>JAABVA010001140.1_pt1 | contig 29220 bp, 39 predicted proteins | sample 5560331 | NCBI WGS metagenome assembly JAABVA01 (sample SAMN12812661, study PRJNA571458) | rock metagenome | isolation source: Antarctica rocks | place: Antarctica: Victoria Land, Mt New Zealand sud | collected 2016-01-07 | reverse complement strand
CGGCATGGAAGGTAGGTGAGGACGAAGAAAGGCTTCGGAGATAAGAGGAGAGAATGATATATAAACTAATGGATAGATTTTTAGAAAATCCTATCTTTCGTGACTTATTTTGAACTACCGAAGCCGAGAAATAAGAAAGCGACTATCCATCTTCCGTCCCTCGAAACCAAATTCCAAGTCTCTGAGTCGAGTAATTATTTCGGTGCAATCTTGACGAAATAAAAGCCTCCGCCCCGGATGTCTATTCCTCAAGGTCGAATATTAAGTTTTTTGGTCCGTATCTTTTGTGTACGCAGACTTCACAACAGGTAGATCAAGAGGAATGAGATTTTAGATTAGTGAGAGAGGGTTGTGACTTTCGCAAAAGAGCAATACCGTTAACGGGTCTGGTTTTGAAGGGGACGACGCAGCGGGCTTGAGGAAAGAAGGATAGGAAAAGGCAGAAAGAGGGAAAGGAAAGTAGACAAGGAGACGATGTTGGATGCTAAGTAGTTTGTACCTGTGGCTGGAAAGTCAGAAATGTTTAGGAAGGATGAACTCGGATAAGCGATGTTCCCCGGAGATAAATTATAAAAGGGCGAGTTGCTAATCCTGTTGAAAATCTGTAGAACTCGGAAGGTTTCCCAAAAGAAAAGAATCCTGGAATCAGGATTTGCATTTCGTTAAATCTCCAGTGTGTTCACCCGTAGCTGTCAGTGCTTGTCAGTCCATAGCACCAAGATAGGAACCTAAAGTTACTGACGCCAATAGATTTTCAGTGTGGGTCTAAAATATGGTTGCTAATATAGGCAACTCTAGTCAGTGCCAGTGCACGTCGATTGGTTAGGTGTTGCCCGTGCGGGCGGACAGGCAAGCTGAACGTCAGTAGAGGACTACGCCTATAGAAGCTGTAGCAGTCATGGTCCCCGGCCGAACAGCTGATCTTTAGAGGTTCGATAATATTTCAATTTGGAGTAGAAGAACAGAGGCTCAAGATCGGACGAGGTACGGGTTGCGAATAGGATAGACGTTGAAAGGGTTAAATAGAGTTGATGGAAACATCTTTTCAGTATGTCATAATAGAGAAAGACGTGAATCCCGTGACCCTCTGGCGAAACTTCGATAATCCCTAGCTTCTGGTAATTTTCGTGAATGCTAATTGGTGGATACTGAAAACCTTCTCAACTGGCGTTCTGTTTTTCAGCTTGACCTGTCTATGGTATTACTCGTATTTTACGAACAGTCTTACCAACATCTAATTCGATTGTCATGACTTTCACATCGAGGCGATAGGAACGATATAGCTGCAGGTGTCGCTGCTTGGAAAGAGAGACAGCTTGCCCCATTCCCTCATGCTCTTTAGCAGGAGACGGGCTAGGCAGCTGCGACTGAAACCAACACTTGTCCAGCGATCAGGCCTCTAAAACGAGGGCTGAAAGGTAACAGTTTGTGGCCAAGAATCAAGAATGCAAGCACGGAGAAGATGAGACATTCAGCCAGTAAGATACGGTGAGAGGAAGAATCAACAATTGAAATGAAACCCGAGAGTCACGACATGTCCTTCGTGGCAGGGGAGGAAAATACGCCATAAGAATTTAGGAGACTATGCTAGATAATCCTGGCACCGCCCACACGGAGCTCAGGTTTGGCGAAGCGTTTGACAGGACAGCGAGGTGCACACTACAGCCCAGAACTGATGTTGAATGGAACTCAAAGACCCAACAGAATTCAGAGAGGGTAATCTCAGTACTAGTTTTGATTCAAGGACTTTCGGATTGAGAATTGGGTTGTGGCTATGGCAGTGCATATGAGCTGAACAAAAGGAAAAAGTGGTAGCGAACGTGGGATCATGCGAGCATATCAATCTATCGCCGAGGTCGTACCATCTGCTTGTTGCCCTGGCAATGATCTCGATCCACCACGTGGAAGAAGTCAACCTTGGCCAACGGTCAGCGTCGAGTTGCCTGAAAGCATTCAAGATGATTGCATGGGCCACCATAGGGCAGGACGGGGCATGGAAGTAAGCCGCCACCAAAGGGTGCAGAAACAACAGTCGGTGCCAAACACACCAGGTCAACCATCCGATTAATTAACAGTTTGAGCGTAAGAATTCCAGATTGATCAAGTTTCCCTATGTTCCCATGCCCGGTTTTTGTTATCGCAACACGCTTTGCAATGGATCCCCGAGCCAATGCTTATGTTGTTTCCCAGGAAATGGATATACATATCAAAATGTCCATGTGGGCATCTCCCGGCTACTCTAATGCTTACTGGCTTCCTGCACCCTCTGGTGGGTGTTGGAACGAAGGCAATTGGATCCAAGGTCGATGGACTGGGTAGGATCAATGCCAAGCTTTCCCAGCTGCTCGGTGTCGGGTCGAGGATCAATAGGCTCGTCTTACTGTGCTCCAGGTACAGACTTGTGTCAAGTTCCATGGCAACGTGGTATCGTCTTTGCCAAGGATGACTGACTGTAAGCCTTCGAGAAGGACTGATTTAGTCAAGTATGTCAGAAGTGGTGGTGAGCGTATCGCTCAAGCACATGTGCTGTGCTTTGCTTGGTAAACATCTTGGCGTCTGCTGACAAACATATGGATGTTTGATGAATTCCGTCTTGGAGCATTCTCTTGATTCGGCGAATAGCACGTGATCAATCAAGTAGCCCTGGAGGCTGGCAGTCCTCCACTAACGTTCAACTATTCTAAGTGTTCTGCCGAGGTACGGAATAATCAACAACCGGACATGGAATCGGCCCAACTCCACAGTTATGCGCAGTAAACAACTACCGTACCAGCATGAAGGTGAAGGTGAATTGTGCAGAGTATCGGTGAGCAATAATAATAATAATCACCTCAGGCAGATGCACGGCAGCACGGGAGTCAATAGTCGTTCCAGTCGCACGACTGGACGCGAAGCAACGGAACAGGATGCCGAATCATGCGATGTTACCTTGGCAAATCAGGTAGTTATGCAAGCCACGCTACGAAGTACTGGGCTCTTTACACTGCAGTAGGTAAGGCAACAAACACACTGTACGGTCAAGAGTGCGGAGGTTCCAGGTAGAAGGATTGCGCACGGCAGCCCTACTGTGTACTTCGTACAGTAGAATACAAGCTTCATTTGAATCTTGAGATACGCACGTTGCGAGGCTGAGCATACATGCTGTTTGTACTCATCCCCCCCCCCAATGCAGGCTGCAGCGTCGCCCAACGGCTTTGCGATTGGCAATTCGCGAAAATGACCCGGATTGGGATGCCTTGGTGCGACCGAATACTTTACAAGCCATGAATGAACTCGCAATCATAATAACAATACTAATGATGATGAGTGATGACAGTACTGTTATCGTTAGTGTGCTCCTGTACCGTTGTTATTGCCTATACCCACAACCATCCAAAGAAATGGTGTTGTTCGAAGTGTTGACAAATCAAACGCAGATTGCAAACCAAGCATGATGTCGTGACCGTGGATGTGAACAGTCATGGAGGGAGGGGATTTCTCCCGCTTTATCATCGTGGGGTTGATTTCAGGGCATCTGAGCAACGGGGGTGATGTGCCTGATGTCTAATCAATCATCTCGGTTCAACCAAGGCAGCAGCAGTCGCCCCGTCCCTGCTGATACACGCGCGTGGACGAGGGGCGTACGTCGAATCCCAAGTCCTGCGCCCACACTCTGTAAGCTGCCAGTGTTTCGTAATTACGTGTCAACTTGGCAGTGTCGAGATCACCAGTCCCTGTATGGTTGGCATTGCGAGAACAGGCAAACGTATTCCGTACGGAGGGATACGTTTGGGTGACTCGCTCGTAGAACCTTATTTAGGCCCGGAATCATTCACAAAGTCTGACCGCTCCGTTGCGCGCAATGATAATCTTGAACCAGAAAGACGGACCCCTGGTCGGCTCGGAAGGACATACGGACATATCATCAAATGCCAAAAAGTTCGTGCGGGCTAACCATTGATTCGTCATGCCCGACCCTTACTCATTGCCAATAAACAGTCGGACATCATACATCCGACGGAATTACGGTATCTACTTCGGACTGCTTACTTTGCACTTCAGGAATCAGGATCAATGATTACAAGGAAACATAAAGCCTCAGCAATTCCCACAACAAGGCCTACCATTTCCGAAACAATTCAACACAACAAAGCAACACTCTTCCACACTCATCCAGCACCTCAAAGCATCTTTATTATCAAACAACATACCACTGCTTTCGCAACTTGACATTCGGGCCCGCCAACGTTGCCTATCTTAGTGCTACTGCCTGGACTACAAATCAGGCATCTGAACTCAACCCACAATACATCTACAAAGATGCCTTCCAACCTTCGATATTCGCAATCTCCTTTCGCACAACAAGCAACAGTGGTATCAAGACCCACCTCACCATTGTCGGCGAAAAAACCGAAGATGAGCCTTACGCAAACTTACTACCTCGCCCACACCGCCCGAGGCAAGCTCTCGAAAGAGGCTGCCCGGGCCGACCACCAGCTCCGTCTTCTTGTCGGCCACGCCAACCTCCTCGACGGCTTGATGCTCGACCTTGCTGACGCGGAGCGCGAACAAGAGAGCTGGTTCAACCAAACCGTCAAGGGCGCCGCCAAGGCATCCGAAGAGCCCAAGCACATCCAATGGGTCGACACAATACCAGAGGAGGCAGTCGAAGACATGGACGAGGAGGACTGGGACGCGGAGGCTTCTGACAACGAATCCTCAGACTCGTCGGACGACGAGGACTCTGAATACGTCCCGGCAATTCCTGCCCGCCGCATACCGCAACCATCGACCACGATTACAACAACAGAGATCTACGAAGATGAGATGGACGAGGATGAGGATTACGATGAGGATCTAGCTCTGACCCGAACATCATCAGCACATCCACCAGAGCTTCTTCACGAGTCGGACTCGGAATCCGATGATGAGTCAATGCCTCCGTCACCACCACAATCGGAAATCCCGCTCGACGCTTTCTCACAGAAGCAACGACAAGCTATCGCTACAACCTCCTTTTACGAATCAATGCCGGTAAATCCAAATACCGCTCCAGCATCATTACCCGAGTCGGAACAAGCTTCCTTCTTCGACGAGGGCTTCTACCTCCCACAACGACAACAGGCAGCCATGGCCTACTGAGGGATAGAGGGACCTACTATGACTTTGATGAATGCATGGATTTACAAAAGCGAGGTTTAGCATGGTGTTTGGAAGATACCCAGCAAGCGCTGTCACCTGTTTCTTTTTTTGGTCTCTTAGGGTCCTAGGGGAGGACACATCCCACTCAATTGGAGAGCTTGGACATGAGTATGTTGGAGCAGTATCATATCTATTCTCCCTAGCCTTAGGAGCTGAGGTCGAGACCGTTCTTACAGAACAATAACCAAAAAGTTGTTATTCACAAGTTACCCGCATCCAGCATTCAAGTGATTCATTCATCTCGCTGTAACAAAGAACGCATATGTTTGACTCACAATCTAGGCCCACTGCATTAATCACAGTTCCGTCATAAAACATCTTGTGCATCAATGATTCATCGCACCCCCCTGCTGATTGATCGGGCTTTAGAGCGCATTACGGCCGAACACGCGGAGAATGCGGCTCGGTGTTCTGAGATGCCCGCAAGCCGTGCCAAGAGCCCGAACAGCTAAGCTAGCAACTGTGATACCTCACGTGACATGCCAACCTTCCGGCAGTTCAAATCATTGTCAATGCTGTCATTACACTCTACATGGTGAAATAGCGAATTGCCCGGGAGGAAGAGCCGTTCCTTGATGTGACATGACTTTGAGTTCCGTTATTTGACGTCCAACGGTCCAAGACCCTACACGTATGTGTCTGTTGACAATGTTGAATTCGTATGACGCGTTTCCATTGTGAGAGCCGACAAATCCGAAGTGGGCAGCAAACGTTGGATCTTCACCCTATGACTCGCTACCTGTGGCATCTAACCACGATTTTTGCTTCCACACTATAACAGCAAGCCCCTGCAACCAGCAGCAGTCATTGAGTCAGTCCCTGACACTGCCTTACTCACGGCAAACCTCTCCCACGGGTCTTCCATGTGGATATGTCGCAGTCTCCATCTCCCACATCAACCCCCCCTCCTACCACACTGGCTCTTGGCATCGCAAATCTTTCGGCATTGACTGGAGTTAGCTCAAATGGAACAGAAGCAAAGATACCTCTTCTCCGTCCTAAATTAGCCTTCGCTGGCACTTCCGGCTCAGATGGAAGACGTCCTTCGGTCCAATTCGCAGCGCGTAGTAGCGATAGGAGCTCACGGACCGCAAGTCCTAGACCATGTCCACCGAGGAGTCAGAAGAAACGGTCGTCTCCTCCACCGCCTTTGTAAGTCACGATATGCATTATCATTAGTGCTTCCCACACCGCATACCATCTCCCTGCGCGGCAGACCAAAGCAATCTCGTGTAATCAGATACTCGCGTAGCACACCGCTAGGTTAGATCCGCGGCTAGAAGATCCCCATCTTATCCTTATCTCTCGGGAAAAGAAGGGGTCAACAGGTCCATCAACACCATCCTTCCACTCACCCCTTACTGATCACTTACTTTGTAGGAACTACGAGAGTCGAGTATCCTTTGATACATTTGACAATCGCGATGCTACTGACTATTCCATCACGCTGTCGTCCAAGCACAAGGACTATGCTTACACAAACCATTCACGCACGTTCTTATGTGGAACAGATCAGAACGACTACTCGGAATTCGCATTGGAATGGCTGATAGATGAGCTAGTGGAAGATGGAGACGAAATTGTGTGCCTACGAGTTGTCGACCCAGGCAGTAAGATCAATAGCGATGCTAGCGTTCAGCAAGGTAAATACAAGTCAGAGGCCCATGAATTGCTCGAGCAAATAAAGGCAAAGAACAAAGATGATGAGAAGAGTATCAACCTGATTTTGGAGTATGCCGTTGGTAAAGTTCCGGAAACTATTCAGCGAATGGTATGCCACTCTTATTTAGACTTCTCGACTTTTGGATAATCGAACGCTTCGCTAACGCGAATTCTTTAGATTACTATATACGCGCCTGCTTGTCTGATTGTCGGTACACGAGGTCGGTCACTTGGTGGCCTCCAAAGCCTTCTGCCCGGCTCCGTTTCCAAATACTGTCTACAAAATTCTCCAGTTCCAGTAGTCGTCGTTCGTCCATCAGCCAAGCGCGAGAAGAAAAAACGAAAGCGCCTTGCAGATCCAAATAGGAAAAGTTACATGGGCATCATGAAGGAAAGCGGCGCCAGTGGAAGTCAAGTCTTGAACAAGGATGAGATGGACAAGCTGGTCGGGCACTCTGGGGGGAAGGCTAGTGAGCATGAAGCCCTAGCTGTGGCAGAAGCTATCGGCTTGCCGGGGAACTTGGGTGCTTTCGCTGCCTATAGAAAAGAGAGAAACCTTAGCAAGGACGAAGATGGTGAACCGTTGTCGAGGGTTACAAGCGCAAGAAGTGACTACACGAGTGAGCCGGAAACTCCAAGTCCGACGGGATACCTAACCCCCGATCCGCCTCTTCCCGGAGAAATGAGAAGCCCCAATTTTGAGCGCCTGGAGAGTCCCGCGATGAGTGAGGAGGAAGATGCGGCAATTGAAGAGGCTGGCGAAGAGGAAGAACTGACCAATAGGGGACCTGTGGATCTAGCAGGGAACGGTACCTTGGAAGGAAAACTCAAAGACCTATCGTTCGAGGGAAATAGAGCAGACGATACTTGAGAAGGCTGCCCAGGTGGGTCATTGCATGAATGGGCATATATTTGGTCCGTAGGAGCAAAGACGAGTCATAGTGATCAAAAGGAAGTAGTTTTGACATGACACAATTCCCTAAAACAGGTACTATGCCGGCTTTTACTACCAAAACCCATTCAAATGATTTCTGACTACATGATCGTGATTACACTAGCCCTAAATTCGCATTGTACTCGTAGATCAGGCCTGTAAACTTTCCTCACCTCTTACGAACTTTGCCACACCAACAAGAATGACTTCCGGTGCCCAAGGAAAATGACACGCAGCGGAAAAGTAACAGAAAATAAGAGAATGTCAGGATTGCAGACCTGATGTCGCGCACAGCAAGAATTACCCTCGTCGATGAACTCCGCAGACTGCGATGAATGCAGGCCTGGGCGAGGGGCACAAGGCCTTACAGCCATTGCATTTTCTTCCCTCCCATTCTTTGTCACTTTCCTCTTCGTGTCGACCATCGTACTTCAGAAAATCTTCCCAATTCTCTCCGGCGATGGCCAGCTCAAAAGCCATGAACACCGCCCCGCGCCGAAGAGCTTCAACAAGCCGCCAGCAAGACTTAGCTTCAAGCGCCTGTCAGCATTGGCCTTTTCTTCAACTATCGCGCTGGCTGCAGTACTCGCTGAATTGATACTATGCGACATTTCGAATACGATCAACCCCGTCGCTCGCGGAGTAGCCCTCCATATTACAGTCACGCTGCTCCTCTTCTTCCTGATAATTGCAATCCCCTTTCTGGAAATTCACTCCACCATTTCAGCCGCCGGATATGAATACACCGGGAGTGGCAGAGGATGCCTCCGCTTGGCATGGATATTGCAAGCACTCGGCTTCACAGCATGGCTCCTTGGGTTCTGGTGGAGTGGAGAATGGCTCCTGAACCGGCGCAACCTTGACCAAAACCCCGAACCCCAGCAATCCCTCACCCAATCCTGCCTCGAGCGCGTTGGTGTCATCGGCATCTCCTTCATGTCCCTCCTCTCCGGCTTCGCCTCCATCAGCTCCCCTTGGCAAACCTTTGGTGCCCGCCCCAAACCCGTCACCGAAGCCGACCTTGCCCGCAAAGAAGCCGGCCTCCAAGCCACGCACGACATGCTCTCCGCCAAACGCTCTCGCCTGCGCGCCCTTGAGCGCAAAATGTCCGACGCGCCTCAAGAAGGCTTCTTCCAAAAAGCCATTGGCACCATCCGCGGCAACGCTGACCACACCGAGCGCAAAACGCTTGAGCTCGAAGTCGCCGGCCTTGAAACCATGGCCCTCTCTCTCAAAAACTCACATTCCCTCCTCCAATCCCGCCTGCGCCAGCAAAACCGCTCCAAAACCGCAACCGGCCGCCTCCTGCTCCTCGCCTCCTACCTTTTCTCCCTCTTCTGTCTCTACCGCATCCTCACCACCCTCCTCACCTCCGCCCGCCGCTTCCTCTCCTTCTACTCCTCCTCCCCCCATCTCACCCCCAACGACCCAATCAACCACACCCTCGCCCTCCTAACCGCCCACCTCTCCCCCAACCTCGACCGCGCCCTCTGGGCCCGCCAAATCTCCTTCCTCCTCTCCGGCATCATCCTGCTCGCCTCCTTCAGCTCCGTCATGCAGACCTTCCGCCTCTTCGCCAAATTCACCCCCAGCTTGCTGCGAGCCGTGCAGGCGAACCTCGCGCTCCTGGTCGCGCAGGTCTGCGCCGTCTATGTCATCGGCGCGGCGTTGATGCTCCGGGGCATCGTGGCGGGACAGGCGGTTGGGGAGGGGTTGCGGGGGTTGGGGGGCGGGGATATGGGGTGGGTGGATGGCTGGTTTGAGGCGTGGTTTTTGGGTGGGGTTGGGGTTACTGTTGTGGGGATTTGGGTTGGCGGGAAGCTGGGTGGTGGGGACGAATGGGAGGATGAGGATTTGGAGGGGGGGAAGAGGTCATGAGTAGGGGGTGTTATGTTCGGGTGGGCTGAGAAAGGGTGGTGGCGAAATAGAGTTTTGGCGGGGGTTTAGCCGATGAGTTTTATATGTGATGTTTGCTGGTAGGTAGTATTGCTACGGGTGGGAGCTGGGATGCGTGGCTTAGAGAGCGATACAGCATCATCGGAATAGAGGTAGCAAGCAAGATACGTATCACTGTCTTGACCTCGCACACAATCACAACCCCCCGTTTGCCTTTCCCTTTTCTTTCCCTTTCCCTTCTCCTTCTCCTCCTTCTCCTTCTCCTTCTCCTCCTTCTCCTCCTTCTCCTCCTCCTCCTCCTCCTTCTCCTCCCCCCAAACACCCCCATCATCCAACCCACCCCAACCCCCCGAGCGCAAGGTAGTGAGTGATTGAGTGAGGAGACCAGGGGATTGAGAGCGTACGGTACAAAATCTTTCTTTAGTTGAGAAGGCGGCTGGGATGGCGAAAAGGTCTCCTGGATGGAAGGAAGGAAGAATAAAGACTTGACGTCAAGTCTTTTGGGCGGGATAGTGTGGTGGATGGATACCTTGTACTGCAGGCTCGAGCCTCGGTGATATATATAGATAGATATGCTTGGATCGACTTTGAAGGATCACCGCACTTTCCCATCCTCCTGGCCTCGCTCGCTCGGAAGATCGCGCGCCGAACTCGACGCCCCTGCTCCCCCAGATTATGCTCCCTCCTCCCTCCTCCCTCCCCTAGCTAATTCTTCCCATCACCCTCAAATCAACTTCAGCTCCCACCCCGCCCCGCCTTCCTCCCCCCTGCCCCCGAAGATGCCCCCGAAATCCACTCCCTCCCCCACCGGCCTCTCACCCCTCCTCGGCGCACTCGGGCTCGCCACCCTCCGCCTCCGCTCCTGCCCTGCCTTGCTTGGAAACGTCGGAAACATCGCCCTGCTCTTCGGCTTAGGATCCTCCTTGAAATACGCATGAGCCAACACTTCGGACGCCGTGGGGCGGTCGGAGGGGTTTAGAGAGAGGAGAGAGGTCAGTAGGGTGGTGCCGGCGAGGGTGAGGAAGGGGAATTTGGCGCGGATGACGGTGCCGGTGGTGCGCGGGGTTGGGGGCGGGAGGCGGAGGGATTTGGCGTTGGGGAGGCGTTTGAAACCCGGCCAGGTGGTCGGGGTGGGGATGCCGGTGAGTTCGAAAATCTGCAGGGGCGTTAGTGGAAGTGTGGGGAGGTTTTTGGGAAAGGAGGGCCGGGGAGATGGGTGGTTACCTTTGAGAGCTGGTCGACTTCGTTTTTGCCTTGGAGTAAGGGCTCTTTGGTTAGGAGTTCGCCGAAGATGCAGCCGACGCTCCACATGTCGACGTCGGCGCCGTATTTCTCGGCGCCTAGGAGGAGTTCGGGGGCGCGGTACCATAATGTGACGACTAATTGCGTGAGCTTCGGGGGCGGATCGCCGTAGTATCGTGCCATGCCGAAGTCGGCGACTTTCATCTGGCCTCTGTTGTTCATCAGTAGGTTTGATGTTTTCAGGTCTCGGTGCAGTATCCAGTTGCTGTGCAGGTACTCGACGGCGGAGGTGAGTTGGAGCAGCAAGGTCTTGATCTCTGAGGGGAGGAAGGGCTCGGCCATGTCTTCTTGCAGGGTTTTGAGGTCGTGTTCGAGGAAATCCATGACTAGGAATACACTGGTCTTGAAGATCAGCTTCGGGGTTGGGGTTATATAGGCACAAAGGCCGGAGCTTCGATGAACTTACTCGTCCATGCTATCACCCATGACCACCTCTCGTAGAGCGATAATGTTGGGATGTTTTGAAGCCATGAGCGTTTGGATTTCTCGTAGCCCAGTAACGGGAAAGCCGTCGTTTGCATTGTCCATCTTCAGCTTTTTCAGAGCCACAATCTCCCCTGTGGCCGTCTCTTTCGCCCGTGATACCCATCCATAGGAGCCTTCCTCGATATGGTTCAGCTTCTCAAAGTTATCTACGTGCCGGCAGGGTCCCCATTCTGGTGCTGGGAACCGCAGGAGCTTGGGTGGGGGAAGCTCTTTCGCCGGAGCGTCATGTTCTGGGGATATTCTTCTCCTTTTCGATGGGCGCTCAGTCTCGCCGTTGACAGCTTCTTGACTACCTGTGGCTACATCTGTGGGCGCCCCTTGCTGAAGGCAGTCTTTTTCCCGCGCTGCTTCGGCTGCTTCCAGCTTCCGTTGTTTTTCTGCCTTTGCCCGCTTCTTGTCCTCTTTTTCGCGCTTGCGCTGTGCTTTCACAGTGGCATCTTCTTCATCGTCCGTCCATCGTGATTTTGCCAGGCTTGTCATGTTAGGAGGTGGTTTAGAAATGCCGTTGCGGCAAGCTGGGGGTTGAGAACCGCAGCTCTGGACCTCGTCATGTCACCATCATCATGACAAGCTTTATCCCGTCTCGGTCTCCTCGACACCCAATGCCTTGTAAGCTGCAATGATTCTTCGACTGATAACAGTATGAGTGTCGTGGCAGGAAGAGCGCTCTTCAAGTGCTCACGACCATTGGTATGCAAAAGTCCAGGATGGAAGCTGTCAACTACTATCAGATGGTCAACAGTACCAGCTCGGCAGTGGTCAACACCATTGGCCAAAACCATAGCCCAGGCCATTGCTGTATGTTTGGATTCCGTGCCTCAACCGAAGTTATCTAACAATTGATCTAGGCCACGGGCCCCATCTCCATAGCAGCTTACATGCGGCAATGCCTCACATCACCTGATGGCGGTTACTATACAACGCACAGCCAAGGTAAGGATCAATTCGGTCAGAAGGGAGATTTCATAACCTCGCCCGAGATATCTCAAATATTCGGTGAGCTGCTAGGGATATGGCTCGTAGCGGAATGGATGGCGCAGGGGAAGATCAGCAGTGGGGTGGAGATTATAGAAGTTGGGCCAGGTCGTGGAACACTGATGGATGACATGCTACGGGTATGGTATGGGAGTTGTGAGCGAGCGTCGTTACTACAGTGCTGATAGGCCGTGCAGACCCTTAGCAAGTTCAAATCTCTAGCTTCAAGCATTGAGTCAATATACCTCGTCGAAGCCAGCCCAGCGCTACGCAATACCCAGAAGCAACTTCTTTGTGGAGACGCGCCCTTCGAAGATGTAGACATAGGGTCTAGAAGTACAAGCAAGTACTCGAACCTTCCTATAACATGGTGCGAGGACATCAGATTTGTTCCCAACAGTAAAGAACCATTTGCTCCCTTTTTAATCCAAATCTTCTCTAACCGACCCTCTAGATCCCTCTAAAACCCCCTTCATATTCGCTCACGAATTCTTTGACGCTCTCCCAATCCATGCCTTCCAATCCGCCGCCCCAAACCCCGCTCAGTCTGCCACCATGAACACCCCAACAGGTCCTCTTACCCTTTCCCAACCAACGGCGGCATCCAAATCCCCCCAATGGCGCGAACTAGTCGTCACGCCCGCGCCCCTTCCGTTCACCACCTCTTACCCAGCCAAGAAAGAACCCCAACCCGACTTCCAACTCTCCGTCGCCAGTGCCTCCAATCCGCAATCCCTCGTCCTCCCCAACATTTCCCCTCGCTACAAAGCCCTCCTTCTGGCCCCCGGCTCCGTCATCGAAATATCCCCCGAATCCCATTCTTACGCCGCCGACTTTGCTCGCCGCATCGGTGGCTACCCCATCCCTACTTATAAGCCATCCTCGGCACATCCCCCCACAGCAAGCCCCCAACACCCTACCAGTAGCACCACCACAACAGCAACAACCAAACCCCGCCCCTCCGGCGCAGCCCTAATCCTCGACTACGGCCCCTCCTCCACCATCCCAACATCCACCCTCCGCGGCATACGCTCACACCACCTCGTCTCCCCCTTCTCCTCCCCAGGCCTCGTCGACATCTCCGCCGACGTCGATTTCACCGCTCTCGCCGAAGCGGCCCTAAACGCTAGCCCAAAGGTCGAAGCGCACGGCCCTGTGGAGCAGGGGAGTTGGTTGGAGGCGATGGGTGTGAGGGAGAGGGGGGAGATGATCTGTAAGGGGTTAGACGAGGGAGGGAGGGAGAGGGTGCGGAGGGCGGTGGAGAGATTGGTAGAGAGGGGAGGTGGGGGGATGGGGAGGGTGTATAAGGTTTTGGCGATTTTGCCCGAGGGAGGGGGGAGAAGGCCGGTGGGGTTTGGGGGGGATGTGGGGTAGGGGGGTGGGAGATCTGGGTTTGGTTGATTGCGGGGCGTGTATAGGTGAAAGAGGTGTAGAGAAAGTGTAATTATTGAAAGAACATTATGGATGATGCACACCAAGATTAGGTGTGAATCCCCAAAACAACTAATAATCATCAATCTTATCCACTGTTCCATCCACTGCTCTACCCACTGCTCCACCCACTGCTACATGTATGCCTTACTCACTGTTCCGCTCACTACTTCATCTACTGCTCCGTATATGCCCTACTTACTGCTCCGCCCATTGCTCCAATCAATGTTCCATCCAGTGCTCCATATAGTGCTCCATCCAGTACCCTACCCACTACTTCAACAAGAAAACAAATACACGCAAGCAAAGGAAAAGCATTAACATTACGTGACTAGTAGCATAAGAGACATACGATCAATTAGGAAGTTGTTTGCTAGGTGGTGCAGAGTAGTTCTGGATTTTCTGTCGATTGTTACAAGCTGTCTGCTGAAATGTTGGTGCACTGCTTTTGTACTGCTCGCTGCTACCCAAGAGCTTAGCTTGCACTATGTACATAGATAAATACTGTAGATGACTCCCAGCCTTACACTAAAAACCAGCTGGTGTTTGCTCATATTTGACCATGCTTACCCAGACTTGGTTTCGAAACCCTTCTCGTGGCGATAATTAATTTGCTGAACCAAAAAGAACAAAACCCCATATAAAAAGGATATTAATCGGGCTCGGGCCGCGATTCGAACTAAAGTCAGGTTAGATTTTGAATTATTATAATAAAGGGATGGACAAATTTACCGCGGGGCCTCTCGCAGACAGATCTTAGGGTTTAGCCCTAAGCGAGAATCATACCACTAGACCACTCGAGCTTTTTAAAGAGTTTATTTTATTTCAATAAATATACCTTAAATTTTGGGTTGAGTCCATCACGCTGAGACCCTTTTTCCTACTTCTTGCTACAGCGAACCTTTTTCATTCCAACATAATACCTAGTGCTGAGCGCAAGCCAGCAAGTGCTAGCCTCGGCCACCTAAAGCTTGCAATTGCAAACGAAAACGGCAATTATCAATCCTAAGTTTAAGGTGTATAGAGTAGACAGTATGACCCCCCTATTGATGATATCCCGCAATACAATAACCCCCTTTGCAATGATATACTCTCCGAGACCAACGAGGGATTAATTTGTATGTATGCCCGCCTTCAACATAACGATGTTCTCCTGGTAACGATGTGGTAGGTGGGAATCTGGATATCGTTATAGCCATGTCTTGCTGTAATATATATTAAATGGTTAAAGTAATCTCAAAGCAATTTCTTATTTTTGATTAGTTACTTCACTGTATTATCTTTCTCTCCCCTTGTCACTACTCATACTCTCATCGTTCTTCTTCCTCCCTCCCAATCTTCTGCTTTATTCTCACTGTTTTGATTAAGATATGGTCGTTATTGAGCGTGACCTTCATGTCATATCAACAGCGGCTGAAGAAGCAAAATTAAGTATCGAGGTCAAGGAAATTTGTTTGGTGATAGTGCGCTGATTGAAACTTTATTTGAAGAGAGAATGAAGACAAGAGGAAGAGAAAAAGGATTAAAGGAAGAAACAAAATGTGACCTTGATATATGATGTGCGAACAAAGGCTCAGCTTCCCTAGGATTTAACACTTATCCAGGAGTGGGATCCCTCGTCAATGGAGCATATTGTTCGATTCACAGATTGTATGCAGCACATATGGCCGAGTAGCGGATTTCCAGAGTTATCTCACCACACACACATCCTCAAATCTCAACGTGAATCGTCTCAGCAAGCCTTTGAAACCGTGCATTGAGAGCTTCATATCTCTCTTCCCCTAAAATAACATCGTCCCCAGTCCACTTCCCTTCTGAGACCGCGCCAACCGTCACCGCATTGAACTCCCAGAATTTCCCATTCCGTTCCGTTTCTCAAATCGTAACCGTCAATCCTCCCGCACCGCCTCAAATTCCCAGTATATCCATCTCATAATGTCTCAAAACGCCATCGCTATGCTGTTGGGGGGTATAGATGAGGTAAAGCCGAAAGAAATCTATATTCGAGCCGAAACCAACATTTTCCGCGCAGTCATAAAATCCTCCGTGGCCATTTCAGATACCATACCGTTTAGAATCCTTCAAGTCAGATGTTTGGAGAAAGGACAAGGGATAGTCTTCCCCGGCCTGCCTAAATCGTCTGTTTCCGGATCATACAGACATTTTTCTTCACAGTCTGATTGCTGTGGTCGCTTATTCGCCATCGTCATCGTCCTCATCATCAAGCACGATATGTCTCATAACACTCTTATCGAATAAATCGAGTATAAACCTGCGGACCGGCAAACGGAAGGTATGGCTCTCTAGAATGGCCATGACCTTGCGGAAGAGGCGGACTGAGGCGAAATGCTCTGGGGCTTTGGATTTAATATTGTAAAGATCACCCGCCGCTTTCTTCGTCAGAACTGTGTTGCCGAGATCGATGGCTAGGCTTAAGATGCGGGCTTGGATGGGATCGACGGTTGTGCTTGAGTTTGTAGTGCGTCTTCCTGTTATGCGAGGAGGGGCTTCGTGGGATGAGGTGTTGCGAAGATCGATCTGTGCTAGATGTCAGCATTGTAATATCAGATTGTCTCGATATCATGCTTGGCTCACCGAAAACAGAAGGTTCAAATCAGGGGGCAAACTATAGCCCAGTGAACGGCCCATACTATCACTTGCAGCGTTCCAGCCATGCTCAGCTAATATCTCCATTCCGTGTAGGCTTCGAGAGATTAGACCTAGAACAAAGAATGCAGTGCCTCTCATCGTCATGACCTCGGAATTCGTTGCTATTCGTACTATCCATGATACAACGTCCGAGTCTTCGAGGAACGGTGCCCCCAATTCCATGGATCCTACGTTGCCAACAGCCCAGAGACAGCCTTTCACCTTCAGCATGGTTTCGGGATCTTCGTGCTCGGACCAAGAGTCCTGAATGATGGACACGAATTCCTTGAAATGCCCGGACTCTCTCAGAAGCTTACACCCTTCTACGGTTCGGGTGAGTTCTCGGTAGAAATGAGGAGGCACAAGCCCATAATCTTGGGACTTCATGGGCTCTTCCGTACTAGACTTGGGGCGTTCTTGCTGCACTGAAACTGCTCGGGAGAGCGAAGCCTCCACCAAAGTCACATAACTATCGTTGCGTCCAAGGAACCAGTCATCCATCTCTTGCGTAATATAGTCAAGACCATCGAGGTATTGATATCCTAACGATGTGGACAAGAATCGAAGTAGCAAAGGTGCACCAATTTCGCCGAGATGATCCAATGCTGGGCGACATCTTACCACGTATTCCAGATAGGCCTTCCGGTTACATGCCTCTTCCAATATCTGCACTGCTACCTCGCAAACTTCTACCTCAGGATCGTACAATTGCGTCACTAAGAGACGGATTGCCCACTCGCTATGTCCTGGTTTAGATCCTCGACCATCATCACTGTTTGTCGCGTACTTCCGAAGAAGCTTGGTAGCGTAGATACGGATGTTTTTAGGGCAAGCTGTGAGTGCTTTCGACAACATCACTCGGAGATGACTGTCCAGTGTAAAGTCCATGTTACCCAAAAGAGCTTGAACAAGATCATCACGCCCGCTTAGATCCATAATGTGATAGAACATGTTGATCATGCGCCAACGCTCGATCATATGGAGTCCTCTAAGGTCGCTACTTAAAGCACCCAGAAGTGCGAAATAACCTCCACATAAAGTCTCGGCAACCCGATGATAGGAGAAGAGAGGTGTGGCTGATGTCAAACCACTCATCCTATCAAGCTGAGCTAGACACTCAGCCAGCTGTCTCAAAAGCTTACTTTCTGAAAGGTATACAATTCCCTCCTGATTTTGCAACAAAGTCTTCATGAGCAAACATCCTGTGCGCACATAGCGCTGGTTAGGCTTTGTGTTCTTGACATCCGAAAACCTATACTTGAAAGGTCGGTAGAATCCAGTAAGACGCTTCAAGAATTTGGTCGTCTTGATTGCTTCTTCAAGGCGCCTTGGGTTCAACAGCGGCCCTTCAATGAGATCGTTGATAAGATCCCATTTCCATTTAAGGTAGTTGACAGTTCCAAGGACTTGGGTTTCCAGCAGGAGCGATCGAAATTGAAGGTCGTCCATATCTACGCTCAACTTACTTTTGACGGGATCTGTTGATCGCGGTACTGGCACTAGCTGGTGGTTGCTTATCGTATTGCCGGACTGCGTTGGCAAGGTAAGGTCGGAACGATGAAGTGTTCGATTGACGCTGTCAATCTGATAGATCATAACGGAAGCGGGTGGGTGATCCTCGGACTCTTCTAGCGGTGCGGTCCAGAGCAAATTTGGTAGGACTTGTTGGTTCGCACTGATCGTGCTGGGTAGGGATCGATTTGCGAGCTTCAGTACCTCGCTCAGAAGAAGAGTTGCCTTTCTTCTGAGTGTGAAGTCAGAAGCATCTTCAATCAAATCGGACAAAGCCTCTACCAAGCCGGAATGAACAAGTATAGCAAGCAACAACGTCGTGAAGTGATCGATTAGGCTGAACCGACTATTATCTTCCTCAAGATCAGATCTGTGGCTCTGTACCGGAGCTTCCGCTTTTAGATTAGCAACGCGACCATATGTGGTCAGCCTTCGCCCAGCCAAGAACGAGGACGTCCAAGAAGGAGGCTTTATGTGTAAGACATCGAATAGGAGATCTAGAAGTAGATCTCGCGAGTAAGGCTCTGGATAGCGTAGAGATAGCAGCAAGGTTCTGATTGCTGAGAAATTATCGATAGACAGGGTGATAAGCCCTGGCCACGTTTTCAATATTGCAGCGATCATTCTGGCACACGACTTCAGCTTCTCTTCGCCTCCGTGTACGGAAAGGGGATCAGTGAAGGGCGTGAATGCCGCTTCCAGTTCGTGTCCAGACTTTAAGTACCCTCTTTCCTGGGGTTTATCGAGCAAGTATAGAAAAGCGGTGGCTAAACTTTCTGATCCATGATAAGTGCCTTCGATAAGTGCATCTGACAGAGGAGCAAGTCCTCCACCAGCTACCACCACTGAAGGGTCGCGGATGAGTATTTCCGAGACCGTCAAGAGAGCCATTGACCTAAGCCGATCCTCATGATGTTCCCCAACAGCTATGACGGTTCGGATTACCGCATTCGAAAGTTCACGTACTCCATTCTTGACGTCGAGAAAGGCTCGCACAAATTTGAGAGCCTGTTCCCGCTCAATGCTCGCCTTATTCTCCTTGACCAGGGACAAGACAACAAGATCGTCTGTATTAAGCCCTCGAATCGTCTGGAGGGATCTTCGGTCCGCAATTACATGCCTTGTAACCCGGTACCCAGCAGCAACCACTTCTCTACTCTCACTAAGAAGCATAGTTTGAACGCGTAAGCCAAATATTGGCCAGACCAAGTCATACTTGAGAGCAGGATACCGCTTTAACAGTTCCACTAGGCTGTTAGCTCGCTCAACGTAGTAGTCCGCTTGCTGGCCCTCGACCTCCAAAGCCTGAAGAATTTCCGCGAGAATGTAGGTCGGCGACTCGGATTCGAGATCAGCATTGGACGATCCATACTGCAGGTCCTCTTCGATCCTTGAAGGCGACTTTAAAGGACTTCCTTGAAATACGCCAGAGGACCGATTCCTGGGTGGAGTGCTCGGTTGTTTAGCACGATCGATTTCCTCGTTAAGCTGAGATTTGAGCTCGACAATTTTACGATTTGAAGAGTTAAGCTCAGATTCGACTCTCAGCCGCTGATCTTTGGTCTGTTTCGCATTCTTGGACACTAGAGCTTCAAGCAGGTTTTCTGAGCCTATTCTGATCTTGATCTCTTTATTGATCTTATCCCGGAGCTCAATCTGTCTTCGTTCGGAAGTTGCTGCGTCATCCGCACGTACATAGTCTCCAGACACAAAGCCCCCAGAGTCCAATCTTGGAGTTGCACCTCTTGAGAAAGCCACCGTCTTGAGGTCAGAGCTGAAACTACCAGGTGGTGGCCCTGAGGGTGCCAGCGAAGCTCCTCTCGGACCAAAAGCAGCTGCATTGGAGAGTGATCGACCGTCTCGCCCCTCTTTCGAAGGGAGCTGTAAACCAACTTTTAAACCATACGTATCACCTCCATCCTGATTTGACATGGATCGCCCGTGTCGAAACAGAGTGTTCTGCGTGGGTGTCCCAGGGCCACTTCCATTTATTGAGTTCATTGCCTCCCATCTACCGCGACGCGACTAAACCCCGACCTAGCTCTGATGAACCCACTTCATCTGGGACAGCCATTGGTGTACCATAGAGCGAGCGTGGTCTGGGGGTGTGATCTATGCGGTAGAAGCATTTGATGTGAGTGTGCAATTTCCGCGTTGTAGGCGTCGCTAGGTCCGGTTCCTTGGGCGCAAGTTGAAGGCCAGAGGCTAGCTTGATCTTTCAAGATTTTCACGAACTTTAATCCAGATCAAGAAGTTCGTTGGCTGATATGGAACTTCCCGAAGGCAAGTTGTTCGATGTCTAGATACCTTTACCCCAGAATCTCGTAGGGCAGGCTCCTCGGCCGCTACTGTAGGCTCGGTCAATGTAGCTCACACCTTGTGAGTTCCACCACGGTCACAGCTTTACAGACTACATTCAATGCTCCACCCAAATGTATATAGCAGGGCGTTCTACGCCGAGCTTAATCAGTGCATCTTTGCTTTTTCGCCAGGACGACTTAGATTCGGGATGCACCAAAATTTCTGCATTTCTAGATCTTTTGCCAAGCCACACGAGCATCGGAGTCCGCCTACGGCCTCTCTGCGATAGGACTCAATCGGTACTTATTGGATGTTTTCCCCGAAAGGAATTGAGAAAAGAATCCGATCCTCAAAAGTCTTATCTAAAAGTCAGCCTGGAGGCATCTCAATTAGCCGTGCATCTCTCCCAGATAATTCACTTGTTCCTTCATTATGGCCCGTCTTTCATCTGCCCGGTATGGCAAAGACAATATTCGTGTCTGTAAAGTACATCGGGATGAAAAGGAAGGGACCCAGACTACCGTTGAAATGACAGTCTGTGTTTTACTTGAAGGTGAAATTGATACATCGTGAGTAACATGGTGATCATCGAGTCCCGAGGAGAATCGTTTTAACGTTACGTAGCTATACCGAAGCCGATAACAGCGTCGTCGTTGCAACTGATACAATGAAGAATACAGTCTATATAATGGCAAAGCAGCATCCAGTCACGCCCCCTGAGCTCTTCGGGTCTATCGTAGCTACCCATTTCATTGAGACGTACAAGCATATCCATGCTGCTCATATCACCGTCATCACACATCGGTGGACGAGGATGACGGTAGACGGCAAGCCTCATCCGCATTCTTTCTTTCGGGACGGTGCAGAAACGAGGAACGTGGAGGCTACGGCAACCGAAGGTAAAGGAATTAGTATTCGTTCCGCTATTGCAGGATTACTTGTGCTTAAAAGTACCGGCTCTGCTTTCCACGGCTTTGTTCGCAATGAGTATACCACCTTGCCAGAAGTCAATGACCGAATACTTAGCACCGAAGTCGACGCAGGTTGGGCGTGGAAAACTTTCAATGGGGTTGAGGCTGTGGCCTCTACAGCAGCGAAGTTCAACGAAGCATGGTCTGCCGCGAGGGAGATTACTTTGAGGACATTTGCCACGGATGATAGTGCCAGCGTTCAGAATACCATGTACAAGATGTGCGAGCAGATATTGACAGCCGCCCCTGGTGTTGAAGCTGTAGACTATTCGCTACCAAACAAGCATTACTTCGAGATTGGTGAGTTTTCCTCGTGCATGCCAGTGAACAACAAACCCGTGCTTATATATATCAAGATTTGAGCTGGCACAAGGGTCTCAAAAACACTGGTAGGGATGCCGAAGTGTACGCACCACAATCAAACCCCAATGGTCTGATCCAATGTACTGTCACACGTGGTCAGAAGCCTGCGTAGGTAGACCTTAAGTATTACATACGTGTCTGACCATCAGACTGAATCAGAACTGCCGAGAGGGTCATGTTACCATAAGTCTGATGGTCAGTAGATCCTGGTAGACAATTCCGACACTTCTGGCCTGAGGAGGTCGCAGGAAGAACGATGAAGTTATTCAAAATCCAGAAATATGTAGTTCAACCATATAGCATACCAATACACTCATTTAATGATTATGTCCATATCCCGAGTTGTGAACGCCAGTGATGCAGCCTAAACCCAGATAATGCTATATTGACTGCACCTTTACTGACTTTTTCCTAAGCTTAGGTAGTTCCGTCAGTTTTGGGCTCCCATCTACCTTGAGTAGGTTATCCTTGTATGGATGCGCTTCTCCCTCGAACACTATTACGTCCGACCTACGTTAGCATACCAGATCTCAATACCATATGATGTTTCGTAACCGCATACCCAAAGGGCACGGAAAACACACAACTCACCCTTCAACCTCGCCAACCTCGGATCTCTTAATCTGTTCTTCGGCAACATCCCCCTCACCGCCCTCTTCAACACCTCCCCACCCCCCCACTTTCTCACCATCTGCTCCATATTTATGCTTTTCAGCGCTCCCGGCCGCGTAGTCTGCTTATAGTATTGCTTCTGCACCATCTTCTTCCCTGTCACAAATACGTCGGTGCAGCCGGTCGCGACGACATAGTCTCCGCAGTCGGTTGAAGGGTCCCAGATGGGTTTGTGCTTGCCCATCAGGAGGACGGCGATGCGGGATGCGACGCGGCCGAGGGAGGGGGTAGTGGGCGCGGAGACAGAGACATGGTGCCATGTTCGAGAATAGGCTAGCCGTGTCTGTGAGAGGAGAGATTAGTGAGGGGAGCAATGGAGCAGATAGGAAGAGATTCGCATACTTGGCCTATGACTTGTGACATGCTGGGTTGATCTGTCACCGATGCATTGACGGAAGCTTGATACAAGCGCAGCCGAAATAAGACGACCAAAGAGTCTTCACCAGAGGTAAGTCAAGTTCTTTCGTAAAATTAGCTTGAACTCTAGCGGTTGAAGACTGGTGGTAGATAGTTGATGCTTTTTTGCGTCCACCAAAGCGGAAAGCTCCTTCGGTTCGGCTAGCGGAGCGGAAGTTTGTCGATTTCAAATCGCATCGCACTGCAACCAACCACAGCTTCGATCATGAGCATCTGGAAGACTAATCTTGAAGGTCGAGCTGTTTCGTCCTCATCTCATTCGTATCCTCCATAGAGCTCATGAACTCCCTGTTCTTCAAGAGAGCAGTATCCACAACCCTTGCTGGTGCATCATTCGTCGCCATCTACTACCAAGCCCGCAACTTCGATACTTCCTCCGAAAAGAACAGAATGCTTCCTCCCTATGAAGCTAACTTTCAAGTCCCAATGCATTGCGATGCCTGCGTAAAGGACATATCAGGAGTACTTTCAGCATTGCCTGGTATCTCTCACCCTCCATATCCCCCATTCAAGCGCTGACGTTGACCTCTCTGTTCCAGGAATCCAATCAACCTCCTTCTCTCTTCCCTCTCAGATCCTCTCTATAAAAGGCAACGCTCCTCCTTCAGCCATAATAAACAAAATCCAGTCCACTGGCCGCACTGCTATTCTACGCGGTACTGGCGCCTCTGATAGTACGTGTTCCTCCTCTCCAGCACTTAGCCGTGGCCATCTTATATACCTTATGCGGCACCCCTGAAAAAATCTACAATCTAACACTTTCCCTCGAAAACAGGTGCAGCAGTCTCGATCCTTGAACTTCCTCCCACCGTGCCCCTCCCTCAAGGCGAATCCCCCGTCCGTGGCCTCGCCCGCCTAATCCAACTCTCTGAGAAACTGACTCTCCTTGATCTCACACTCTCTGATCTCGCGCCTGGAACCTATACAGCCTCTCTCCGCTCGGCAGGAGACACTTCCCGCGGCGTACGCAGTATGGGCCAGATCTACCGGGGCGAGAAAGACGATAGGGCAGGGGAGTTAGGGTCTTTGGTAGTGGATAAAGACGGCAGGGGGGAACTGGTTGGCGAGGTGGATTGGCGTGTATGGGAGATGGTTGGAAGGGGAATCGTTGTCCAACGTAAGGCCGATGAGAGGGGAGGTGGAGATGGGACAGTGGTAGGCGTGGTAGCGAGGAGCGCAGGATTGTGGGAGAATGAGAAGGTGGTATGTGGGTGTAGCGGGAAGACGGTATGGGAGGAGAGGGAGGAAATGGTTCGGAAGGGGATGTTGTAGGGTCGCGTGGACCACGAATGGCATCTTCTATTATGTATAAAGAAACGACCAATTTCGTATTGTGTATGAAAGTATTTAACTCGCCTACATTGCAAGGAAAGTGCAGAACGCGAGGGATGACAGTCGGTTGGCACCAGTAAGGGCGAAGCAGTACCACTACATCGATACATACACCACTCAGATGCTTACCAAGGTGCACCTTTTTGGCGAGTACTTAGTTCTTCCATTCAAGATAGTCTTTGTGATCAAGTTCGCTAATCTATCACACGACGAATAAAACTCTCAACATACTTTTCGCTTCATCAATCTGCTTCTCGAACCATCCACAACGTATAACGTAGTAGATGGACTCCACACCCTCTGATCCGATCCCCTCACTGCTGTTTCTTGACTGCATTATCGTCGGAGCAGTCTCTTATGTTTTCATGTGTCTGCTTTCGAGTTTGCTGACTCGCAATATGCTACCTATGCAGAATGATATGTACGCGACAACAAAATGTTGAAAGTGTGACCATGCTTGGTTGAATGATAATGTATAAGTATCGATGTGGTGATGTGGTTGCATAGAAGGGTGGTGTACGTCTGTGAACGGTACTCTTGAAGGAAGATGTGCAACGAGGGTATCATATACCCCTATTTCACATTGACTGTTCCGGATTTTAGAATTTCCAAAATCGAGGGTTCACCCTCTGCAAATTTTGCACTGCAACCAATCAATTCGCTGAAGAAGTCTAACCACCACCTCACAGACCTTTAACTCCTTTCATTTGATATGTAATATGAGGTTATACAAAGACGGCCCCTTCATGTAAATCTGACGTGTTGCAGGATCGATTCCAGCGCGATTTCAGCGCATTCCAGCGCGATTCCAGAGCTCTATGTCCCCCCCTATTGTCTTCACTCAGAAGGATCGAATAGCAGTGCATCTACAGCAGAGACTGTCGTCTAAGATCATTGTCGACGTCGAAGAGATCACTGATAAAACTGTCAGAAAGATCAGAGATAGATTAAAAACATACGGTCAGCACTCATCTTCTAAAATGAGTGCTATGAGGCAGACGCTCTTGATTCATTCTGCTGTCAGAATTGATCTTCGACATTTTCTAGAAGATCAGTCATGATCATATCAGAATGAGATGCTATACTATCTCTTCGACGACTGAAGCATCATCGTCGCTTTTTTCATTCTATTCAACGCTCTAAAGATCATGAAAATCAATCGAAAATGCCTTAAACGGAAGGCTTTGAAGCGCTCGCAGAAGTGTCGAAATCTATACTTTCTAAACGTCAGTCAGTTCACTCACGAAATGCTCGTGTTTCTGAATGAGAGTGCAGTCAATGAACATACGATGCATCGTAAACGTGGCTGAGCTTTCTATGACATATCGTCACGTATAATTCGATCAGTCAAACGAAGCGAAAGATGAAGCATTCTATCGATCTACTGCTCTGACGACATTCTGATCAGACATATACATCAGAGAGATATTTCTGAAGCTCGCTTTAAATGATTTCTGATCAACGAGATACTTTCGAGATGCAGTCGCTTTTCAGAGTCTAAATCAATGTTGATTCTCGACAACGCTTCTGTGCATCACACTCAGGTGAATGACGTCGATGTCGACGTCGAGCTGAGCCCTGCTAACTATCAATAGAAAGTCAAAGATTTATGTCGTCAGACCGATGTGATCTTACTATATCTGTCACTCTACTTCTCTGACTTCAACTTCATTGAAGAGTTCTTTTCAGTGCTTAAGATCTGGCTCAAAAGACATTACAAGCTGGCTGAAGACATGAGTTTTGAAGTCTATTTGCACATGACGATGAAAGCTTGTAGCAAGGGTCATTTTGCAGTCGGTCACTTCAGGCATGCGGACATAACAGTAAATATAGATACGAATTGATTTGTTTTCTTGTCAATACTTCGTATGTCTACTATTTTTGCTGATATGGCAGGTACTTTCGAGTAAGTGTATACTTAATAAAATATATACTCTATATAGTTCACGATCACCAAATATACTACTTTTCTGCTCTGAAAGGCTTCGCATCTTCGCCGAATGCCTGCGTTTGTTTGCTGACTGTAGTCTAGCCATGACTAAATGGAATGAAGATTTATATATATGACTGTTTGGTTTGTGGGGTGGTGGTTAGGCTTCTCCAGCGAATTGGTTGGTTGCAGTGCAAAATTTGCAGAGGGTGAACCCTCAATTTTGGAAATTCTAAAATTCGGAACAGTCAATGTGAAATAGGGGTATCGTCCGCATGCTTCATTGAATAAACTTTAACCATCTTGACTCCTTCTCTGTTGCTTGCTCGATTCAAGCACAGCCGGTAATTCCTGCACTTCCTGTGGGAATTGTCAGCCTTTTCAAGATCTACTGTATCTTGATTTGAAATAACGGGATTATGAATCTTGAGTGCAGGTCTGGTGGTCTGACACTGATGAGGTTTCAGCAACAAGGCTGCCATGAAATGACGATGGGGGCCATATCAGCAAGAGGCGAAGCGGGCTGCACATCTTACCATATGAGATGTACACCATCCACAGAGTCTTACTTTACGTGCTGCAACCTTTTCATCTTCAATACGGTTCACCCCCAAACGATAAGGTAGGTTTATTCTTAGGCGTGCCCAAGAAAGTCGCAAGCGCCGGGATTTGGTGCAGTTCGCATCGTCCAATCGGTAGGGTTTAGTTGGGACTGTGACCAGGGCGCTTTCGTTGTACACGGAGTCTAGAAGCAGGGGCACATCTTTGGACATCTGCGACGCCATGTGCTTCTGCCCAGTCAAATCCTCAAGTTTTGCTCATCTCTTCTTGGTTCATGCAAGCTTACCGACCGTACATTAGCTTCGCCTCTCCCAAGACCTCCCAAAGCGTTCTGTACGCGCTGGTTAACGCCCCTTCGTTCATTTTCCAGCCCGCTTTGGAAGAACGTCCATTGACGTTCTTTGATATATTCACATCCAACATTGCGCTCGATAGTCTGATTGATCCTGCTGTCGCTGAACCTATAGCATCTCCTAATTTTGTATCCTTGATTTCTCTTTTGCGCGAGCTGCAGGAACAGCCGATCACAGTCGTTATATCTCTACAATTCCCCGGTAGAAGCCTGTTTCATAGATACTCCTCATTCTTCTACCCATTGCCGGGCTCGTGGCAGCTCTCGTCATTGTGTTATTGTCGCTGGAGAGTTGCAGCTGCTAGGATTAATCCAACCCTGCCAAGATCCGCAACCCTTCTGGCCGAACTATAGTCGGGGGCAACGGAGTGCCGCCAATACAGCTCCCAATTGGCAAATATGTCGCTGAAGCAGGTCAGTACCTGGGATTCATGGCTCCGACCTTGGGAAATCGTGATTGACTAATCTTGGTTAAGGAAATTGAAACGTGGGTGCAGGCCCTCGGGCACTACGACAACAACGAATTCGAGGAGTCGTTGAAGACCTTTGACAATATCTCCGATACGTCTAAAATACTTTTCAACTGTGGTGTCATACATGCCACTTTGGGCGAACATGACAAGGCAGTGGGTGGACGCCATGAAGAGGCTTACGGATGAAGAGTTCTGACGAGACTCTAGGTCGAGTGCTACCAACGAGCTGTGGCCTACGACAAGTATCTCGCCGTTGCGTACTTCCAACAGGGCGTATCGAATTTCCTAGTTGGAGATTTCGAAGAGGCCCTGGTGAATTTCAACGATACGTTGAAATATCTCAGGGGGAACACTATCATCAACTACGAGCAACTGGGGTTGAAGTTCAAGCTTTTCTCTTGTGAGGTGCTCTTCAACCGAGGATTATGTTATATCTATCTCCAGCAAACGCAAGTGGGTATGGACGATATGTCATATGCAGTCAAGGAAAAGGTCACACCGGACCACGATGTTATAGATGAGGCTATTAGGGAACAGGCCGATGTTGGTGTTACACTTCATTTGGTTAGAGAAGCTCTTCTAATGGTACAAAGGGCTACACCGTCTTCTCGATCCCCGTCGGAGTCGTCTACCGTCCAAACAGCGCAAAAGTCAAAAACCTCAAGACAAAAGACTACCTTGGAAAAGCCCGGTTGATAGCAGCCGCCGACCAAGGCAATACCTTCACAGGATTCGCTGGCTCCGAGAAGAAAAGAGTTTTGGCAGCTACAGACACAAGCTTAGACGACCGAGCTCCCGACAGCATCTCCTTCGCGGCCTCGAACCTCGTAAACCCCAACCTTCAAAGCCGCTCCCGCCAACAGTCCGAACCCCCAATCAACCGCAACATGTTCCCCCCAACCCCACCGCCAGACAGCGATCAGATCCGCCCGCCCCTTGTCACCGCAGCCACCGCTCCACTTTCAGAACTCCCCACCATGACCGGCCGTGCCAACTCCGTCCGTAACCCCCCTTCTCGCCCCGATCCGCTCACCCTCGACCCCAAACCCTTCATCAATAAAGAGCTTCCCCGCCTCGGCACCATCCGCACAGCCTCCGAGCCCCGTGGACCCACAAGAAAATACTCCTCCTCCACCCGCTCTCAACGCAGCGACCACGAGGGCCAGCCCCCCCGCCGCCGCCTTTTCATGGAAACCACCCCACGCCGCCCCACCTCCAACGGCGCCGAAGCAGACATCGACGAATACCCGGACGAGCTCTACGAAATGTACCACTCGCCGCCCGGAGGAGGTGGCGGCCACACCCGCTCCACCAGCCACGGCGGCCACCAACGCGCCGCCTCCCGCCCCCCCAACCGCTCGCGCTCGCGCCAGCGGCCCCCGCTCATCTCCGAGACCGAGGAAGACAGCACCGACTCGCCGCTCTCCGACTTTGAAATCCTCAACAACGCGTCCTCGCACCTCTCGCGGCCCTCGCACTCGCGCCCCCGCGGCTCCTCGCGCTCCCGCCACCACCACCAACCACAAGCACAAGCACAAGCACCGCCGGAGCTCAAAACCATCCGCGTCAAAGCGCACTCGGGCGACGACACGCGCTACATCATGATCCCGGCAAGCTCCTCGTTTGAGGATTTTGTGGACCGCGTGAGGGATAAGTTTGGCGTGCGCCAGCGGTTTAAGCTCAAGGTGAGGGATGAGGGGGATTTGATCACGATGGGGGATCAGGACGATTGGGAGATGTGTGTCGGCGGGGTGAGGAAGGAGGCCAAGGGGGAGGGGGCGGAGATGGGGAAGATGGAGGTGTGGGTTTGTGAGGTTGCT
>JAABVA010001139.1_pt1 | contig 29223 bp, 24 predicted proteins | sample 5560331 | NCBI WGS metagenome assembly JAABVA01 (sample SAMN12812661, study PRJNA571458) | rock metagenome | isolation source: Antarctica rocks | place: Antarctica: Victoria Land, Mt New Zealand sud | collected 2016-01-07 | reverse complement strand
CCCGGAGGAGTTCAAACGCGCCTGCGATGAGAGCAGGGCCATGGCCCTGCTCTCATCGCAAACATCAACCATCAACACAACTGAGAATCTCCAGTTATGAATGGATGAGAAAAAGGGGGCAGGTCACGGTCATGTCAGTGTTGGGCACACTGGCACTGCTTCACGTTGGTTGGCGGCATTGCTGGGCGACCAAACTCTACGCGACCGGTGGAGTCCGGAACTTGTAATGGGTCTTTGCGGAATCATCATCGCTTCAATTTTGATCGGCGTGACTCGGGGTAAACTCGCTTACCCTGAGTCAAAGATGAAAGCTCAGGCATAGAATGCGTTGCTCTTTGGGTTCATAACCCAAAGGTGTCGATTTCTGCTGTTCAGAACCGCGGATTCAAACTGACCCACTATCCTTAAGCCGGCTCGCTATGCGCGGGGTGCAGAAGCGGATAGTCTAAATAGTTGGGGAATAGAGCCCCGGTTTACCCATGCGCGCACTTATCGTCTCCGACATCCACGCCAACCTCGAAGGTTTAGAGGCTGTGCTGCGCTCCGCCGAGGGCCGCTTCGATGTCCTCTGGAACCTCGGCGACACGGTGGGGTACGGCGGAAGTCCCAATGAGGTGATCGATCGTATCGGTCCGCTGGCGCAGCTCTCCGTCCGAGGAAATCACGATCGGGTCTGCTGCGGGCTCAGTTCGGCTTTGAGCTTTAATGCAACAGCTCGCACGGCAGCACACTGGACACAAAAGGAGCTGACGCCGGAAAACCTGCATTGGCTGCGCGAGGTTCCTCAGGGGCCGCTCCATCCGGTTGTAGATGGCTTGGAAGCAGGGGAGATCACCTGTGCCCACGGGTCGCCGCTGAACGAGGATCACTACATCCTGAACATGCGCGACGCCTGGGCTCCGCTGCAGGAGAAGAATACCTCTGTCACTTTTATCGGGCACACGCACATCCAGGGTGGCTTCGCGCAGAACGGGCACGAGTGGCACGAAGTACGGCCGCGCTTTCGCACTTACAACGAGGCCGAATCGTGGATGCTGCCGCTTGTCGCGGATACCAGGCACCTGATCAATCCGGGTTCCGTGGGGCAGCCGCGTGATTGCGACTGGCGGGCAGCTTACGCGATTTACGACACTGCCGCAGCGGAGATCAACTTCCATCGCGTCCCGTACGACCTGACGTCGTCCCAGGGACGGATCCTTATGGCTGGGCTGCCGGAGCGTCTGGCGGAGCGGCTTCGAGAGGGCCGTTAGGCCGACTGCTGCTCGTCAAGCAGTCCCGCAAGCTCCTCCCACTCCGCGAGCAAAGAGCCGTGCCGCTTCCGCATTCCATCGACCTCCGCCGAGAGCCGCTGTGATTCCTCGGCCGACGTGAACACGCCCATCTTCTCCTCTGCGACGCCGATCGCCTCCTCCAGCCGCGGGATCTCGGTCTCGGCGAACTGGACGCGCTCTTCCAACTGCTTCAGTTTGATTGGATTCAGCCGCTTGACTTGCGGCTTGGGTGGCTCGGGCGCCGTGTCCGGCGTGTTCACGGTGGTGGCGCTGACGGCCGTGCTGGGGTTTGTAACCGAAGCGATTACCTTCTCCGGTCCACCCTGCTTGCGCCAGAGGTAATCCTCATAGTTGCCGGGATAGATGTGGACGCGGCGCTCCTCAACTTCGAACACCCGCGTGGCCAGCCCATCGATAAAGTACCGGTCGTGCGAGACGAAGAGAACGGTGCCGGAAAAGTTTCTGATCGCATCGAGCAGCACATCCTTGGCACGGAGGTCGAGGTGGTTCGTCGGCTCGTCCAGGAGAAGCATATTCGAGGGTGAGACGAGCATGCGTGCCATGGCGTAGCGGTTGCGTTCTCCGCCGGACAGCACGCCCAGCTGTTTGAAGACGTCATCGCCCGAGAACATGAAGCAACCGAGCAGGTTGCGAAGCTCGACCTGGGAGACTTTGGGAGCGGAGCCGCTGATGTCATCGAGCATGCGAGCATCGGCGTCGAGTACTTTGTATTGATCCTGCGCGAAGTAGTCCGCGAGTACGTTGTGGCCGAGCTTGATGGTTCCGGAGGAAGGCGGTTCGAGGCCGGAGAGCATGCGGATCAGGGTGGATTTCCCGGCGCCGTTTGCGCCTACCAGAGCGATTCGGTCGCCACGGTCGATGGTGAAGCTGACATCCTCAAGCACGCGCTTCTCGCCATAGTGCTTGGTCAAGTGGGATACCTCGATAACGGTGCGTCCACTGGCCGGCGGTTGCGGAAAACTGAAATGGATTGTCGACTCTTCCTCGGGAACCTCAATGCGCTCGATCTTCTCAAGCTCCTTGATGCGCGACTGTACCTGCTTCGCCTTGGTTGCCTGGTAGCGGAAGCGATTGATGAAAGCCTCGAGATCGTCGATGCGGTCGCGCTGGTTCTTATGGGCATTGAGCAGCTGCGATCGGCGCTCCTCTTTTTCCTTCAGATACTTTTCGTAGTTACCGTGATAGAAGTGAGCGCGTTTGTTCCATAACTCGACCGTCTTGTTGACCGTCACATCGAGAAAGTAGCGGTCGTGCGAGATAAGGACAAAGCCGTTCGGATAGTTTCTGAGGTAGTCTTCGAGCCAATTGCGGGTCTCCAGGTCGAGGTGGTTCGTCGGCTCATCAAGCAGCAACAGGGAGGGCTTCTGCAGCAGCAGTTTGGCTAGTGCAATGCGCATCTGCCAGCCACCTGAGAACTCCTCCGTCCTGCGCTCCCAGTCCTCCTTGGGAAAGCCGAGGCCGCCCAGTACCGTTCCAACCTGGTAGTCAAGCGTGTAGATGTCGTTCGCGTGCATCACATCGCTGATATGGGAGTAGCGATCTGCGGCAGCGGCGTACTCCGCGCTTTCCGGTGCATGCTCGGCGAGCTTTGCGGAGAGGGTCTCGGCCTCCTGCTCCAGGCCACGTAGATCGTCGAAGACCGACAGACATTCCTCGAAGACCGTTTTGCCGCGCATGACCAGGCCATCCTGGGGAAGGTAGCCGAGGGTCATGTTCTTCGCGCGGCTGATCGTTCCATAGTCGAGAGATTCGAGGCCGGCCAGCACCTTAAGCAGCGTAGATTTGCCGGTTCCATTACCCCCGACAAGGCCCGTGCGTTCGTCAGGGGTGATGAGCCAGTTCGCGTCTTCGAAGAGCAGCTTCGGCCCGAAGCGCTTTCCCGCGGCGGAGAGTTGGAGCATCCCTAATTTTCTCATCCCGACCGGTCTGAGTTCGCCAGACCATGGAGAGGCCATGTTTCTGGACGACTGCAACCTCCGTGCGAGAGCACAACCGCAACTCTCTCTGCTAAGGTCATGGATGAGAGCTCGATGTCTGGCCAGCCACAGCTGTTTCCCGAATCTAAGCCGGCGGGGCCACAGACCGCCTCCGACAGCGGGACCTCCCATGCGCCGTCCCCTGCCCGTTCCGTCCCGCGCACGGCCCCAGTCTGGCTCCAGCGCCTCTCGCTGTTTGTGCTGGTGCTCTTCTGCGTTTACCTGGGTGTGCTGGTGATGGTGCTGCCCTGGTGGACACGGGTTTGGGACCACAACGCCTTCGTTCAGGCCCGACCGATGCTTGCCTCGCTTCTTCATAACGGGGCCGTGCGCGGCATCATCTCCGGCTTTGGCCTGCTCGATATCTGGATCGGTATCTCCGAAGCTGTAAACTATCGAGACTTTCGCGGCTGAGTCCAAGTTCGCCCGTGTCTCACACCCCAGCCTATGTCGTGATGGATCGCGGAACGTCGCAGGTCTCCTTGACTAAATCGATGAATGTAAGGCATTCTCGTTCGCGGAACTGACCGTTTCGACTCACAGCCTAAGTTGCCCTGGAGATTCCTTGCGCGCTCTTCGATTGTTGCTCCCTCTCTTGCCGGTTCTGCTTGGAGCCGGTGCTTTGGCGCAGGCAGGCCGCCCGCAGGTTCCCGAGGCTCAGGCTCACACCCTCACAGCTCCGCCTCCGCAGGTAAAGCAGATCCACCTGAAGCATGTTCTGGTGATCGGCCAGACGAAGGGCTTTGAACACGACTCGGTGTCCGCGGCCATGGCGGCCATTTACAACATGGGCAAGGAGACCGGGCTGTGGGACACGGTGATGCGCACCGACACGGAGTTGCTCACGAAGAAAGATATCGCCAGGAATGGGAAGAATCTCAACCATTTCGATGCCGTGGTCTTTGCAAGCACGACCGGAGAGCTGGATATGGATGCCGGTCAAAAGCAGGACATGATAGCGTTCGTGAGGGAAGATGGGAAGGGCTTCGTGGGCATTCACGCCGCTCTCGATACCAACTACAACTGGCCGGAGTATGGAGAGATGATTGGCGGATGGTTTGATCAGCATCCCTGGATGACCTTCAACGCGCCAATTGTCACAGAAGACCCAGACTTCCCCGCCGTGAGGCATCTTCCGAAGGCCTTCGTGAAATATGACGAGATCTATCAACCGAAGGAGTGGTCGAGAAGCAAGGTGAATGTTCTGCTCAGCCTCGATTCAACCAAGCTGGACTACACGAATAATCCCCGGATCCATCGCGCGGATCACGACTTTCCTGTCGCCTGGACGAACCTCTACGGGAAAGGTCGCGTGTTCTATTCCACCCTCGGTCACACCGAGGAGTCATGGGAAGATCCGGATATTCGCAAGATGTACTTCGAGGCAATCAAGTGGTCGCTTGGGATGACAGAAGGAAGCACCTCTTCCCATGGGCGGCCCGCGGGCATGGCACCTGGAGCATCTAGCCAGAAGTAGCAGAACACCCTACGCTGGATGTTGTGGAGCACGCGCAAGAGGCAACACGAGAGGCCTATGAAGAAGATTGGGATGGGCCTGGTCGGTCCTGGTTTCGTTGCTTTGCATCACGTCGATGCGGTCCGCCGGCTGGGTGACGTGGAGGTCATTGCCATTGCTGGGTCGTCTCAGGCGACAGCCGAAGCGAAGGCTCGAGAGTGGAAGATCGATCGCGCTTACGGTGATTTTCAGTCGTTGATTGCCGATCCGGACATCCATGTGGTTCACAACACGACTCCGAACTATTTGCATCTGCCCATCACCATGGCAGCTCTTCAGGCGGGCAAGCACGTCATCTCCGACAAGCCGCTTGCCACGAATCCGGAAGAAGCGCGCACACTGCGCGACACGGCTGTGGCAGCCAAGGTCGCTCACGTTGTGACGTTCAACTATCGCGGCAACCCGCTGGTGCAGCAGGCCCGCGCCATGATTGCGCAGGGCGATCTGCAACGCGTCAGCTTTGTTCACGGCCACTACCTTCAGGACTGGATGACCGATCCGAACGTCTACTCGTGGCGATCCGATCCGGCAAAGGGTGGTCTGAGCTCGGCGCTTGCTGACATTGGTTCCCACTGGTGTGACCTTGCGGAGCACATGTCCGGGCTCAAGATCGTCTCGGTGCTGGCTGACCTGACGACGGTTATTCCGGTTCGCTACTCGTCGGGAGCGTCGGCGCAGGCATTTTCGAAAGAGCAAGCCGCAGACCGTGCCGCAGTTCCTGTGCAGGCCGAGGATCTCGCCAGCGTTCTTTTACGATTTGAGAATGGCGCCAAAGGATCTTTCAATGTCGGGCAAATTCTGCCTGGCCACAAGAACGACCTGCAACTCGAAGTGAACGGGCTCGCCTGTTCTCTGAAATGGAAGCAGGAGCAACAGAACGAGCTCTGGATCGGACGTCACAACCAGCCAAACGGCGTTCTGGCGAAGGATCCCTCGCTGGTTTTACCGGAGGTGCTCCGCTATGTCCATCTTCCAGGGGGACACCAGGAATCCTGGGCCGACGCCTTTATGAATGTCATGCGGGACGCGTACCAATGGATCCGTAACGGCGCCTCGGCGGAGACCAAACCTTCCATGCTGCCGACCTTCGACGATGGATATCGTTCCGCTTGCATTGTGGAAGCGATGATGCAAAGCCATGCGGCGGGCTCCGCTTGGAAAGAGGTCAGGGGTTCTATTGGAATGCAGTGAATCGCTGGCGGCGACGCTGGTCCGACCAGCCACGCACCACAGAACAGGGTTGGAGGAGGAGCAATGAAACTGGGAGTCTTCACGCCGCTGCTGTCGCAGCTTTCGCTGGTAGAGGTACTTGCCAGCCTGCAGGCGCTCGGGATCGATCGAGTCGAGTTGGCGACAGGGAATTATCCCGGAGCGGCACACTGCAGCCTCTCGATGCTTGAGGATGAGACTGCGTTGAAGGATTTCCAGCAGAAGCTAGCGGATCACGGTGTGACGATCAGCGCTCTAAGCTGCCATGGGAACCCTTTGCATCCTGACGCGGCGCGGGCAAAGCAGGCTCAGGAGGTGAACCGCCAGACGATTCTTCTGGCCGAAAAGCTGGGCGTCTCGGTGGTGGTCGACTTCTCGGGGTGCCCCGGCGACTCGCCTGGGTCCAAGGCGCCGAACTGGGTCACCTGCCCGTGGCCACCGGAGTACCTTGACGTGCTGGCGTGGCAGTGGGACGAGGTGGTGGCGCCGTACTGGGTCAAGCGCGCCGACTTCGCCGCGCAGCACGGGGTGAAGATCGCCATCGAAATGCATCCCGGCTTCGTGGTCTACAGCCCGGAGACGATGCTGCGATTGCGGTCTATCGCGGGCCCGGCGATCGGCTGCAACTACGATCCGAGCCACATGTTCTGGCAGGGTATCGACCCGATCGCGGCGGTCCGCCTTCTGGGCGACGCCATTTTTCACGTCCACGCGAAGGATACGCAGATGTATCCGTCGAACCTTGTTCGAACGGGTGTGCTGGATACCAAGCCATACACGGACGAGCGCAACCGCGGATGGATCTTTCGGACCTGCGGCTATGGACATGGAGCAGAATGGTGGAAGGAGTTTATCTCGACCTTGCGCATGTTCGGTTACGACAACGTCCTTTCGATCGAGCATGAAGATAGCCTGCTCTCTCCAGAGGAAGGTCTCCGGAAGGCAGTTGCGTTTTTGGATGAGATCGTTCTTAAAGAAGAGCCAGGCTCTGCCTGGTGGGTTTAGGTCGTTTCACTTGGTTGACGCTTGAAAGATCACCCTGGGGAGTCTATGAATCGCAGGAACTTTATCTCGGCAGCAGGCGCATCGATCGCCTACGAAGCGCTCCATTCCCGCGTTCCGTTATCAGCGGAGCAGCGCCCTACGGTACCAGGCGGAAAGGCGGACCACAGCCTTCGCATCGAGCCATGCACGCTTGAGATCGGCGCGGGCGTGACGGTGAAGACCATCGCGTATAACGGGCAGGTGCCCGGACCTTTGCTGCGTCTTCGCGAGGGTTCGCCGGTGACGATCGACGTGACCAATTCCGGTCCAAAGGCCGACATCGTACACTGGCACGGCCTGGGGATCGATTCGCTGAGCGATGGCGCGATGGAGGAAGGCTCGCCGATGATACCGGCCGGAAGCACGCTCCGGTACAGCTTTACTCCCAAGCCGGCGGGAACCCGCTGGTACCACACCCACGCCACTGCGAACGAGGATCTCGGTGCGGGCGCCTACACCGGACAGTTTGGTTTCCTGCTTATCGAAGGCAGAGAGCAGCCGGCAGCGTACGACCAGGAGATCAATCTGGCAATTCATCATTGGGAACCTTCGTTTGTTCCCATGGTCGAGACCATGCGCGAGCAATCCTCAAACGTTCCTCTGACGACGGGTTCCGATGTGGGGTACAAGTACGCGACGATCAATGCGCACATGCTGCGAAGCGGAGATCCAATCCGCGTGAAACAGGGCCAACGTGTTCTGCTCCGGCTTCTGAATGCGAGCGCGACCGAAAATGTCGTTCTAGCGCTGCCTGGCCATAGCTTCAAAATTATCGCGATGGACGGAAACCCGGTGCCCAATCCCAAGGCAGTGGAGGTGCTTTCGCTGGCCGTGGCGGAGCGGGTGGATGCGGTGGTGGAGATGAATGCACCTGGCGTGTGGGTACTCGGCTCAACCCTCGCGAAGGCACGGCAGATGGGGCTTGGCATCGTTGTTGAGTATGCGGGAAAGACGGGCGCCCCCGTCTGGAAAGATCCGCCGGCGGTCGAGTGGGACTACTCCCAGTTTGCGCGGACCGCAGAGGCGGCAACTCCCGACCAGACGTTTGTTCTCACCTTTCGGGATAACGGCACGCTCCACGGGTCGAAGTTCGATACGTGGAGCATCAACAACAAGTCTTGGCCCGATATCGAACCTCTGGTTGTGCAGCAGGGCAAGCGATACCGCATGGTCTTCCGCAATGGAAGCGGCGATCAGCATCCGATGCACCTGCACCGGCACGCGTTCGAGGTGACACGCATCGGGAAGAAGCCGATGAGCGGTTTGATGAAGGACGTGATTAACGTTATGCCGCTGGATTCGGTCGAAGTAGATTTCCTCGCGAATAATCCGGGAGATACGCTGCTGCACTGTCATCAGCAGCTCCATATGGACTACGGCTTCATGCAGCTGATCCGGTACTCAGGATAGGAGCTCGGCCACCTCCGGTCTTCCGGTTCGAGGCAGCGGGCCAGGCATACTAGATTCGACGGACGGGGACGAGTACCGAGACTATGAAGAGATGTCGACTTGCAGTATTGGTAGTAGCGGCGGCAGGGTTAATCACGTATTCGGCGGAACAGAAGCTCATCTACGCGGCATCGGGAGAGGGGCAGTCGGTCAAGACGCCGGTTGGAGCGGAGCAGGCTGACCGTCACGCGGAAGACACGGAGGGCGCTCAGGTCTACCAGACTCGCTGCGCCATCTGCCACGGCGAGCAGCGTGAAGGAATTCTTCCCTACTTTCCTCCTGTCCTCGGAGTCAAGCGGCAGCTGAATGACCAGCAGATTACCCAGCTCCTTGTCCATGGAAGGGGACGGATGCCCGCGTTCCCCAAGCTGCAGGGCCAGGAGCTAACCTATCTTCTCCGCTTCCTATCCACCGATCTCCCGACAACCTCTGCTGAAGCTCCCAGCCAGACCGCAGAGGTGTCGAGAGTCCATCCTTCACGCCTCTCTGAAGCAGGCGGATCCATCTTTCAGCAGAACTGCGCCTTCTGTCACGGCCGTGACGCGGGCGGGGGCGAGACCGGGCCCGACCTCACCCGTTCGAAGCTGGTAACCGATGATGTCGACGGAAACAAGATCACGGAAGTAGTGCGCAACGGCCGGCCCGAGAAGAAGATGCCAGCCTTCAACTTCTCCGACCAGGAGATGCTCGGCCTTGTCGCGTTCGTCCATTCCCAGCAGGTTAAGGCTTTGGCAATGAAAGGCAAGCGGCGGGGCGTGGATGTCTCCGATTTGCAGACGGGAAACGTCGAAGAGGGCAAGCGGTACTTTAACGGCGCGGGCACCTGCGCCAAGTGCCACTCCGCCTCGACTGATCTTGCGGGGATCGCGTCGCGGTATCAGGGCTTGCAGCTGGAAGAGCGCATGCTCTATCCAAAGGATGCGAAGAGCCGGGTCTCCGTCACTCTTCCTTCAGGGCAGACGATTGCTGGAACTTTGGCGTACACAGACGAGTTCACAATCGGTTTGCGCGATTCCGAGGGACGGTATCGGTCGTGGCCCGTGAACAATGTGAAGTACGTGGTTGACTCGCCTGTAGACGCCCATGTGGACCTCTTCAACAAGTACACCGATGCGGACATTCATAACCTCATGGCTTACATCCAGACCCTACGTTGACGTTCGCCACATGTGCGGCGCAGTTGTGTAGAAGATTGCAAAGAACGAATAGGAAGCCTTTGAGAATATTCACTTGTTTCGCTCTATGGGCATTTTCACTTTTAGGATTGCAGCGTGCCGCGGCTCAGGATCTCGATAGCGCGAGACTTCTGAACCCGCCGGGGGATACATGGCCTGGATATCACGGCGACTACTCGGGCCGACGTCACAGCTCCGTATCCCAGATCACTCCAGGCAACGTGGCGGGTCTGGGTCTGGCCTGGGCGTTTCAAACGAATCAGACGGCAGGCATCAAGTCATCACCGCTGCTGGTCGACGGCATCCTTTACTTCACTGTTCCGGATAACGTCTGGGCGGTGGACGCGCGATCGGGGCACATGCTCTGGAAGTACACGTATCCGCCGAATCCGGGTCTCCACATCGGCCAACGCGGTGTGGGCATGTACAAGGGAACTATCTACTTCATGACGCCGGACTGTCACCTGGTCGCGCTTAACGCAAAGGATGGCAAAGTCCGGTGGAGCGTAGTGGTCGCCGATGTGACCAAGGGATACTGGACGACAGAGGCGCCTTTGATCGTCGGCAATCACGTGCTCGTTGGTGTGTCAGGCGACTTCGACAATTTGAGTGGATTTCTGCAGGCCATCGACGCGGACACGGGTAAGGTGCAGTGGCAATGGGATAGCACGGCACCGGTGGGAACGCCAGATAGGGCAACAGGCGGTATGACCTGGATGACAGGAACCTACGACCCGGCTCTCAATCTTGTTTACTGGGGGACAGGCAATCCGACACCGGTTCTCAATGGTTCGCCCCGGCCGGGAGACGACCTTTACACCTGCAGTATCGTCGCGCTTAACCCAGACACCGGGAAGCTAGTCTGGAGCTTCCAGCCATCACCGCACGATACGCATGACTGGGATGCCGTCGAGACGCCCGTGCTCGTTGATCGGATCTTCCACGGACAGCAGAGAAAGATGTTGATGCAAACCTCACGAAACGGCTATTTTTTCGTGCTGGATCGTACGAACGGAAACAGCCTGCTCACAGCCCCGTTCGGGCCGCTGAACTGGTCCCTGGGAGTAGATCCGCAAGGTCGACCTATTCCGAATCCAGCCAAGGAACCCGCGCCTGACGGACGTCTTATAGCGCCTGACGAGGGTGGAATGACGAACTACCGGTCGCCCAGCTTCGACCCGAACACGGGCCTGTTCATCGTCGATGCGCACCCAAGCTACAGCCTTTACTTCGCGAAGCCTGCAGACGGCACTTATGGCTGGGCCGGCGCGGACTACAGTTTGTGGGGGAAAGGTGTGATCGAGGCCATCGACTATCAAACGGGAAAGATCCGCTGGAGTCACGCAGTTGGCGAGGGTGGATCGGGAGCAGGTGTGCTGACAACAGATTCGGGGCTCACCTTTACGGGAGATGCGTACGGAAATGTTCTGGCGCTCGATACAGCTAACGGTAAGACTCTCTGGCACGCTGGCGAGGGCTCGCCCATGCAAAGCTCCCCCATTACTTACGAGCTGGACGGACGGCAGTATCTGCTGACCAGCAGCGGTGGCGTCCTCTTCGCGTGGGCCCAGCCGGAGGCTGTAACCAGGATCGTGCATCCGCGTACGCGCCGATCGGTGGCCGCCAAAAATCCAGGGAAGTCGTCGACAACGTCTTCCGTGGTTCCTGTAGCTCGGGTGAGCGTCGAGCACTAACAACACAGTCATGTGATCCGTCAGCGAGCGATTGCCACGATTCCCCAGGGGCCCTTTCCGGCTTTGATTCTCTTGGTCACTGTGTTCGTTGCGAGCTGTACTACCGAGACATCGTTCGAGGGTCCGTTTGCCGAGTAGAGGACTTTTCCGTCGGGGGAAAGGGCGATGCCCCAGGGCCGCTGTCCCACATCAACCGACCCGGTCACCTTGTTCGTCGCCGTATCGATCGTGAAAACTCGGCGTCCGCGGCCTGTGCTCACGTAGAGCCGAGCCCCATCTGCTGAAAGCAGAACGGCCATCGGCTTGACCACCCCCGGCTCCCCGACGGAGATCGCCTGCAGCATCCTGCGTTGTTTCGTGTCTACCACTACGACGTTGCCGTCGTTTTCCGCATTGACGTACGCACGGGAACCGTCGGGCAGGAACGCGATGGAACGTGGCCGACGACCGACCTTGAATGTCGCAATGACCTTGCCGGCGGCCGGGTCCATCACTGAGATCGTTCCAGTGTCTTCGGAGGTGACGTAAACCAACCTACCGTCGGGAGTGGCTCTAACACCTTCCGGCTGCCCGCCGACCTGCAGCGTCTTCAGAACTTTGCCAGACGCGATGTCGACGATGCTCACTGCAGAGGCATCTTCGTTTGAGATATAGATCTGCCGGCCATCTTTGCTGACGTCGAAGTTCTCCGGATCAGAACCTCCGGCGATGATCCGAAGCAGCTTGCCCTGCGCGACGTCGAAGACACCGACGCCATCGGCGCTCTTATCGGGTGGAGGAAGAGTGCTCTCGTCCACGTCAGGACCGGCGATCGGAGATCCACTCAGAGCAATGTAAAGCGTCCTGCCGTCCGGACTGGCGTGAATGCCACGGGGCCGTTTACCGAGCGCGATCGTCGCGATCACGTTGTACGTTCCAGAATCGATTACGGTCATGTCTCCGGAGACCTCGTTCGTCACGTAAATTCGAGGCTGGGACGACTCCGAATTCACTCTAGCCACAGACGGGTTTGAACCTTGGACTCGGGAGCAGCCGGTGGATGGAACCAGGAGTCCGAGTGCAAGCAGGGTGCAAGCTGCCTTGGCCTGGATCACTTGCCCTCCAATTCAAAGCGTGTGACGCTGCGATTACCTGGCTTGACTTCTACCTGCCGCTGACCTGTGCCAAGCTTCTCATGCCAAACAGAGAGGGTGTAGGTGCCGGGGGGCAGGTTCTTGATCTCAAAGGAGCCGTCCTCTCTGGTAACAGCGAAGTACGGATGGTCCACGACGCCCAGAAATGCATGCATCCAGCTATGGATATTGCATTTAACTTGGACCATAACCTCAGGCTTCAGAAATCTTCGGAGTAGCGGAGCGTCGCCCGCACCCTGGCTATGATTCCATTCACGGTTGACTCTCGCCATGGGGTGGATATTGTGTGTCACAGGGTCGGAGTTGACAATCTGCAAGACCTGTGCTGTCTGTATTCCTAACACGCGGGGTTGAAACCAGCAGCCACGCTGGTCGATGAGGACTGGTGCTTTGGGAACGTCGAAGGACTTTCCCTCCAAGCCCTTCTCGACATAGACGAAGGCGTTGGCGACCGCGCCGCTTGGTCCTACAAGAAGAGATTCGTCGGTAGCTCTTCCATGATGGGCCGCGACACAGGCTGGATCTCCGCTCATGTCAACGAAGGCGTGGGGAGGCATCTTTCCCCTAGTGTGAACTACTCCCGATATTGAGCCTGCAGTAGCAGCATCTACTTTGAAAGTAGGAGGAGAGGATAACGTTGACTCTGCCTTTCTGCTGTCGACAGGATTTCTCTTCTCCATGCATCCGGTGGCCGCAGTAAGCGCGCCGACCAGCAGCCAGAGACTTGCGAGCCGAAAGGTATCTATTGCGATGATCGGTTTACTTCCTTTCCGGGAGCTCCGACATTTCGTGGCATCTCACCCGTGAGCGAATGCAAGAATTCTACGAGGTCAGCGCGATCCTGACCGGACAATTGAATGGTGCGAATCTGCGTATCCAGGTATGGATTCGAATTTCCACCTCCCGCGTAAAAATCAACGACTTCCTTCAAGGTCTTCAGGCTGCCATCGTGCATGTAGGGCGCAGTGTTGGCAATGTTGCGAAGAGTCGGGGTCTTGAACGCGCCCATGTCGGTTGCTGCCTTTGTCTTCCCAAAGCGGCCGACATCCGAGAATTCACCTTCATCTCCGGCGCCCTCCCCGGTATTGTGAAACTTTCCATCGGTGAAGAGAGCGTAGTTGCGATTCACTGTATGACAAGCGGCGCAGTTCCCGCGGTTTGGATCGAGGAAGATTTGTAGCCCACGAACCTGAGATGAGGTCAGAGCTCCTTTATCTCCGCCGAATTGGTAGCGGTCGAACGGAGAGTTCCCGCTGAGGATGGTTCGTTCAAAGCTCGCGAGAGCCTTTTCCACTCTATTCAGGTTTATATCCCTGGATCCGAATGCCTTGAGGAACAAGGGTGCATAGGCCGGGTTCTCGGCCAGTTTCGCCAGTGATATCTGATGAGACTGATTCATTTCAAGAGGATTCGCGATCGGATTCGCTGCCTGCTCTTCTAGGCTGACAGCGCGGCCGTCCCAGAATTGAAGCGGCAAATAAGCGGAGTTGATGATGGTGGGAGCATTACGTGACCCCATACTTCCTCCAACGCCACGCGCAACTTGCAGTCCATCGGTAAAGCCGAGGCGCGGATTATGGCACGCGGCGCAGGACAGACTGTGATCTCTCGAAAGCGCCGTTTCATAGAAGAGTCTCCGGCCCAGATCGATCGACTCCGCAGTAAGCGGGTTGCTTGCCGCAATGGGAACAGCAGGAAGTCCAAGCGGAACCTCGATTGCTAAGGCTCTTCCGATGGGTCTGTCGTTTGTGGAGCCTCTACACCCAGTGAGAAGCATCGCAAAACAAATCACAATACCGCCGTGTCGCGCGGACGGTCGGAGATGCACCGGGTCCAGACCGAGAACAGATCGAAACGCGGCACCTATAAACCGGAGACCTGGATGGGATTGGTGTTTGATACTCGAAATTCCTCCTCCCCGAGTGCAAGCTCGTTAATCAAGCGCCGGCCCGCGACTTAGCGCAAGGGAAGCCCGATCTGCCGATTAGCTTCCGGAAGCCTCCATGCGAATAGAACTCCGCCTCCGCTGGTGAGCAGATATTGGCTGCCATCGAGTTCGTACGTGATCGGAGAACTAGCTATGCTGGCCCCTGAGCCAGCATGCCAGAGAGTCTTTCCATCGCTCGTATCGAGTGCCAGGAAGTTTCCGTGAGCATCGCCGGTGAAGGTTAGTCCCGACTCCGTGGTCAAGACGCCTGCGCCTGACCCTCCCGCGCCGACCTCGTGACTCCACCGAATCTTTCCGGTCTGGTAATCGATAGCTTCGATAACTCCCTTGCCCCAAAGGCCGTAGTCTCCACCAGCCCATCCATAGGTGCCGTCCGCCGGTTTCGAGAAGTAGATACTCCAGCTCGGATGGGCGTCGACGATAAATAGCCCAGTCTTAGGATCGAAACTAGGCGATCGAAAGTTTGTAAGTCCACCTTCGTCCGGCGCAATAAGCCGTCCGTCAGGCGCGGGCTCCTTTGCAGGGTTGGGGATCGGGCGACCCTGCTTGTCGACACCAAGCGTCCAATTTACTGGACCGAATGGCGTGGTCAGCAGATTTTCCCCATTCGTCCGGTCCAGAACAAAGAAGTAGCCGTTCCGGGAGGCCTGCATCAGCAACTTCCGTTGCTGACCATGGAACTCCCCATCCACCAGCACAGGGACCTCGACCGCATCCCAATCATGGGTGTCGTGCGGCGACGGTTGAAAGGCCCACACCAGCTTGCCGGTATCGGGGTTAAGCGCCACGATGCTGCAGGTATAGAGGTTGTCTCCGGGGCGATTGGAGCCGGTCAAAACCGGCGTTGGATTGCCGGTTCCCCAGTAGATCAGATTCAGCTTCGGGTCATACGTTCCAGCCATCCACGTTGTACCGCCGGTGATCGGATCCGGACCGTTCCCCTGGAGCGTGACATCCCATTGCCATTGCGTCTTGCCTGTGTCTGGGTCCACTGATCTTACAAAGGTTGGGAGGTTATCAAGGTCGCCTCCGATACCGACGATCACATGGTTGCCTACAATGAGCGGCGCCATGGTCGCCCAGTAACCCTTTTCAACATCCGCGATCGGAACGATCCAACGGACCGTGCCGTTCTTGGCGTTGAGCGAGATCAGATGCGCGTCCGGGGAGGTAAAGAACACCCAGTCGTTATAAATCCCTACACCACGCTGGCCGATATGATCGCCTTTATTAGGCGGATAGGTGTAGTGCCAGAGTTGATGTCCAGAACGGGCGTCGATGGCCCAGAGATTGTCGGGAAGCGTGAAGTACAAGATGCCATCGACTAAGAGGGGAGAGGCTTTGATGGTTGCGTTCCCCCCGGTCTGGAACGCCCAGGAGAGGCCGAGGCTGCCGACGTTGCGCGGGTTTATCTGCGTCAGATTGCTGTGCCGCATGCCGGAGTAGTCCCCGTGGTAGCTCGGCCAACTGTCAGCCGGTGGCTTCAGCAGCATCGCCGCGGTCACGTTCTGCCCGCTGAGTCCATGTGGGAACGTGAGCCAAAGCATGGTGCACGCTACCACGGCTAATGCATAATTCCGCAGCTTCATACCGGTCTGGAAATCTCTCAAAGCCAAGTGGAAGCAAACTCCCGACGCGCATCGCTGCACGGAACTCCAGCCAGCGTATCTGACCGTCGCTGCGCCCCCGCGTAAGGGGCAAGCTGACACGCTGAACAATCAAATTAGCAGATTCCGCATTGCGAAGTGAAGCAAGGCGGGGGATGAACGAGCTGTCCCTACCATTGCGAGCCGTCGACGTGCATCGAACAGGAGGAGGCTCAGATGACAGAGCAGCAAGCGCCAGTATGGTTTATCACCGGTTGTTCCACTGGTTTCGGAAGAGAGCTCGCGAAGCTTGTGCTCGCTCGCGGCTGGAGAGCGGTGGTCACAGCGCGCAACCCGGACCAGGTGCGGGATCTGGTTGAGGGACACGAGGAGAGTGCGATTGCCTTGCAACTCGACGTGACCGATCGGGCCCAGGTCGCCGATGCGGTGCAGCGAGCGCAGGAAAAGTTCGGGCGCATCGATGTGCTCGTGAACAACGCCGGGTATGGATATCTCGCCGCGATCGAGGAGGGAGAGGACGACCAGGTTCGCGCCATGTTCGAGACCAACTTTTTCGGTCTGGTCGCGATGACGAACGCGGTGCTGGGCGGGATGCGTGAGCGAAGAAGCGGTTCCATCGTGAACATCTCTTCCATCGGAGGTCTGGTCAGCTTCGGGGCGACCGGCTACTACCACGCAACCAAGTACGCGGTCGAAGGCATGTCTGAATCACTCGCGATCGAACTTGCTCCGTTGGGGATCAAGGTGCTGATCGTCGAGCCGGGGCCATTCCGTACGGATTGGGCGGGCCGATCCCTGCTCGAGTCAAAGACAGTCATCGACGACTATGACGCAACCGCGGGAGAACGCCGGCGCCAGAGCCGTAAGAACAGCGGCAAACAAGTTGGCGATCCGGCGCGTGCCGCCGAAGCCATCCTGGAGGCAGTGGTTTCGGAACATCCGCCGCTCCGCCTCGTGCTTGGGAAACCGGCGCTGGGGCTGGCCTACAAGAAGCTCGAAACCCTAAAACAGGATCTGGACACGTGGAAGGGAGCAAGTCTCGGAGCGGACTTCCCAGAGTTTCAGGATCTGACGTGAGACCTTCAGATCCGAATGCCGCGGGCCGCGTAAGATTGAATCAGCGGTTCTTCTCCCGATAGTTCTGCATGTAAACGTCTAGCGGCAGACCGTCGGATCTGGCCCTGCTTCGTACGGAAGCCGCCTGCTCCCGGGTCATCCACCCACCAAGTGTCACCAGGTATGGGGCTCGCCCTCGTGCTGAATACACCTCAGGCTTCAGGTTCGGATGCTTGGCTGCGATGGCGTGGACCTTCTCAGCTGCCTGCTGCTCGTGGTTGTAGGTGAACGCGACGACGCGCCACTGCGCGGCCGGGCTGGGCGCGCCCGCTTCCGTAAGCGAAGGAACCTCCGGCTTCAAACCTCCCGCTCGCGCTCGCTCGGTAGCTGCAGGCTGCCTCTCCTGGGGCGGCGTCGGTGCACTTGCGCCGTTACTCGCCGATGGACGATTGTCAGCACTTCGCTGAGGGACAGTCGCGGCGACCGACGCGTCCTGCGCGACCGGTCGAGACTGGCCTGTGCGTGACGATCGAAAGAAGTGGATGCCTAGGAGCACGAGAAGGAGGAACCCGGCCACAACAGCCAGGAGGAGGCCTGTTCTTTTCGGCTCCGCAGCCGAATCCATCACAATCCGGCCGGGAGCCCTAGGACTGCGAAGATGCGCCGCCAAGCCCTCGCCCTCCCCGGCCGTCTGATTCGCCAGCCTGCTCGCGACGGCAGCAGGAGCAGGCGACCGCGCGGTTTGAGACGCGGCCTGGTTGGGGAGCGCCGCAGATGCAGCCGAGGTCGGGAGCACCGCCGCTTCAGCTTCCGGCGATCGAGCTGGAGTCGATGCTGGCGCAACCTGCGGCGCGGCTGGGCCAGCCGACGGTGCGGGTCTTGTCGCGGAAGCTGCTCCGGTCCTCAACGGCGCGACCGCCGGCTTCGCTGCCGAAGTTGCAGACGGGGCGGGCCGAGATGCGGGCGGAATAGGCCGGAGAGCGGCGGACATCGCCTGCAGACCCCAGGCCCCGCTCTCGCCCTTTCGCACCACCTCTTCAAACGGCACTGGCAACCGCGCCTCTCCAAAATGCCGGTTGCGCGTAAGTGCATAGGACAAGAGCAAAGATAGGTCGCGTACGTCTTTCGCCCGCAGCGCCGCACCTTCCGCACCCTCTGGAGCCTCTCGCACGACGTCCCCTCGCAGCTTTACGGTTTCGCCCTTGGCCAGCACGTGCTCGGCATCGATATGCTGATGCACGAGGCCTTTGGAATGCAAAGTCTCGAGCCCGTCCGCCACATCGAGAGCGACCTGCCGAGTCTCGTCGGGCGTCAGCGCCCGATCTCGCAGAACGTCGGCCAGCTCCGCATCGGTCGGCTCCATAACGGCATACACCAGGTGCGTCCCGTCGAGCACGGTTTGGCCGCAAGCCAGCACCTCGACAAGATGCTCCTGCTTCAGCCCTGTGACGGTGCGCCAGCGGGCAAGAATCTCCTGCTCATCGTTCAAAGACTCGATGAGGCGTATGACCGCTGGCGCGCCTGTCTCGTCCTTGGTGGTGAAGTACGCACTTCTCCCCTTCGGGCCGATCAGGTGATCCAGCTGAAATCGCCCATCAACGGCCTTTCCTTCGAAATCGTTCCAAAGCTCCATCGTCCGTCCAGTCCTGGAAAAAGTTTTTGCAAGGGAGTGATGCCGCGCGGCAAACCAATCAGTGACGCCACAGGCCACGACACGTCGCAGAGCCGGCGCCTCCTAAGCAAGCCAATTATCCCTCATCCGGACCAAACATCTCAATCGCCGGACACCGTTCGGAATACCAGAGGGTACGCCGGTGCGACCTCGGGACGTTCCTCGGGCCACCGTCCCACGTTACCTCACGCCGGCCGGAGGCAACGAACCCCGCGCCCAGAGCCAGATGGGCATTCCTCCCCGTCACGTGCGGATCGACACCAGCTACTCGTATTTAAGGGTTTCGACCGGGTCAAGGCGCGCGGCCCGGTTTGCCGGGAGAGTTCCGAAGGCGACACCAACGATCATCGAGGTTCCAAGCGCGATGACCGCGGATCTCCAGTCGACCGGGATCTTGTACGGCGTCAGAAGACTGACCGAGAGCGGGATGGAAAGGCCCAACAGGGTTCCGATCAGGCCGCCTGAGAGCGAAAGGAAGACGGCTTCAGTCAGGAATTGAAGCCGAATCTCTTTCCTGGTGGCGCCGAGTGCCTTGCGGATGCCGATCTCGCGAATACGGGCCTGCACCGTCGCGAGCATGGAGTTCATGATGCCGACGCCCGAGACTATAAGGGTGATCGCAGCCGCCAGGGTGAGGACGATGGTGAGCATGTTGGCGATCTTCGCCATGACGCTCAGGATCTCAGTCAAAGTCTGGGCTTTGTATACGCTCGTAGCCCGGTGCCGCTTGACGATGACCGCTGTAATCTCTTTCGCCGCAGGCGTGACCAGGCTTGCGTCCCGCATCGTGAAGAAGATCTCTTTGAGAGTATCGGTGCCGGTGAAGTACCGCGCAACCTCGTAGGGAACGAGAATGGTCTGCTCGGAGATCTCGGACTGCCCGAAGGTATCGACGCTCTCTCTGAAGACGCCGATGACCACAAAGGGTATCCCCTGGACGGAGATGCTGCGATCCACGGCCGCGCGGGTGCTCCCAAACAGGGCGATGGCGAATGGTTCCACGATCACCGCAACCTTGGTGTGTGCCATGGCATCCTGATCATCGAAGAAACGCCCCGCAACGACCTTCAGATTGCGAACCTCCTTGTACTGAGGAGAGACGCCCAGAAGCATGCTGTCCTTGGTAAGGCCGCTGCCCATCGAGATGCGGTCGTGGAACTCAAGCATGGGTGAGGACGCGATGATCCCGGGAACGGCCTCTTTGACCGCGTTCATGTCCTCACGCGTCATGTAGTCCGGGGTGCTGGTATTTTCAGGGCCCATGGTGGCGCCACCTACATACTGCATCTCGATCTTGTTCGGGCCGATGTTGGAGATGGTATTGAGCGCGTACTGCTTGCCGGTGAGGCCCACGGTCACTACCAGAATGATGGAGGCCGACCCTATGACCATGCCAAGCATCGTAAGCAGAAAGCGGACCTTGGAGGCACGGAAGCTGTCGATCGCGAGGCGTGTGATCTCGCTGAAAACCATGGTGGTCCGTGCCGCGGCGAGGGTAGCTTCAAAGGTGCTCGGCTTGGAGAGACTTGTGGTGGCCATGACCGTCTCCATTGGACGTCTTTCAGTATCGCAGCGGTGCGGATTTTCCTGCTAACCTTCTCTCGGGGGTGCATCGGCTGAGCACCTGTGGCTGCGGAGGGATGTGTGAGCGGTTGAAACAGGCGGTCTTGAAAACCGCTTTACCCTAACGGGTAACGGGGGTTCGAATCCCTCTCCCTCCGCCATTGAGTCGTTTTGGGTCATCCAAGAACATTTAGAGAACCGAGCGAAACGTTCGCAAAATGGGCGTGATGTGCCGTGTACGATTCTTCATGCGCTCGGCTGGATGTTGGAGCGGCACCGTCCAGATACCTCAATGACAAATTCGAATCAACCAGTACCGGCGCTTTCCCGCAGACGACCCGGAGCTTGCTCAGGTGCATTCCCAAGGGGAGCAGGCGCTACGCAAGGCCGTGGAAGACCCTCCCAGGATGCAAAATGGTGACAGCCGGTGAGCGGTGTGGGAGGTAAGTGAACGCGATGCGTTGGAGAAGCTTGCTCGTCGGTTCCCTGTTCGTACTGCCAACGGGGCTAGGGAGTTTGTGGCGGATCTCGGATCCACCACGAGTTGCCGCGGCTGAGCACGGTGGGCCGACAGATCGCGTCGTGGACTGGCCGGTTTACGGGGGCGATGCGGCGGGTGACCACTATTCCCCGCTGAAGCAGATCGATCGTACCAACGCGAAATCGCTTGCTGTGGCATGGACCTTTGACACCGGGGAGGCGGGGCAGATGGAGACGTCGCCGATCGTGGTTGGGCGGGTTCTCTATGGCGCGACGGCCACGCAGAAGATCTTTGCGCTGGACGCGGGGACGGGCAAACAGATGTGGCGATTCGATTCCGGCGTCCATGGCACGCAGCCCATTCGCGGCGTTACCTACTGGGAGGACGGCGGGCGCGGCCGAGTTCTGGCTGGCGTGATGAATTACCTGTACGAGCTAGACGCAGCTACCGGGAGGCCGATCGAGAGCTTCGGCGATGGTGGGCGCATCGACCTTCGGAACGATCTCGATGCCGATCCCGAACAGCTTACGGTGGCGCTTACCACGCCGGGTGTGATCTTTGGTGACATTATCCTCCTCGGAGATCGCCTGCCGGAGACGCGCCCGTCGGCGCGCGGCGATATCCGCGCCTACAACCTGCGTACAGGAAAGCTGCAGTGGAGCTTTCATACCATTCCGCACCCGGGCGAGCCTGGATACGAGACCTGGCCACCCGATGCGTGGAAGACTGCAGGCGCAGCGAACAACTGGGCGGGCATGGCGCTGGACCTGAAGCGTGGCATCGTCTATGTTCCGACCGGATCGGCAGTGGATGACTTTTACGGTGCCGACCGCATTGGCAAGAACCTGTACGCGGACTGCCTGCTTGCTCTCGATGCGCGCAGCGGTAAGTTGCTGTGGTACTTCCAGGGAGTTCATCATGATCTATGGGATCGGGACTTTCCTGCGCCTCCGGTGCTGCTGACGCTGAAGCGGGATGGCCAAAGTGTCGATGCGGTGGCGCAGACGACGAAGACCGGATATGTGTACGTCTTCGATCGCGTGACCGGAAAGCCGCTGTTCCCGATCGAGGAGCGAGCCTATCCGCAGAGCGACGTACCCGGAGAGAAGAGTTGGCCGACGCAGCCGCTGCCCTTAGCGCCCGCGCCGTACTCTGCACAGGCCGTTACGGAGCAGGATCTGACGAACCGTACGCCCGAGGCGCATGCATGGGCGTTAGAGCAGCTGCACAGCTTTCGAAGCGGGGGGCAGTTCGTTCCACCGAACGCTCGCACACAGACCATCATGATGCCCGGCTATGACGGTGGTGCGGAGTGGGGCGGCGCCGCGGCTGATACCCGGTCGGGGGTGCTGTATCTTAACGCGATCAACATCGCCTACACCGGCGGTCTGGAAGAGGCGAAGCCGTCGCGTGGCGTTGGCGCGGCGTTGTACCTGAGCCAGTGCGCGGTGTGTCACGGGACCGAACGGAAGGGATCGCCACCGGAGTTTCCCTCGCTGGTGGGGGTGAGGGACCGGCTCACGGACGAGCAGATCGCCGCGACAATTCATCGAGGAAAGGGCCGTATGCCCTCTTATCCAAATGTGGAAGGAGCCCGCCTCCGCGCGCTGATGGAGTACCTGCGCACGGGCGTGGATGTGGCCGGCCCCGGCGAGAGCGAGGCTGCGCTGCCGATCCACAAGGGAGCGCGAGGCATGCCAGGCGAGGATAAGGCTGGAGCGGCGAGCTTTGCCGAACACTGCGCTATTTGTCATGGTGACGATGGCGGCGGCATCCAGCCCGGATTTCCCTCCTTGATCGGAGTTGGGCAGCGGCTGGAGACGAAGCAGATCGGGGACGTGATTCATACAGGCCGAGGGCGAATGCCTCCGTTCAGAAGCCTTCCTGATCCAGAGGTGCATGCTCTGTTACGCTTTCTCGCCGCCGACAGCTTACCTGCGATGCCACGGTCAGCTTCAGGTAAAGAGCTGGAGACTGAGACCGCGCCCAAGGTCGAGGCACACTACCGGTTTACCGGATACCGCAAATTCTTGGACCCTGATGGGTATCCAGCGACAGCTCCGCCCTGGGGCACGCTGAACGCGATCGACCTTAACACCGGACGCTACCTCTGGAAGATCCCTTTCGGGTCCTATCCTGAACTCGAGGCGAAGGGCTTGCGCGAGACCGGTACGGAGAGCTATGGCGGCCCGATTGTGACGGCAGGGGGCCTCATCCTGATTGGCGCGACTATCTTCGATCGCGAGATGCATGCCTATGACAGCAGCACCGGCGAACTGCTGTGGAGGTACGAACTTCCTGCAGCCGGGCTGGCCACTCCCGCGACCTACATGGTGGATGGACGGCAGTTTGTTGTGATTGCGGTGGGTGGAGGGAAGAACCCAAAACGGCCGTTTGGAAGTCTCTACATGGCTTTCTCGATACCGCAGACCAAGCCTCGCTGACCGTGGGCGTTTTTGAGTTCGTATCCGCTTTCGGTCGCCCTCTCCCCAAAACGGGGGATACCGAAAGTGCGTGAATCTCTGCATGATCAGCAGGCGATATCCGAACTTAGAAGAACCGTGTGGAGAACGATGCGAATGCGCCCCAAAACTGCCTATATGCTTGCCGCGCTTGTGATGTGTGGCGCGATGATTCCAACGACCATAACGATGGTTGGGTGTAAGAGCAGCCCACCTCAGCAGGCCGGCCTGACGAACCCTGACGGCTCCGTCACAAATCCGGATGGCTCGGTGACGTATCCGGCGCGTACTGTTGCAGCACCCTCACCGACGAAAAACGCGGACGGATCGGTCACGAACCCGAATGGATCGGTGACGTATCCGGCCGGTTCCTCTCAGGCAAACCGTGGGGGTGTTCCCGCAAAGCCGTTAGCTTATGGTGCGGCGGCGCGGCCGGTCGGACCCGTCGCCAACCCGGCGGTTGTGGCGGAGCCGGTTGTTCGCCAGCAGACGGTGGCTAACGGCTCACCGGTGGTGGTCCGAACCACTGAGACACTGAGCGCCAGCCGCAACAATGTTGGCGACCGGTTCACGGGCGTCCTAAACCAGCCGCTGACGAGCAGTGCCGGGGACACGATCGTCCCGCGCGGAACCGAGGTCTCGGGCCAGGTTGTCGCGGCCAAGGGGAAAGGGCGCTTCAAAGGCGCGGGCGATATCGGCATCGAGCTCACAGCCATTGGACGAGATCGCGTCTCTACGACCGAGTACGAGGCATTCGGCAAAGGCCGGGGCAAGCGCACTGCAAGCTTTATTGGCGGGGGCGCCGGACTTGGCGCGTTGATTGGCGGGCTTGCAGGCGGGGGGAAGGGTGCGCTCATCGGCGGGCTCTCCGGTGCAGGAGCCGGCACCGCGGCTGGTGCCTACACGGGTAGTCGAGACGTTGTTATTCCCTCCGAATCGGTCGTTACCTTCCGCCTGACCTCTGCGCTTGTTCGCTGAGGCACGCGGCTGGAGCTCCGAAGCGATTGGCGACCCAGTGCGCCGCCAATGCGATGTTATTCGCTCTTATGGGATGCCTGCGATTCCATCTGTTCCAGAAAAGGAGAAAGATTAAGGCGGGAATGCTAGGCAAATCTTTGCATCTTACGGGAGGAGCATTGGAGTGCAACTTCACGTAGGGGCGGGCCTATGCCGGCGATGCCGAGCCGCGAGATTATCAACGGTGCGATCGACAAGCTTCGCCGGAAACGCTTTCAGGGATTGACCTTCCCCAAGGCGCTCGAGGGTGAGTTCGAAGGGACGACGGCAAAGGAGCGTTCTTACCGGCTTTGGCTTGAAGGTCTGTTGGCTATCCTGTTTCTGAACGGATGCCTGCTGCTGGATTACGTCCTGGTGGAGAATGCGCGATGGGAGTCCATCGTGTTGCGGACCATGCTGGTGACGCCGCTGGCGCTCCTGGTCAACCTGCTGATGCGTTTGAATCCGCGGCGGTGGATGAGGGAAGGGAGTGTCGCGGCGGGAACGACGCTGATCTGCTTTATCAACCTTTACGTAGAGGGCAACGAGACGGCATCGACCACGACATACGGTCTGATGTGTGTTTTGATCACGGTGCTCTTCGTGGACGTGGTGATGCGGATAAGGCTCCCGTACGCGGGGGCTGCGACCGCAGTGATGTCGGTGGGCGGCTTATGGTTTCTTGTCCGTGCGACTGGGCTCGAGACCTCCGAGAAGATTGTCGCCGCAAGTTTACTGGCGATCGGAGTGGCAATTACCATGACGGCCGGCTATAGCCTTGAGCGCGAAGAACGTCTGGGCTATCTGATGTATCTCTGCAGCGAGGTGCAAGGGGAGGAGCTGGCGGCGCGGAACTCGGAGCTGCAGCAACTGTCGACCGTGGACCAGATGACAGGGCTGCCTAATCGACGCGCGTTCGAGGAACGTTTCGAGAGGCTGTGGGAAGAGGGTATAGAGGCAAAGACGCCGCTGAGCGCCCTGATTTTCGATGTAGACCGCTTCAAAGCCCTGAATGATATCCACGGGCACCTTTGCGGAGACCAGATGCTTCAGCACATCGCCAGCCTCCTGCTCCAAGGCCTTCGGGACCAGGCCAACTTCACCGCTCGTTTTGGAGGGGAAGAGTTCGTGGGCTTGCTGCCCAATACGGAGCTCGAAGATGCGCTCGAGCTTGCGGAGCGGATTCGGGGTCTGGTTGAGAGTTCGGGTAAGCCGTTGGCGGAAGATCCTTTTGGCAACCCAGTGATGTGGGCTACGATCAGTTGCGGAGTTTCAACCTGCGTGCCAGAAGCGGGTATGTATCGGGACGATCTGCTGAAGGCGGCCGATCAGGCGCTATACAAGGCGAAGGCAAGTGGGAGAAATCGGGTTAGCTCCCAGGTGAAGGCCCATCGGGAGACGCTCGTTTAGGTCGCCCGACACCGCGGAGAGGGCTGGATCGTCAGGTGGGCAGGCGAACGATCGAGAGGAGGACCCTTTTCAAGAAGAACCAAGCTTCAGGCGCATTCTGGCAGATTTCGTGCAGGGGATTGGCCTCGGCTCGATCGGTCTTGCGACGCTTCGGCGGAGGTGGTGGAGCGGTTGATTGAGGAGGAAAGGGCTGAAGCCGTTCGGATCCGCTGCGAGGCTGGCAGAGGCGAACAGCAGCGAAGGCTGCGCTCGCGATCATGATTCGTGGCGAGTACTGGCAACGGGCTCCGAAATCTTCACATTCGGCGATGGTTCTGCTGAGAAGCAAGCCCACTCGGAAGCGGCTGTCCTCAAGATAGTGAGCGGTCGCACTCATACGGCGCCTCCTAAATTGCGGGCTGTTTGTAGAAAGAAAGCAGCCGGCCACAAGACGCTGTGGCCGGCTGCGCCGTTTACTGCCGAGGCTGCTCATTGAGAGCTAGCTCGGAGTTCGACGGAACGGGATCGTTTTGAGCACGGAGCATCTCTTTTTCGCTGTGACTCTTCGGAAATTGAAATCCGTCCGCCTTACCTCCCGACCAGACCTGGTAGAGGAAGTACTGGTTGCCGTAGCGATGAAAGACAAGCTTTCCGCGCTCGGGCTGATTGAGGCTGATGGCGCTTGAGACCTGCATGATCTGAGACCGATGCTGGTCCGATCCACGCAGGAGCAGGATGTGATCCGACAACTTTGTGATCTGGTATTCGCCGGCAGGCATCACGTTCGATCCGCTGCGAAAGTCGAACGGGATCTTGGCAATGAGATGAAGGTCTGCATTCTGCGCGGATGCGCGGTACCCGGGTGCAAGCACGCCGAGGGCGATGGAGCAGGCGAGAACGGAGGAGTTGAGGGTTGACTTGAGAGAGAAGAGGTTCATGATCGTGTCTCCTTTGGGACAGAGGATTTATTTTTCTGTCTTCACTGTTTAAAGCGCGGAGCGGCACGAAATCGCGCCAAAGCTCCGCGGCATTTATAAAGGATCAGCAAAGAGGGGCCTGTGCCAGCCAGAGAAAGCGGAAGGAGTACACTCTTGCCATTCCGAAGATTGGACTGGCTCTCTATGGAACCGGGCAGAGATGTCCCTGAACATGACGTGACTGTGCTTCTCCGACGGGTACGGGTTGGCGACTCGCACGCGGCGTCCGATCTTATGCCGCTGATCTATCGAGAGCTTCACGCGATTGCGGAGAGGCACATGCGCCGGGAGCGGAAGGACCACACGCTGCAGGCAACCGTACTGGTTCATGAGGCTTTTTTACAGCTGGCAGGGACCGATAGGATCGACTGGCAGAATCGTGCACACTTCTTCGCTCTTGCCTCGCGTGCCATGCGGCGGGTTCTGATCGACTACGCCAGGGCGGCGAACGCCGAGAAGCGGCCGGGAGCTCACCAGCAGATTGAGCTTGATCCCGCCATGCAGGCGGCTGAGGCGCCGGTGGACATGCTGGCGCTTCATGAGGCACTGGAGCGGCTCGAGAGCTGGGATGCCCGACAGGGTCAGATTGTCGAGATGCGTTTCTTCGCTGGGCTGAGTTTCGAGGAGATCGCCGAGGTTCTGGGCATCTCCGAGCGGACTGCCAAGCGGGACTGGACGATGGCCAAGGCCTGGCTTCACGCCGAGCTCACAAAGGTTGCGCACGGTGCCGCGTGAACCCCGAACTATGGGGCAGGGTTAAGACAGTCTTCGAAGAGGCAGCGGATCTGTCGCCGGAGGAGCAGGCAGAGTTCGTTCGGAACAGGTCGGAGGGCGATGGGGAGGTGGAGGAAGAGGTCCTGCTGCTGCTCGGGGCGCATTCCAGCTCGGCAGCCTTTCTGGAGGTGCGGCCGCGGATCTTCATACGTACCTGGAACCACAAGGGGATAAGCCGTCGCTGCCAAAGGGGCTGGTGGTGGCGAAGCGGTTCGAGATTCTTCGCTTCCTGAACCGGGGCGGAATGGGTGAGGTCTACGAGGCGTGGGACGCGGAGCTAAAGGAACGGATTGCGTTGAAGACGATCCGGCCAAGGATCGCTACGCAGACGGGAGTCATCGATCGCTTCAAGCGAGAGGTGAAGCATGCGCGGGAGATCTCTCACCCGAATATCTGCCGGGTTCACGAGCTGTTCAGCGATGAGGTTCGGCCAGGGGGCCGGATGTGGTTTCTCAGCATGGAGCTGCTTCTAGGCCCCACACTGCTGGAGCTGATTCGAACCGATGGCCCGCTAAAGGTCTCGCTTGCGATGAGCGTGACCAGGCAGATGGTGAGCGGATTGAGCGCGGCGCATGCTCTTGGCCTGGTGCATCGGGACTTCAAGAGCAGCAACGTGATTCTTCTTCAGGGCACTGCCCAGACCCGCGCCGTGATCACTGATTTTGGGCTCGTCTTGAGAGTGCTTGAGCCGGCAGACGGAATGGCAGAGCCGGACGGGATGGGAACTCCGGGTTACATCGCTCCTGAGCAGGAGAGGCATGGAGAAGTGGGTCCGCTTGCCGACCAGTACTCGCTGGGCGCGGTTTTGTGCGAGATGCTGACGGGCTCGCTTCCGCGGTGGTCGAAGCCGGAGCGAGCGACGCAAAGAGAGATTCTCGTGCTTCCGCAGCATAAGTTGCCCGCGCGCTGTGAAGCGGTGATCCGGAGATGCCTGCAGCGAGATCCAAAGGACCGTTTTCCAACAATCGAGTCTGTGTCTCGGGCGCTGGCCCCGCCCGGACTTTTCGGAACACCATGGCGGATTGCGGCCGCCCTGGTGCTGCTGACCGCGCTTGCTGCTGGCGGACTTCTCTGGCTGCGGGTCAAAGACCGGTGTCGGATCTGCGACATCGTGCAGTTGACTCCGGACACGGACGAATCGGAGAGTCCCAGCCTGTCGAGAGATGGGCACGCGATCGTCTACTCGTCGGATCGTGCGGACAGCGGCAATCTGGATATCTTTCTCCAGAAGCTGCCGGGCGGACAGCCCACCCGGCTGACCACGGATCCTGCGCGCGACGGAGATCCGAGCATATCTCCGGATGGGAACGTGCTGGCTTTTCGGTCGGAACGGGATGGCGGTGGAATATACCTGAAGAATATCCAGGGGGGAGCGGAAAGGCTGGTAATGCCGCGCGGGCGAAATCCACAGATATCACCGGATGGGCAAACGCTCCTCTACTGGACAGGGGATCCCGACCCAAATGTTGCGTCGGGGAAGATCTTCCTTCTGTCTCTGCGAGGAGGCGAACCGGTGCAGATCGGAGGGAGTTTTCCGGATGCACGTTTTCCGATTTGGATCGCGGATGGGCAGGCCGTTCTGTTTTCCGGATGTGAGACTGCGGCGAAGACACTCCCTGGATGCTCGGAGTGGTGGGTGGCGAGCAGAAGTGGAACCGGCATCGTCAACACTCGTGTGTCCGAACGGCTCTGTTGCATTAACTAGCTGGAGCGCAGTCCGCCTGCATCCGGGCGAGAGTTCAGGCGGCAACTTGGAAGAGTTGGTTCACAAAGCGGATCTCATTGCGTACGCCTGGCTTGCAGGTGAGGC
>JAABVA010001137.1_pt1 | contig 29268 bp, 19 predicted proteins | sample 5560331 | NCBI WGS metagenome assembly JAABVA01 (sample SAMN12812661, study PRJNA571458) | rock metagenome | isolation source: Antarctica rocks | place: Antarctica: Victoria Land, Mt New Zealand sud | collected 2016-01-07 | reverse complement strand
CGCTGGGCTACGTGGCGGGCGTGGCGACGGCCGTCTACGGGGCGGACACGGCGGCGGCGCGGGCGTGGCTGGCGCGGCAACGCCGCGTGCTCCTGGAGCAGGACGAAGGCCCGGCCCTGGTGCTGGCCGACCTGCGGCGTCTACGGACGGACCTAGCGGCCGTGGCGGAGGGCGACGAGGCACCCCTACCCCTGGTCTGGACGGTGGCGGCGGGGGAGGGGACGGCGACCGTCCCGCTGACTGACGGGGGTACTCGGGCGGGAGGCCGCCGGGCGGGCGCTGGGCGTGGTGCAGGACAGCCTGACCTATCTGGAGCTGCGGGCGGCGCACCTCCAGTACGCCACCTTCCGCGCGGCGGGCTATCCCATCGGCAGCGGGAGCGTGGAGAGCGCGAACAAGCTGCTCGTCGAGGCGCGCCTGAAGGGGGCGGGGATGCACTGGGCGCGGGTCCACGTCAATCCGCTGGTGGCGCTCCGCACGGTGGCCTACGGCGACGGCTGGGCCGAGGCGTGGCCGCGGATCACGACCCAGCAGCGGCATGAGGCCCGCGTGGCCAGCGCCGACCGGCGGGTCGCCCATGCACACATGGCCCAAGCTCAAATCCAAGCTAGTAGTGCGTCACACAAAGTTTTGACAGTAGGTATAGCGATGGGGCATCCTTGTGGCAGGAGTCGTGAACGGATGGACACAAGGAGGATGCCCCGTGAACAAGAAATACATCATCACCCTGACCACCGAAGAGCGGGCCCTGTTGGAGGACCTGACACGCAGCGGCACGGCAGCGGCGCGCAAGATGACGCATGCCCGCATCCTGCTCAAGGCCGCTGTCGCCGAGGGCGGGCCTGGGTGGCCGGACGACCAGATCGCCGCGGCCCTAGAGGTGAGCGCGAGCACGGTGCGCCGTATCCGGCTGCTCTTCGTGGAGGAGGGTCTCGCCCTGGCCCTCAACCCGCGCCCCGCGCAGCGGGTCCCGACGACTAAGCTCGATGGGGTGACAGAGGCGCACTTGATCGCGCTGACCTGCGGCCCGGCCCCCGCGGGGCGGGCGCGCTGGAGCACACGCCTGCTGGCCGACCGCTTCGTCGCGCTCGGGCATGTCGAGGCGCTCTCCCATGAGACCGTGCGGCGCACCTTAAAAAAAGTGAACTGCGTCCTTGGCTGAAGGACTGCTGGTGCATCCCGCCGCGGGCGAATGGCGCCTTCGTCGCCCAGATGGAGGAGGTGCTCGACGTGTATACGTTGCCTGAAGACCCCGCCTATCCGCTCGTATGCATGGACGAAGCGAGCAAGCAACTGGTCGGTGAGACACGCGTGCCGCTGCCCCCACGCCCCGGCGCTGTCGCGCATTATGACTATGAGTATGTCCGCAACGGCGTGGCCAACCTGTTCATGTTCTTTGCGCCGCTGGCTGGCTGGCGGCATGTCCAGGTGACGGAGCGCCGCACACGCGTGGACTGGGCCCACGCCATGCGCGACTTGGTCGATGTCTACTTCCCCGAGGCCATCAAGATCCGCGTCGTGTCCGACAATTTGAACACGCACGACGCCGGTTCCTTGTACGAGGCGTTCCCGCCGGAGGAGGCGCGCCGCATCCTCGACCGGCTGGAGTTGCACCACACGCCCAAGCACGGCAGTTGGCTCAACATGGCCGAGATCGAACGAGAGCGTGCTCGGTCGGCAGTGCCTGGACCGACGCATCCCCGACGCGGAGACCCTCCGGCGCGAGGTCGCGGCCTGGGAGGCACCGCGCAACGGCACGGCGGCCACCATGGAGTGGCGCTTCACCACCGCCGACGCGCGCATCAAACTCAAGCATCTCTACCCCGTCACCACGCTGCTGGCCCAAGACCAGCCCACCCCCGTCGCCGGTCCCGCCCTACGCGACCATCAGGTCGCTTAACAAGATAACTTGTCATGAAATCTCTACTGCTCATAGTTCGTGTGACAGACTACTAGCCAGCCAGAAACGCCGCTCGTGTCAGCGCGCGTGACGCCCCCACCCGCCGTCAGAGTCCCGTCACGGTGCGCGTCAGCTGTGTCTAGGGACCGCGCGCACCATCCGCACAAGCCGGCGGCCGATCATCCATGGCGCCGAGGATCATTGAGCCGCCCGCGCTGTGCCTAGCGCGAAAAACTGGCGCGCACCCCTCTGGAGGCAGGGCAATCGCATCTAAAAAGGCAACTTGCCGCGGGCGCGCAAGGGGGGGATACTGCCGGCTGAACAGGGTGCAGGAGAGGTAAGGCTGGCGATGGGACAAGGGCAGGATCTGAGTATCGCGGCGCATTTCGCCGCCGTGGATGACCCGCGCGTGGAGCGCACCAAGCATCATTCCTTGATCGCGATCCTCACGATCGCGCTCTGCGCGACGATCTGCGGCGCCGACGGGTGGGTCGAGGTCGAGGAGTTCGGCAAGGCCAAGCGGGCGTGGCTGGCCACATTCCTGGAACTGCCGCAGGGCATCCCCTCGCACGACACCTTCGGGCAGGTGTTCGCGGTGCTGGACCCGGACCAGTTCGCGGCGTGCTTCCGGGGCTGGGTTGCGGGCGTGCATGCGGCGACGGGGATCGAGGCGGAGGTGATCGCCATCGACGGCAAGGAGGCGCGGCGGTCGCACGACCGGGGCGCGGGCAAGGCGGCGTTGCGCCTGGTGAGTGCCTGGGCCACCGGGGCGCGGCTGGTGCTCGCGCAGCGGACGGTGGCGGACAAGGCGAGCGAGTTGGGGGCGCTGCCGGAGGTGCTCGGGCTGCTGGCGCTGGAATGCTGCATCGTGACGATCGACGCGATGGGCTGCCACGCCAACATCGCGCAGGCCATCGTGGACGGGGGCGGCGCGTACGTGCTCGCGCTCAAGGGCAAGCAGGGGCGCCTGTGCGCCGACGCGCAGGCGCTCTTCGCCGACGCACAGGCGGTGGGGTTCGCCGGCGTCGCGCACGACCACCACCGGGCGGTGGACGGGGGGCACGGACGTGTGGAGATCCGCGAGGCCTGGGCCATCACCGACCCCGCCCACCTCGCCTACCTCGACCCGGACGGGGCCTGGCCGGAGTTGCGCGCCCTCGGTGTGGTGCGCGCCGAGCGCCGCGTGGGGGGCCAGACCAGCGCGGAGACGCGCTACTACCTCTCCGGCCTGGACAGCCCAGCCCCGGCGCGGGCGCTCAACCAGGCCGTGCGCAGCCACTGGGACGTCGAGAATGGCCTGCACTGGGTGCTGGACATCGCCTTCCGCGAGGACGAGTGCCGCGTGCGCGCGGGCCATGCCGCCCACAACCTCGCCGTGCTGCGCCACATCGCGCTCACCCTGCTCCGCCGCGAGCGCACCGCCCGCATCGGCATCAAAGCCAAGCGCCTCAAGGCCGGCTGGGACCACCGCTACTTACGCCGCGTCCTCGCCGCCGCCTAATTTAGATGCGATTGCCCTGCTCTGGAGGGGGTGCGCCACGAAATAGTGGGGCGAGCGAGAATAGGGGCAAAGACGGTACCCTCCCGGAGGGCACGGGCGCGGAAGACGCCCAGAGCGTGCCCGGGGAGGGGACCGATGGACAGAAACGAGCTGTCCGCTGCCATGATACAAGACCGGGGAGCGGTGTTCACGGCGGCGCTGGAGGAGGCGCTGCCCGTGTTGCTGGGGTGTGACGTGGCGGGGATGGAGCAGCGGGTGCGGGCGCTGGGGCGTGCGGTGTTGGGCCAGGTGATCACGCGGGTGATCCGGTTGCACGCCACGCTGGGCGCGGAGGAGCGGGGGGCGTGCCCGGCGTGCGGGGGCGCGCTGCAGTGCGTGGAGCGGGCGCGGGTCCGGCAGGTGCAGGGGCTGGTGGGCGCCTATACGCTCCACCGTGTCTACTATCGGTGCGCGGCCTGCGGGCAGGGCCACCTCCCGCTCGACGCCCACCTGGGGCTGGGCACGGGCGTGTTGTCCCCCGGATTGGCGCGGGTGGTCTGTCGCGAAGGGAGTGACGGAGCGTTCGAGAACGCGGTGGACAGCGTGGCCGCGTCGCTCGGTGTCACGCTGACGGACGAGGTGGTGCGGCGGGCCACCGAAGGAATGGGAGCGGTGGCCGAGGCGGCGGTGCAGGAAGCGCTGGCACGGGGAGCGCGGGGGCAGCCGGCCTGGGCGGTCCACGACCCGGTGGATCCGCCGGCGAGCGAGGTACTCGCGGTGGAGGTGGATGGGCTGTTCGTCCATCGTGATGACGGCTGGCACGAGATGAAGGTGGCCACGGTCGCCCCGCTCGGCCCGGAGGGGGAGGTGGATGCGGAGACGGGGCGCGCGCGCCTCGCCTGGGGTAAGGCCAGCTACGCTGCTGGCTTCGAGGAGGCGCAGGTGTTCTGAGGACGGGGCTATGCCGAGGCGTGCCGGCGAGGCTTGGGCACACGCGCGGTACGGACGGTCATCCTGATCGCGGATGCCGCCGACTGGATCTGGCACTCCGGCCGGGCCTTCTTAGGGCTGCCCGGCGTCGACCTCGTGGAGATCCTCGACCTCTACCACGTCTATGAGTACCTCTGGCTGGTCGGAAACACGGTCTTCGGGGCCGGGACCGCCGCCGCCGCGGCCTGGGTCGAGCCGCTCAAGACGCGCCTCTATGCGGAGGGGCCGGCCCCCGTCCAGGCCGCGCTGGCGACGCTCGCGGATCGGGTACGGGCGACCGAGGCTGTGGACGCGGCCGACGCGGAGAGTTCGCCGACCGCCACGGTGCGGCGCGCCGTCGCGTATTTCACTGATCACGCCGCCCGCCTGGACTATCCGTCCTTCGTCGCACGCGCGTCCCCCATTGGCTCAGGCGCGGTCGAGAGCAGCGGCAAGACGGTGGTCCAGGCCCGCACCAAGGGGGCCGGCATGCGCTGGAGCGGCGCTGGAGCCCAAGCCGTGGTCAGCCTCCGCGCCCTGCACCGCTCCGGGCGCTGGGACACCTTCTGGCAGAGCCAGCCGCAGCGCGCCCACCTGCGCCTGGTCCCGCGCCAGCGACGCCCGCCCGCCCCCGCGCCTGCGCTCGCCCCACCCCCTGCGGCGTCCGTTCCCGCTCCCGTGCTTACCCCACCGCCCGCTCCGCCAACGCTCGCCCCACCGCAGCCACTCCGCCCTGCTGCTGACCATGTATGGCGGCGCGCACCCATCGGACGGCCTCGTTCGGCGTGATCACCGCCATCCACTATTTCGTGGCGCACCCCTCTGGAGGTCTGGAGGTGTGCGTATTGACAGAAGTTTGTTGCCCTGTTATTATAGCTATTGTTTACAAAGACTCGACGCATACGTCTGCGCGACAGCCTGTTGCTAGTCTCAAGGCGACATCATCTTCAAAGCTGTAAGGGGAATCTTGCAGCTCCACTCTTAGGTTCAGCGTAAATGCCATTGGTCTAGCAGGGTCAACCTTAGAGCCTGTTATGGACTGAGGGTCCGACGATGAAAGAATTCGTTCGTGTGTGCGTACCGGGCGTTGTGAATGCGCCGGATTGTGCATGTGTACGGTGCCGCGTAACCATATCATTGGTCTACTACTTACAGTGGACATCCAATGTGCATGACAGGCTGCGGTAGAGACGAGGAAGTGTCCGGTGGAAGCGTTGATGAATATTATTGGCATTAGTGGCTTGAGTAACAGCGTCAAATTCAAGCAACGGGCGTTTCCAAATCTGTCGAAGCGGCAGTACCGATTTGCTCAAGGAGCGGACGCGGCTGCTGCACTGATTACCAACGGGAGTATTAGGGCCGCTGCTGCGGAGGAACGGTTCGTCGGAGTGAAGGGTACGCACGCCTTTCCTATCAATGCGATCCACTACTGTCTTAACGCTGGTGGTCTCGCAACCGATGATATCGATTTCATAGCACACAATTTTAACTATGAACCGTTTCGGGAGTATTTTATTAACGACCCTTATACCAAGCAGCTATTTGATGAAGTGTACTCGCGAGAGGCGATTATTAGTTGCTTTGAGGAATATCTTCCATCGTGTGACTGGGCCGACAAGTTCGTACAGGTACCGCACCATTTAGCACACGCGGCTAGTGCATTTTACCCAAGTGGTCTTAACGAAGCCTTGATTTTGGTGGCAGACGGCATTGGAGAATTCCACAGTACAACTATTGCAGTGGGAAATCATGACCAGATCGATATCATCAGGCAAGTTCCGGGATTACATTCTCTAGGTCTACTTTATGGCATCTTTACGCTGTACCTGGGATTCTACATGAACTTTGATGAGTATAAAGTCATGGGTTTGGCTCCGTACGGCAATCGACACCGCTACTTTAGTAAGGTAATGCAGTTAGTCGATTTAAGAGACGATGGTACCTATACCACGCCAGTATTGTTTCACAACAAAACTATGGAGGAGAAGGAAACGTATAGCGGTACGCTGCGTGTTTTGACCGATATGTTTGGGCCACCGAGGCAGCCAGAGTCCGAGATCACACAGCACCATATTGATGTAGCCGCAGCCTTACAAGCCACACTTGAAGCGTGCCTGATGCACCTGTTGCGGTACTTCCAGCGTGAAACCGGGCAAGAGAGATTATGTATGGCGGGAGGTGTAGCTCTCAACTGTACTGCGAACAGTGTCGTTAAGCGTAGTGGATTGTTTGAAGACATGTTTATCCAACCAGCTGCTGGTGACGATGGGACGGCGCTCGGTGCAGCACTCTACGTGCAGCACACGCACGAGCCACGCTCCGGGACGAAATCTATTGTCCATTCCGCCCAGAAGATGGCACTGCCCCTGTGGGGACCGGCCTATCACGATACAGCAATCTGGCAATCACTTGTGGAGCGGCCGAACTGCGAATGCGTGGCCTTCGCAACATTTGACGATTTAATAGAGTCTATTGCGCAGCGCTTAGCGCGCGGACAGATTGTCGCTTGGTTCCAGGGCCCAATGGAATTTGGGCCTCGCGCACTAGGCAATCGAAGCATTTTGGCGGATCCGCGCCACCCTGATATGCGTGACCGCATTAACAGTATAGTAAAGAAACGTGAATCATTCCGTCCTTTTGCGCCGGCAGTAACTGCAGAAGCAGCGTCGCAGTATTTTGACATAGAGGTAGGTAATGAAGCTATGTACTCGTATATGCTCCTCGTAACTCAAGTGCGTGAAGTATATCGGGAGCAGTTACCAGCTATTACTCATATCGATGGCTCAGCACGCGTACAGACCGTATCTCGAGAAGAGAATGAGCAGTTTTGGGCCTTGCTTGATGGTTTCAGCAAGCTCACCGGCCTACCAGTTTTGCTGAATACATCGTTTAACGTGCGCGGACAGCCGATCGTATGCACCCCCGCTGATGCTATTGACACTTTTCTTTCAACCGAGCTTGATGCACTAGCAATCGGCTGCTATGTTGTGGAACACAAACGTTAGAACACTCAGGCAAGGTAAGAACCGCGCTCTATGCGGCATGACAACGTGTGTTAAGTGTTTCGTTGGATGGTGTGGTACGAACTAACGTTTTTAGACCCTGGTCTTGCATAAGTGAGGGTCCCGAACAAGAAAAAGTGCATACTTGAGTCACGCATTGTTTCATGGGTCGCGACGTGGTTCAAACAAAGCAGCCCCTACTTAACAGTATTAACCTTTGGTGCTAGTTGAAAACGGCACCCTTATTGCGTTTTTGCTACTACTAGTTAACAAACGTTGCGCAGATGGCTAACGAGTGGCTGATACGGACTATCGAACAGGTCGTGACAGCCTCGAATCACCCATACGCCCACTGTTTGAAGCAAGAAGGAAAGGAACTAGTTATTTCTGTTGCATTAACACGTTGAGCAAGGTTTCCCAACTAGCACCAAAGGTTATTAGAGTAGGAGCTTCGTAAAACGTCCCTGATAGGTATGGTCGGGACACACGACCAACGACGAGGAACGATTCCGTGATTCAGGCACACAGTATCACGCCAGCGACGTGTGCTGCAGTGGCGGGCCGTTTGATCGGGCACGCCAGGCAGCAAAGATACATGAGCGCCGTGAGTTGGGTGCTTCCCGCATGAACCCAATGGCTGGGGGCAGGTATACATGCCGTTGCCCACGGCGCACATGGTGACGCTGGCTCGGGAGCACGCCACTGTGGCTTCCAGCGTATTAAGACGTGCGTACGTGCCGACCGGGAGGAGGACACAGTGTGGAGGCAAAGGGCGCTGGGGTGCAGGCAAGGTGCAGCAACAGACACTCGTTCCACGCAGCGCAGTGGGCTGATCGGCACGTTCGCCGGTTGGTTCGTCGCAGCGGGCTGTACGCTAGCGCCCCTGGTCGCGGCTCACGTTACTCCGCCTGCATATCCCTGCGCCAACCCTAACGCCAGTGGTGTGATGTCCTAACCGTTGCATGCGTTTGAGCACATGTCTAAGGGGAATCTGGTGATTACTAGCTTATCTCGATCGCTTCGACACAGCCTGCATGATGATGCAATGTATTGGCGAAGGACAATGAACGATAGTCCAGCCGCCTTAAATCTTCCATGTGATTTTCCTAGGCCACCTGTACAAGCCTTTATCCGACATATTGATACTGTAGTTATCGATCGCGCTCTATATCTCAAGTTCAAGGAACTAAGTGAGGCAAACGGAGTTACACTCTTCTCATCATTGCTGGCGAGCGTCGCGATACTACTAACGCGCCTCTCTGGCCAGGACAACATTGTAGTTGGCACCCTATCGGTCGACAGCACTCGACCGACAGATGCAACCGCACGGCGTGAGTTTGTAAATCCGGTTGCACTTTGCTGCGATCTATCCGACCATCCGACGAGCGCGCAATTATTGCGACGTGTTGCGATAACCATAGAGGTCGCCGCTACTCACCGTGATTATCCCTTTGACAGCCTTGTCAAAGATTTAGAGAGAAGTTCGACCCCAAATTATGCTCCGATTTTTCAGGTAATGTTGGTGCCATGTGATGGGATTGTGGGCTTGTCGGATAGGTCGTGTTCATGGCGAGACCTGCGCGTTGCTCGATCATATCTGGTCCGCTGTGATTTGGTCTTGGTGATATCTGAAGAAGACCACAGCGTGAAACTGCAATGCGAGTATGACGCTGAACTGTTCAGCACGCGGACAATCCGGCGGATGTTGGATAGTCTTTGCGTGCTCATGGGATCAATAATTGCCGCGCCCGAGCAAGAGATTTCGGCTTTACCGATGTTGACGCCGGCCGAACGTCACGAGTTTCTGGTTGAAAGGGACGCCACAGCCGCCTACCGTTGGCACGACCAGACCTTGCACGGGCTGTTCGAAGCGCAGGTTGCCCGGACACCTGATGCTATCGCGCTCACGTTCGATGAGAAGCGGATCAGTTATGCTGAACTTAACGCACAAAGCAATCAGCTTGCGCATGGCCTTATCGCTCAGGGTGTCGTATCCGGTCAGTCGGTAGCACTGATGCTTCCGAAAAGTCCACTTCAAATCGCCGCGCTGTTGGCGGTGCTCAAAGCAGGTTGTTCCTTTGTGTGCCTTGATCCTGATTACCCCACTGAACGCCTGCGACTTATTCTTGATGAGGTACAGCCACCACTCCTGGTGGCTGACAAAAATGCCCTGGCGCAGCATATTAGCTTAGCCCAACAGCTTGAGGTAGCGACGACCTGCCGCGTACTGCCGATGGACTTGTCGTGCAACACGTTAGCCGGGCTTGAAACGCAGCCACAGACGAATCTCAGCATCGCGGTCACACCAGACGCGCGGGCCTATATCGTGTATACGTCCGGTTCGACTGGTAGACCCAAAGGCATCATGCAAAGCCACAGCGGCTTTGCACAGTTTACGGCCTGGTTCGGTATGTACTTCGAGTTCGGCTCTGGTAGCCGCATTGCACAGTGGGCGTCAATTACCTATGACGCCTCGTACTGTGAAATTTTCGGTGCCTTGTGCTTTGGCGCAACGCTCTGCCTCGCCCCACCCGATACAAGGTATGACCCCACTTTACTGGTGCGCTGGATCGCACGCGAGGCGCTCAGTGTCCTGCAGGTCGTTCCCAGTTTTGCCAAACAGATCCTACGTGTCATTGAGGACAGTGACTCAAGCGACAATCCCTTTCCCAACCTCTCACACCTGCTCCTAGCTGGCGAAGTACTATCACCGACTTTTGCACGGGCGTGGTTATGTTGCTTCCCCGACCACCCCAAACTCTTCAACCTCTATGGGCCCACCGAGTGTGTATTGGCGACTTACTACCCCGTCGAGAGTGTACAATTGGAACAGCCTACAATTCCAATCGGTCACGCCATTGATGGACGACAGATCTTAATTCTGGATCATCTGGGCCAACTGTGTTCCATTGGCGTCGTTGGAGAAATCTACGTACGGAGTCGCTTTTTGACCGACGGCTATCTTCAACGACCCGCTGAGACTGCTGCGGCTTTTCTACAAAGCCCCTTGCATGATGACTTTCCCGACCCTGTGTACCGGACGCACGACCTGGGCCGGTGGCTGCCAAATGGTGAGGTCGAGTTCATTGGTCGAGCAGATAACCTGGTGAAGCTACGCGGGATCCGCGTGGAACTGGAGGAGATAGAGGCGGTACTATCCACCCATGACGCTGTACGGGAATGCGCCGTCATCCTCCATGATAGCGGTGGTGTCGCGGATATAGTAGGAGAGTCGACTCCGCGCCTGATAGGCTACATAGTGTTGCGCCGCCAGCTTAGCACTAACCCTATCATCAAGGATCTAAAAGCATACCTTCTCAGTCACTTACCTGAATATATGGTCCCTGCAACCTTCGTATTTTTGGGAAAGCTGCCCCTCACACCTAACGGCAAAGTTGATAGAAAGGCGCTGCCCGCGCCTGCGCTGACGTCGAGGCGGGAGGAATACATCGCTCCTGGCACTCCTAGCGAACAGATTCTGGCCGATATCTGGGCTGAGGTGCTTGGGCTGGATCGAGTCGGGATACACGACAATTTCTTTGAGCTGGGGGGACACTCGCTACTAGCCACACGAATTATCTCACGTGTCCGTAAGATGGCTCAGATTGAGCTACCGCTTCGAACGTTGTTCGAGGCACCTACGGTGTACGACGTAGCACAGTGGGCGGAGCAAGAACGCTTGAGGGGGCATCATATAACTCCCATTGACCATGCGCCACGGGATAGTGATATACCGTTGTCTTTTGCCCAGCAACGGTTGTGGTTCCTCGATCAATTACTTCCCAACAATCCAGCGTATAACATCCCCGCTTTTATGCGCTTGCGCGGTCCACTCAACATCGCAGCGTTGGAGCGTAGCCTGGACGAGATCGTACGCCGTCACGAGGCCCTGCGTACCACCTTCGACGTTGTTCAGGAGCAGCCGGTACAGGTCATAGCGCCCTCCCTCTCTCTAACCATCTCAGTGGCTGATCTTACGCATATACCGCTCCATGAGCGCGACACTGCGGCTCGGAGATACGCTGAACAGGAGTTAGCACGTTATTTTGATTTGGTGTCTGGGCCGCTCGTGCGTGCTTCGATGGTGCAGTTATCTGATACAGAGCACATCCTACTGTTGGTGATGCACCATATAGTTTCTGATGAGTGGTCCATAGGGATCTTCTTAAAGGAGCTAGCAGCTTTGTATGAAGCCTTCTCACTCGACTTATCCTCTCCATTGCCGGAGCTTGCCATCCAGTATGCCGACTTTTCATACTGGCAGCGTCAGTGGCTTAGCGGAGATGTTTTGGAGCAGCAGCTCAGCTACTGGAAGACACAGTTGGAGAACAGCCCAGCTGTTTTAGACCTACCCTTTGATCATCCACGTATGGCAGGTCAACAGCTCCGCGGTGCGACGCATGTCTTCGCACTACCAACGGCACTGACCGCGTCGATCAGAGCATTGAGCCGCCAGGAGAACGCGACATTGTTCATGACGTTGTTGGCCGCCTTCGCAACATTGCTGTATCGGTACACTAGTCAGGACGATATTGTGGTCGGCTCTCCCATTGCCAATCGCAACCGGAGCGAAGTTGAGCCTCTCATTGGCTTCTTCGTCAACACTCTGGTGCTACGCACACGGTTATCTGGAGACATGGCCTTTCGACACTTCCTGGCGCAAGTACGAGAAACGTGCTTGAGCGCTTATGCGCATCAGGATTTGCCGTTCGAGAAGCTGGTTGCAGAACTACGGCCAGAACGGAGTTCAAGCCATACACCTTTGTTCCAGGTATTGTTCGTCTTGCAAAATGCTCCGAGAGGGCAGTTAGAGTTGCCCAGCGTTGCGGTTAGCCCCTACACCGTCAACGCCAGCACTGCCAAGTTTGACCTGAATCTCTATTTCCATGAAACGGGTGACCGTCTGACGGGGGCACTGGAGTACAATGCGGACCTTTTTGAGGCCACGACAGCCGAACACATAGTCGTCCGACTACAACGCCTTCTCGAGGAGATTACGATAAACCCCGACGCTCCCCTTACGAGCTATTCGGCTCCTGCTAGCGCCGATGCAGCCGATGGCGCGGGAAAGGTTGGTAAGGAGCATGTCAACTAAAACCCCCTCCATCACGGGCGGCTATGACAACCTGGGTGCGTACGTGCGCCTCCCCGAGCACCTCGTCCTGCGTGCGCACAAGACGACCCGCCAGTGGGGCCTCGCGGCGGTGTTCTCGGCGCTCACCCTGCACGACATGATCGTCCCCTGGCGCCAACCCATTGACCGGGTGGGTGGCCGCACGGCGGCCCTCCTGGCTGGTGACGACTGCGACGGTCCCCAGGGCGGGGTGACCGACACCTTGCTCACCAGGGATACACTAGGCGTGCGCCTGACCATACGGAACAAGAAACGCGTCTCCCAGCCACGGACTGTTCTGGCCCTGAGCGCGCTGGTGCACCACATGCGCGCCGGGCTGGTATCGCATGTGGCGCGGGTAGCCCATAGTGGGCCGCTGCGTCTGGTCCGCGATGTCCCGCACCTGGGGTGGCGTCATCTTCCTCAAGCCGCCGCTGTGTCCGGTCCGCCGCCTCGCTTTATGCCCCTGTGCCATTGGCGGCTTGGGCCCAGGTGCCGCCCTACGTGCGCTCCTCGCCCCGCGCAGGTCGCCGTCCGTGTGGGCGAAATGCAGGTAGTCCATGTGCGGACTCAATGAACGGCCACTCTACCGCTCCTCTCATCGGCAGCATGAGGGCATGGTCGATCCAGTGGTGTAGCTCATAAGTTAGGTGCCTAAAGATGTAAGGCAAGATGACCGTAGAGAAGGAGGACGAAATTCATGCAGCAGGATAAACTTCAGGGCGCCAGTCACGCCAACTTGCGCGCATCCCGTCGCCGGGCCGTTAGCGTCACCCAGGAAGAACTCGTCAAGATGCAGCCGATACAGCCAGGTGAAACGCTGCCGTTGCTGGCCGTGCCTGCCGCCGACAAACTGGATCTGATGGAGTGGGCCAGGAATAATACCGAGATTGTGGCACAACGACTGTTGCAGCATGGTGCAATTTTGTTCCGTAATTTCGATCTGAGCACCGTGGGCGAGTTCGAGCAGTTCATCGCGGCTGTCTCCGGCAACGCGCTTGAGTACCGGGAGCGCTCATCCCCCCGTAGCCAGGTCAGCGGCAATATCTATACGTCAACCGACCATCCGGCTGACCAAACCATTTTTCTCCATAACGAGCACTCGTATGCGACCACCATTCCTTTAAAAATCTTCTTCTTTTGTGTCATGCCTGCTGAACAGGGTGGCGCGACCCCAATCGGCGATATGCGCAAATTGTTCCAGATCATTCCGCCGAAGATTCGCGAGCGCTTCCGGGAGAGGCAGTATATGTACGTGCGCAATTTCGGCGACGGATTTGGTCTCTCTTGGCAAACCGCTTTTCAGACCACCGACAAAAACGCTGTAGAGCAGTATTGCCAGCGACATAAGATCTCATATGAGTGGAAAGACGGCGACCGCTTGCGCACCTGCCAAGTCCGTCCCGCTGTGATCAGACATCCGCAGACAGGCGAGGAGATTTGGTTCAACCATCTCACGTTCTTTCACGTTTTCACGCTGCCGGCACATATTCGTGAGGCATTACTGACCAACTTTGCGGAGAAGGACCTCCCCAATAATACCTATTACGGCGATGGTTCTCCGATCGAGGAGTCGGTGTTAGCTGAGTTGCAGGCCGCTCACCGGCACGTAACCGCGGCGTTTCCCTGGCAAAGAGGCGACCTATTGATGCTCGACAACGTCCTGACCTCACATGGCCGTGAGCCATTCGTTGGGACTCGCAAGATCGTGGTGGGCATGTCCGAGCCATTTACCAGATCCGATTTCTGAACTAACCAGAGGAGGGAAGCGCATTATGCAGTACGGAACTGTTGAGGGTTTTCGGCTTTCGCCCCAGCAAGAGCACCTGTGGCTATTGCAGCAACACGATCACAGCCTGCCCTACTACGTGCAAGCGCTGGTACTGATCGACGGCGCTGTGCAGGTCGACACGCTGAAGGCCGCGGTAGCCAGGCTTGTCGAGCGTCATGAGATCCTGCGGACGGTGTTCCATTGCCTACCAGGCATGCTCACGGCGCTGCAGGTCATCACCGACCAAACTGTTGCCTGGACCGAGGATCGCGACCTAAGTCATATGGATGGAGGGGCGCTGGCGACCCAGCTCGATGCGCTCTGGCTAGCGGCCGGTCGACAGGACGTCGCGTCGGATGCTGTGTTGTCCCTGTCCCTGGTCACGCTGTCGTCGCGGCAGTGCGCGCTAGTAATCAGCCTGCCTGCCCTCTGCGCAGATCGAGCCACGCTTGAGGTTGTGGTGGCCGAGATCGCACGTTGCTATGCTGCGGGCTTGGCAGGCTCGGAGTTATCCGACGAACCATTACAGTATGCCGATCTGGTCGAGTGGCAGCGAGACCTACTTGACGCATCAGATCGAGCCGGGCAGATCGAATACTGGCGCAAGCATGGCATTGGTGATCGACTTAATCTTGAGCTCCCGTTCCAACGGCGGCCACAGCAGCACCAGCCGTTCTCGCCGGAATCATTCTCGCTCACGTTTGACCCTGACACAGTCGTCGTGATCGAAGTACTGGCGCAGCAATATAATACGTCGGTGCGCACGATCTTGCTCGTATGCTGGCAGGTCCTGCTGTGGCGGTTTACCCAACAGTCGGCGATCATCATCGGCATGCCCTTCGATCTGCGTGGAAAGTTCGAGGAGTTGAAGGGTGCGATCGGGCCATATGTTAAATATCTGCCAATCGCTGGCTATCTCGCGGACGATCAACAGCTCCACGATGCCGTGCGGCAGACGGATGACGTCATCCGAGCAGCGTACGGCTGGCAGGAGAGCTTTAGCTGGGAACGTATCACGGAAGAGACGCAGGCGGCTCAATCGATCTCGTACTGCCCCTTCAGCTTCACGTTTGACGAGCACCCGGCAGCGTATGTCGCGGCCAACCTTACCTTTTCGATCGCTAGGCGCCTGAGCTATCTGGAGCGTTTCACGGTGCAACTCGCGTGCGAGCGGCAGGGCGCGACGCTGGTGACGCGCTGGGACTATGACGCGCAGCGACTCGCTCCGGCCTCCGTCCGGCGTCTGGGCGCGGCCTTTCAGACGCTGTTGCGTGGCCTGCTCGAGCAGCCCGACACGCCGCTGGCGCGCCTGCCGCTGCTTAGTTCGGACGAGCGGACCGAACTCGTGGAGACGTTCAACGCGACCGTCAGCGCCGCCCCGTCGGCGGCGACGCTCCACCAACTCTTCGAAGCGCAAGCGGCACGCACGCCCGCCGCCACCGCCGTCGTCGGCGGATCGAGCGCGCTGTGCTACGCCGACCTGAACGCCCAGGCCAATCAGCTCGCGCGCCATCTACAGACGTTGGGCGTCGGCCCGGAGGTACTAGTCGGCGTGCTCCTGCCGCGTACGCCCGCGCTACTGGTAGCGCTGTTGGGTATCCTCAAGGCGGGGGGGGCCTACGTGCCGCTCGAACATGGCGCGCCGGCTGCACGACTAGCGCTGACCCTGGGCGACGCTGGCGTCCGGGTGATCGTCACGGATACGAGGCTGAGCGCTGAACTGCCGCCGTGCACGGCGACGTTAGTGACGCTCGACACGGTGGTGCTGGCACAGCAGCCCGCGCACAACCTCGATGTCGAGGTCCGGGCGGCGCAACTGGCCTACGTGCTCTACACCTCGGGGTCGACCGGGCACCCTAAAGGCGTGATGATCGCGCACCAAGGGCTGGTGAACTATCTGAGCTGGGCCGTGCAGGCGTACGACGTGGTAAGTGGAACGGGTACGCTGGTACACTCGCCACTGAGCTTCGACCTGACGGTGACGAGCCTGTTCGGGCCGCTGCTGTGTGGGCGGACAAGCGTGCTGCTGCCGGAGGAGCAGGAGCTGGAGGCGCTGGCGGCGCAGCTGCAGGTGGGGGGCAACTACAGTCTGGTCAAGCTGACGCCGGCGCACCTAGCGGTGCTGGCACAGACGGTGACGCCGGGGCAGGTGGCGGGGAGCGCGCGGGCGCTGATCATCGGTGGGGAGGCGCTGCATGGGGAGGCGCTGGCGTTTTGGCAGACGCACGCACCGGCGACGCGGCTGGTGAACGAGTACGGGCCGACGGAGACGGTGGTGGGCTGCTGCGTGTACGAAGTGGGGGCGGAGCGGCGAGCGGGGCCAGTGCCGATCGGCCGCCCGATCGCCAACACGCAGCTGTACGTGCTGGATGAAGAGCAGCAGCCGGTGCCATTGGGGGTGACGGGCGAGCTCTATATTGGAGGGGTGCAACTGGCGCGGGGCTATCTGGGCCAGGCGGCCCTGACAGCGGCTGCGTTCGTGCCCGATTCATTCAGCGCAACGCCGGGGGCCCGGCTCTATCGCACCGGCGATCTCGTCCGATACCTGCCTGAGAGCGACGGCATCCTCCAATTTCTTGGACGGAACGATCATCAGGTCAAGCTGCGTGGCTTTCGTATCGAGCTCGAAGAGATTGAGGCGGTGCTTAGGCAGCATCCAGCCGTGCATGAGTGCGTGGCGACGATGCGTGAGGATAGCGCCGATGATCAACGGCTGGTCGCCTATGTTGTGCTCGACAAGCCTGCTACGACGAGCGAGTTGCACAGCTTCCTCCAGGCACGGCTGCCTACGTATATGATCCCGGCACATATGGTACCGCTCAAAGTACTGCCGTTGACGCCGAACGGCAAAACAGACATACACGCCCTGCCAGCGCCTGAGTCTGCGCCACAGGCAGCCCTTGTCGCTCCTCGAACGGTCGTCGAGGCGGCGCTGACCGATATTTGGGCACAGCTGCTGGGCGTCGAGCAATGTGGTGTTCACGACAGCTTCTTCGAGCTAGGCGGACACTCACTGCTGGCGATTCGGCTGATGTCGCGCGTGCAGGCGCTCTTCCAGGTCCAGCCCTCTATGTATGCTTTTTTCGACGCACCAACCATCGTCGAGCTGGCCAATCTGATCATCGCGAATGAGCCGAAGGCTGGGCAGACCGAAATGATTGCGCGGACACAGCAAAGCGTCAAAACTATGTCTGCCGATGATAGGGCCAGTCTGCTCGAATCAATCAAGAAGGCTGAGGTATAGTGTGAGCGAGATATCGCCGCACCCGACCAGTCAAGACCCATCGGACGAGGATCTTGCGCTTTTCCGCCACCTCCTGCAAGAAGGAGGGGTTGATCTGACGTCAGCAAGGTCTATTCCCGTACGGCAAGATCGCGCGGAGCTACCGCTGTCGTTTGCCCAGCAGCGCTTGTGGTTTCTGCATCAACTTAATCCACTGACCACGGCCTACAATAACCTGATCGTCGTGCATCTAAGCGGACCGCTGGATGCGGCTGTACTGCAGCAAAGCCTCAACGAGATCGTGCGCCGTCACGAGGTATTGCGCACGACGTTTGGTTTGGTGCGGGGCCACCCAGTGCAAGTCATTTCCCCCGCTGTGACCATCAAGCTGACGCTCGACGACCTTCGGCGCCTGCCAGCGGTCGATCACATGCCGAAGGTGGAGCGTCGCGCGATGGAAGATGTTAACCGCCCCTTCGATCTGAGCCGAGATGTTTTCTTGCGCGTAACTGTGCTACGGCTGGGCGAGGTGGAGCACGTCCTCGTGATCACGCTGCATCATATTGTTTGGGATGCGCACTCCGCCAAGATTTTCTTCGCCGAGCTTGACGCCTTCTATCGCGCCTTGCTGACTAGCCAAGCTACGTCCTTGCCGCCGCTTTCGATCCAGTATGCAGATTTTGCCTGCTGGCAGCGCGAGTGGCTTCAAGGTGCGGTTTTGGAGCGGCAGCTCGCCTACTGGTGTGCGCAGATGCAGGGAGCGCCGGTGCTGCTCAAACTGCCAACGGACTATCCGCGTCCGGCGACACAAGGCTTTCGCGGAGCGTGCCGTCAATTCGCGCTGCCCAAGTTAGCGGCCGAGGCGCTCGACGCGCTTGGCTATCGCGAGGGCTGCACCGTATTCATGGTGCTGCTCGCCGCCTTCCAGGTGATGCTGTCCTACTACACTGGACAGACCGACATTGTCGTAGGCACCGACGTTTCTGATCGTAACCGGCTAGAGACTGAGCCGCTGATGGGCTTTTTCGTCAATCAGCTCGCGGTGCGCACCGATCTTTCGGGAAACCCAAGCTTCAAGGAGTTGCTGCGGCGGGTGCGCGCTGTCGCCCTACAGGCGTACGCACATCGCGATGTGCCAATCGAACAGGTGGTGCAAGCGCTGAAGCTTGAGCGGCGGTTGGACTACGCCCCATTATTCCAAGTCAAACTCTATCTGCTGCATGGTCAGGTAGAGCAGCTCAGACTACTAGGTATCACGGCAACGTCGCTGGATGTCGACAGCCGTGTAGCGCGGCATGATCTTACCTTCGCCTTATCGCGGTTAGAGGCCGGTCTAGGTGGCTATATCAATTACAACGCAGACCTGTTTAGCGTCGCCACCATCGCTCAGTTCGATGGATTTTTCAAGGAGGTTTTATCGCAGATCTTGCTCGATCCCAATTGTACAGTGGGTGAGCTAAAGACAATTCTTACCGTGAGGGCAAAGGAGGAGCGAATGATGGAACACAGGACACATGGTGATTCAAACGCGACGAAGTTTAAGCAGGTCGCGCGTAAGACCGTAAGCCTCCCGCGAGAAGATCTTATTAGGGTGGACGATCTCCCTGCTGGTGAGTCGATCATTCCGGTGATCCGACCTGCGGGCGACGCGATCGATCTAGCGGATTGGGCTAAGGACAATCGCGCGCTGATCGAACCAAAGCTGTTGCAGTATGGCGCGGTGCTCTTCCGCGGCTTCCAGATGAACTCGCCGACCGCATTCGAGAAGTTCTCCCTGGTTGTATGCCCGCAGTTGTTCAGGGAAAATAGCGAGCATATACCGGTGAGTGCCAATGGCAATGTGCAGACGCCCGTGTTTTACCCGTCCTATAGGAAGCTCCTATGGCACAACGAGAACACCTTCAATGATAGCTGGCCGCTGCGCATCCTGTTTGGTTGCGTCCTTCCGGCGCAGGAAGGCGGCGAAACACCGATCGTCGATAGTCGCAAGGTTTTTGAGCGTATTCCTGTCGCGATACGTGAGCAGTTCCGAGACAAGAAGATCATGTATGTCCGCAACTACGGAGAGGGACTCGGCCTGGATTGGCGGACTGTCTTCCGTACCACTAACAAAGCGGATGTCGAAGGGCTGTGCCGGAGCACCGCCGTCGAGTTTGAATGGCGCGATGGCGATCGGCTGCGAACGCGCCAGGTCCGTCCAGCCTTGGGCAAACATCCGCGGACCGGCGAGATGGTCTGGTTTAATCAAGCACAGCACTGGCATGTCTCCTGTTTGGATGAAACAACTCACGCGTCGCTGGTTTCGATCTACCCGGAGGAAGACCTGCCTCGACACTGTTACTACGGCGACGGCTCTTCAATCGAAGAAGCCACTATGCAAGAAGTGTGTCAGATCTACCAGGATTTAGAAGTAAGCTTCCCTTGGATTGAGGGAGACGTTGTGGTCTTGGACAATATGCTGATGGCCCATGGGCGCAACCCTTTTGTAGGAGAGCGGAAAATTCTGGTTGCAATGGGTGAGATGATCAGCCACGACAGTATCGAGAGCTAGGGCCGGAGGAATACATGACCGATCAGCTTCAAGGTCTGCAGCTTGCACCACAGCAAAAGCGCCTGTGGCTCGTACAACAAGATAGCAGCATGTATGTGGCTCAAGCCACGTTATCGATCATTGGTAAGCTCGACGTCACCACGCTCCAGGCGGCGCTCCAGCACGTCGTCGATCGGCATGAGATTCTGCGGACAACGTTTCATCGGACGCCCGGCATCACCATTCCGATCCAGGTCATCCTAGATGGTAGCTCTCCCGTCTGGGGCATGACTGACGTGAGTGACGTAAGCTCGGTCGAACAAGAGGCGCAGATTGAGCAACTACGTAGAGCCGCTAGAGCAGTGCCGTTCGACGTCGAACGGGGACCGCTCGTGCGAGCACATCTAGTGACTCGCTCAGGGGCGTGGCACAGCTTGGTGATCAGCTTGCCATCGTTGTGCGCAGATGCCTGGACACTTCAGAATCTTGTGGCTGAGCTGCGCCAGTTTTACGCCGTCTGCTTGCAGGGCGCAGACGCCGAATCGGACGTGGCAACTAATGTCGTTCAGTATGCCGATTTCTCGGCGTGGCAACACGGGTTGCTCGAGAGTGAGGATGCCGAAGATGGACGCCGTTACTGGAGGGCACAGCGTTGCGCCGCTGGTGCCGTGCTCACACTACCTTTTGAGCGCCAAGTGGCCGAAGACGCGCCGTTCGAGCCGGCCTCGCTCACCACGACGCTCGATTCGGACACTCTTAGCCAGCTTAGAGCCTATGCACAGAGCCAAAGAACTTCACTCGCTAGCGTTGCATTGGCCTGTTGGCAAACGCTACTCTGGCGCGTCACTAGCCAGAACGATATTGTCGTAGGCATGGTTTTCGATGGCCGTCGCGACGAAGGGCTCCATGCTGGTTTTGGCCTGTTTGCGAAGTCGATCCCGCTCCACGTCTCCTTTGCGGATGCCGCTGACGTCAGCGATGTCGTGCGCCAAGTCGATAAATCAATCTCGACGGCCGTTGAGTGGCAAGACTATTTCCTGGAGGCGGATGAGGAGACACAGCAGCCGGTTGTCTCCGTGCCGTTCAGCTTCACGTTTGACGAGCAGCCCGCCGCCTATGACGCTCCTGATGTGTCATTTGCGTTGGCTGAGCGCCTGAGCTATCTGGAGCGTTTCACGGTGCAACTCGCGTGCGAGCGGCAGGGCGCGACGCTGGTGACGCGCTGGGACTATGACGCGCAGCGACTCGCTCCGGCCTCCGTCCGGCGTCTGGGCGCGGCCTTTCAGACGCTGTTGCGTGGCCTGCTCGAGCAGCCCGACACGCCGCTGGCGCGCCTGCCGCTGCTTAGTTCGGACGAGCGGACCGAACTCGTGGAGACGTTCAACGCGACCGTCAGCGCCGCCCCGTCGGCGGCGACGCTCCACCAACTCTTCGAAGCGCAAGCGGCACGCACGCCCGCCGCCACCGCCGTCGTCGGCGGATCGAGCGCGCTGTGCTACGCCGACCTGAACGCCCAGGCCAATCAGCTCGCGCGCCATCTACAGACGTTGGGCGTCGGCCCGGAGGTACTAGTCGGCGTGCTCCTGCCGCGTACGCCCGCGCTACTGGTAGCGCTGTTGGGTATCCTCAAGGCGGGGGGGGCCTACGTGCCGCTCGAACATGGCGCGCCGGCTGCACGACTAGCGCTGACCCTGGGCGACGCTGGCGTCCGGGTGATCGTCACGGATACGAGGCTGAGCGCTGAACTGCCGCCGTGCACGGCGACGTTAGTGACGCTCGACACGGTGGTGCTGGCACAGCAGCCCGCGCACAACCTCGATGTCGAGGTCCGGGCGGCGCAACTGGCCTACGTGCTCTACACCTCGGGGTCGACCGGGCACCCTAAAGGCGTGATGATCGCGCACCAAGGGCTGGTGAACTATCTGAGCTGGGCCGTGCAGGCGTACGACGTGGTAAGTGGAACGGGTACGCTGGTACACTCGCCACTGAGCTTCGACCTGACGGTGACGAGCCTGTTCGGGCCGCTGCTGTGTGGGCGGACAAGCGTGCTGCTGCCGGAGGAGCAGGAGCTGGAGGCGCTGGCGGCGCAGCTGCAGGTGGGGGGCAACTACAGTCTGGTCAAGCTGACGCCGGCGCACCTAGCGGTGCTGGCACAGACGGTGACGCCGGGGCAGGTGGCGGGGAGCGCGCGGGCGCTGATCATCGGTGGGGAGGCGCTGCATGGGGAGGCGCTGGCGTTTTGGCAGACGCACGCACCGGCGACGCGGCTGGTGAACGAGTACGGGCCGACGGAGACGGTGGTGGGCTGCTGCGTGTACGAAGTGGGGGCGGAGCGGCGAGCGGGGCCAGTGCCGATCGGCCGCCCGATCGCCAACACGCAGCTGTACGTGCTGGATGAAGAGCAGCAGCCGGTGCCATTGGGGGTGACGGGCGAGCTCTATATTGGAGGGGTGCAACTGGCGCGGGGCTATCTGGGCCAGGCGGCCCTGACAGCGGCTGCGTTCGTGCCCGATTCATTCAGCGCAACGCCGGGGGCCCGGCTCTATCGCACCGGCGATCTCGTCCGATACCTGCCTGAGAGCGACGGCATCCTCCAATTTCTTGGACGGAACGATCATCAGGTCAAGCTGCGTGGCTTTCGTATCGAGCTCGAAGAGATTGAGGCGGTGCTTAGGCAGCATCCAGCTATCCGCGAGGCCGTTGCAGTAGCGCGCGAAGAGATGCCGGGTGACAAGCGCCTAGTCGCCTATCTTGTAATGAATCCAGGGAACGCGCCTGATGCCAACGAGCTGCATCGGTTTATGTCCGCGAAACTTCCCTGGTACATGCTCCCATCCGACTATTTGGCCCTGGATGCGTTGCCACTGACGCCGAACGGCAAAACCGACCGCCGTGGGCTTCCAGCACCTGAGCGGGCCCGTCCGATTTTGAAGGCGGCCTACGTTGCGCCATACACGCCGATCGAACAAATCTTGGCGGCTGTGTGGGGGGAGGTGTTAACCCGCGAGCGCATTGGCGTTCATGATAGCTTTTTCGCCTTGGGCGGAGATTCGATCATGAGTATCCGCGTTGTCGCGCTGGCTCGCGAAAGAGGATTGAGCTTTTCAGTTCAGCAGCTTTTTGAGCATCAAACGATTGCCGAGCTTGCCGAAAAGCTGGAACAAGCGATGGGTCTGCCAGCCGCGGTTGACAAGGTTACCACTGAGACTGGCGGTGAGGAGGCTCTGGCTCAACTCCTAGAAGATCTTGAGGGCTTGTCGGCGGATGATGTCAGACAACAGCTCCGAAATGCGATTTCCTGAAGGAGGACCTTTGCATGAGTTTGCTGGCGAACCGTATAGCAGTTTTGCCTCCTGAAAAGCGCCTTCTATTGACCTTGCGGCAGAGCGGTGCGCATGCGGCGTCAGGTGAGGAGCCATCCCGTGGGCTGCCACAGAGCGCGCCGTTTAGCCTCGTCACACCGGCCGATCGCGCTATACTGCCGCCCGGTTTGGTCGATGCTTACCCGCTTGGCAAGGTCCAGCTCGGCATGCTCTACCATATGAGCGCCGATGCCGGCGTCAGCACGCCCGCGTACCATAACGCTGCTATGATGCACTTAGATCTCCCACACTTTTCGTTGCCCGCCTTGCAGCGCGCGGTTGACCATGTCGTCGCGCGCCATCCCATCTTTCGTACTGCCTTCGACCTCACGAGCTTCAGCGAACCGCTTCAGTTAGTCTACGCCCAAGCAGCACTCACGGTCTACTACGAGGACCTACGCTACCTACCACGCGTCGAGCAGGAGGCAGTCTGCCAACGCTTCGTTGCACGCAAGAACTTCGAGTTGATCGACATTACCCACGCACCAATGATTGAGTTCTATGTCCATCAACTCTCCACCACGACGATCACACTGACTCTAATTGAACCACACGCGATTTCAGATGGCTGGAGCACGCACCTGACACTGGTCGAACTGCTGAGCTATCACCACGCGGTGGTGCATGACGAGCCACTACCTTCAGCCACGTCGTTGGCCGTGACGTATCGCGACTTTATCGCGCTGGAGCGCCAAGCGCTGGACTCTCCAGAACATCGCCAGTTTTGGATCGACCAGTTGCACGACGCGACGCCGACCCGGTTGCCCCGCTGTCCACGCGCCTTCCTGGATAACGCGGGATGGACCGACCATAAGCTATACACGCGTGTACCATTACAGGTAACAGCCGCGCTTCAGCGTTATGCCCGGGATCGTGGTGTACCATTGAAGGACGTGCTACTGGCCGCGCACCTCAAGGTGCTCAGCTTGGCGACTGGCCAGCGCGACCTGACCGTGGGCGTGACCTTCAACGGACGCCCTGAGGTAGCCGACGGGACCGAGGTACGGGGCCTGTTCCTGAACACGTTGCCGCTCCGCCACCGGCTGGCAGATGGGACATGGTCTGAGCTGATTAGGCAGGTCTATGCCGCAGAGACAGCGATCTTGCCGTACCGACGCTACCCGTTAGCCCAGATTCAGCGTGAGATTGGTGCGCGGGCCCAGGTGGAGGTGATGTTTAGCTACCACCACTTCCACTCGATCCGCACGATGTCCGAGAGCGGTAAGCTGAACAGCTTGGAGGTCGTCACCGACCTATCGCGAACAAACTTTCCGCTTGAGGTAACCTTCCATCTCAGCGCAGAGGTGGCCGGGCAACTCACCCTGCTAATGGATTATGACGTGACGCAGTTTAGCCAAGCGCAGGTCCTGGCGCTACGGGAAACATATGGGCGCGTGCTGGCCGAGCTGAGCCGCGACCCGGACACGCTACACACGACGGTGTCGGCGCTGTCGCCAGAGGAGTGGCAGCGCGTCGTGTCGACATGGAACGCCACCACGGCAGACTATGCGGAAGACCGTCCCATCCATGACCTCATTGCCGCGCAGGCGGTGCGCACGCCCAACGCGATTGCCGTGGTGTACCAAGATGAGCGCATCAGCTACGAGACGTTGGACGGACGGGCGAACCAACTGGCCCACGCGCTACGCCAGTGCAGCGTGGGGCCAGAGGTGCTGGTGGGGGTGTGCTGTGAACGATCGGTCGACTTGGTGGTGGCGCTGTTGGGCGTACTTAAGGCTGGCGGGGCTTACGTGCCACTCGACCCGAGCTATCCTGACGAGCGACTTCGCTTTATGCTCAATGACGCGGTCGTGCCGGTGCTGCTGACTCAGGCACGGTTCAAGCTCCATCTGTCCGACACTTCCGCCACAGTAATCTGCCTTGACGACGATTGGCCGATGATTGCCCAGCAGGCAACGACACCCCTGGCCAGCATGGTGACAGCGGACAACGCTGCTTATATGATCTACACTAGCGGCTCGACAGGGCACCCTAAAGGCGTGATCAATACCCACGGGGCGATCCTCAACCGCCTGCTGTGGATGCAGCAGACCTACCGGCTGGACGCGACGGATCGCGTGTTACAAAAGACGCCGGCTAGCTTCGATGTCTCGATCTGGGAGTTCTTCTGGCCTCTACTGACGGGTGCGCGCCTGGTGTTAGCCCGTCCCGAGGGGCACAAAGACGCGCACTACCTAGCGTCACTGATCAACGAGCATGGTATTACAACGGTGCATTTCGTGCCGTCGCTGTTGCGCTTGTTCGTGGAGGAGCCGTTGGTGGAGCACTGCACGTCGCTACGGCGGGTGATCTGTAGTGGCGAGGCCTTGAACGTGGACCTGCAGCAGCAGTTTTTTACACACAACACGGCCGGGCTTTACAACCTGTATGGACCGACTGAGGCGGCAGTGGACGTGACCGCGTGGCCCTGCCAGCGCGATGGACCGGCGGAGGCGGTGCCGATCGGCCGTCCGATCGCCAACACACAGATCTACGTGCTTGATTCCCAGTTGCAACCAGTACCGGTAGGCGTGGCCGGCGAGTTGTACATCGGTGGGGCGCAACTAGCACGCGGCTATCATCGCCGTCCGGCATTGACGGCAGAGAAGTTTACGCCAGACCCGTTTAGCGCAACTCTAGGAGCGCGTCTGTATCGTAGCGGTGACTTGGCGCGTTTCTGGCCCAATGGGGTGATCGAGTTTCTAGGCCGAATCGACCAGCAGATCAAACTGCACGGTTCCCGTATCGAACTCGGTGAGATTGAGGCCGCGCTGATGCAACACCCAGCCGTACGGGACGTCGTTGTTGTTAGTCACGCCGACACTCGCGGAAATCAACGTCTTGTCGCGTACGCCGTTTCGCCGTCTGCCCAACCGCCTATGACTACTGACTTGTTCAGCTTCCTGCGACACACACTGCCTGGCTATATGGTCCCATCAACCTTTGTGTTCCTAGAAGCCTTGCCCTTAACGCCCAGTGGTAAGGTAGACCGCACAGCGCTACCAGATCCGGGGAAGGACCGCCCCGTAACGGACACGGTGTTTGTGTCTCCACGTACACCGATCGAGGAGGTGCTGGCCGAGGTTTGGAGACATGTGCTTGGGATAGAAAAGATAAGTGTTTACGACGATTTCTTTGCATTGGGTGGGGACTCTTTACTCGGTCTGCAAATCGCCTCCAAGATTCGCACTGCTTTTGCCATACAATTTCCTCTGCCGCGTCTGTTTGAAGTGCCGACCATTGCTGGCTTGTCTCTGACTATCTTGCAGCGATTAGCCGAACAAGCGGATGCTGAGGTACTGGCCGACCTCTTAGCCGACATAGAGCAAACACCGTAATAAGACGCGTAGGCGTTGCTATGGCGCTGTCGTGTTACAGGTGGGAATCGGGTTGGCATATGGGAGAGATCGGGGTGGTGCAGTGAGAGGTAGCCTACCCATACACACGCCGGCATGCTACCTCACCCAGGTCATTGCGCATTGCGTACACCGCTATGGCTGGTCCGATGCGGTTACGGTGACGTCGAGGAACGTATGAGAGCATGGGGCATGGTCGTTTCCGACGACGTCATGGGCTGCTGGTCGGTCGTTAGATGTGGAGCGGGAGGAGTAAGGGTATGTCAGTCTCGATGGCATCACGCGGCCCTTGGAGTGCTGGCAGCCCTGCACGTAGAATTCGACGACAACGGCGCTCCACATCACCGACCAGCGATGAGTCCCAACAACAGTGCCCGCGCCTTGACCGTGCGCGTCGAGATGCCCTGCACGTAGGATTCGGCGACGACAACCAGCGCCTACTCGTCATGGCGGCGCGTCTCCAACTGGCTCGGGAAGTCGCTACCCGTGGGCAGCTTGGAGGTGGTCAGCTCGAGCGTGCCGATCCGCGTATTCCACGGCTGCGCTCGGAATTCCACCTTCTACTGGGAGCGGAGCTTATGGTACGCCTTGTCGCCACAGAGCAGGGTGTCGGGGTCCAGGCAGTCGAGCAGGCCGGACCGCGTGAGCAGGGTACTGTCCGCAGTCGGCCCGCGCACGCTTGGGCCGATGTCGATGAGGCACCCGTCGTGCTGGGTGACGGCCACCTGACTCTTGCGCGTGTGTATCTTCATTCTTGCCCGGGTAATGCCGGTCCGCCTCCGTCCGCTCCTGCGGGCGTTGCACGCGCTGCTCCAGGCTGTCGATGACCACCGCCAACTCCGGCACACGCCCCAGCACAGCCCCCAGGTCGCGCCGGTGCGTCTGGGCCAGGTCGGGCAGGCGAATGGAGGCGTGCCCCACCGGTTCGAGCAAGGGCAGCACGCGGGCGACCGCGCGCTAAGTCGTAGTGTCCGACACGCTGAAGAGGAAGCCGAGCACCTCCATGGTCGGGTAGAGGCGCAGCCAAACCATCGTGAGCAGCATCTGCTCCTGAGGGGCCAGACTGAAGGGGTGCCCCACCCCGATGGCATGCGTGCGGTCGGGCCGCTCCCGGCGAGCGCGCTCGGCCGCCCGGTACGGCTCCCACAAGTCACCCGACCAGCGCGTCGAACTCTACCGGCGTCAGCCCGGTCATGGCGATGAAGGCAGCGGGATGGCAGCGCAGGCGGTCGGCACGCAAGAACATCGGCGTCTCCTCAGGGGGCACTGGGCGCGCGGCCAGCCCACGACGCCAGCCCCTCTGTCCCTAGCTTACGCGAATTGAGAATGTTATCTAGTGGAATGGTATAGCCACACGTAACCGTGCTCATGCGGCGGACCTCTCGGGCGGTGCGGCGGGCGGCGAGAAGGGGAGGATGCGCCCGCGTGCGGACGGTCGCCCACGTCGGGGGGCGGCGGGTGCCGTGAGCGGGACCGGAGGTGTCGGCATCCGCAGCAATTCGTCGAGGGCGTAGGGGCGGTCGACGAGTCCGGCCGCCAGCGCGGGCGTCCGTTCCAGCCAGCGGCGGCCCGTCCCGATGGCGCGCAGGCGCAGGGACGCGTGGGTCCAGCAGTCGTTGTAGGACAGCCGCAGCAGGTGCACCCCGCCCTCGACGAGGGCCGCGCCCTGGGCCGGCGCGCGCCGGCGGCGCACGAGGGGTGCGAGGCGCTCGCGCAGGGTGGCGTTGAGCCGCTCGATAGAGGCCGTAGTGATGGCGCTCCCGCCGTGGCTGGCGGCCAGGGCCGCCGCGACCGTCGCCTCCGTCCCCACGACGACGCGGCGCACGATCCCCTCGCCGCGGTGCAGCCCCGCCTTGACCACCTGGGCGAGCGCGCAGCCCTCCGGCCACACCAACCGCGGCCGTCCCCGCCGCCCCGTTCGCTCCGGCACACGGATGAGGGACCGCGCGGCGCCGACGTAGCTGGCGCAGCCGTCCACGGCCAGCAGGACGGCGCGGCGGGCGAGCGCGGCGAGCGTCCGGCGCCGCAGCAGGTGGACGAGCAAGCCAGCGCGGCGACGGGCCACGGCGGTGGCCAGCCACAGGCAGCTGCCCACGTCGAGCGCGCTGGCCGCCCACACCGCGCCCCCGCGCACGCGCCCCCGGATCTCGTCCGCCTGCACCGGCCGCGCCTCCACCCCGGCCGTCATCTGGTCGTGCAGCAGGGCGGCGTGCGCCCCCGCCTTGTGCAGCCAGGCGCGCACCGTGCGCTCGTCCAGCCCGCAGGCGGCCACGATCGCCGGGATGGGGCAGCCATGGATGAGCAGCGTGAGCACCAGCGTCATGGTCGCCGCCGGGTGGTGCAGCCGGTAGAGCGGCGTGTTCGTCGTCGCCGCGCAGGTGCGCCGACAGGCCCGGCAGCGATAGCGCCGCTTGGCGCGCGCATGCATGTTTAACGTCTGTCTGTTACGGTGGAAGTGGGAGGAGTTGACTCGGTTTAACGTTGCGCCTCAACGCTTGTAGTTGAGCTGTCGCTCCTCCCACTCTCGCGCACAGCACGGTAGACCGGACGGAAGGCTGTTCG
>JAABVA010001136.1_pt1 | contig 29300 bp, 26 predicted proteins | sample 5560331 | NCBI WGS metagenome assembly JAABVA01 (sample SAMN12812661, study PRJNA571458) | rock metagenome | isolation source: Antarctica rocks | place: Antarctica: Victoria Land, Mt New Zealand sud | collected 2016-01-07 | reverse complement strand
GACGACGGTGCTCGGCTCGACCCGGTCCAGGAGCAGTTCTGCTGTGCGGCGGCCGAGCTGGCCGCCCGCGCCGGTGATGACGAGAGACATGCGACTCCATATCGTGTGCAGGATAGTTGCGGTTCTTGGGCTAAACGTAGCAGCCTTGGTGACGGTTCGGTCTTAGGATGCGGGGGTGGCTCACCCGACCAACACTCAGTTCGCCGTCGCCGTGCACGTGCTGACGCTGCTGGGTGGCGCGCCCGAGGAGGTGCTGAGCTCGGAGCTGCTGGCGGGCAGCGCAGGCGCCAACCCGGTGCACGTGCGCCGGGTGCTCGGCGCGCTGCGTCGGGCAGGGGTCGTCGCCTCCCGGCCGGGGGCGCACGGCGGATGGCAGCTCGAACGTGCCGCGGACCAGATCACGCTCGGCGACGTGTGGCGCGCGGTGCAGGGTGACGACCTGCTGCTCGGGCTGCATGGCGCGGCGCCGCAGTGCACTGTGGGCCAGCGCATCCAGCTAGCGCTGAGCGACGTCGAGCGCCGCGCGGCCCGGGCCGTCGAGCAGGAGCTCGCGCGCACCACGATCGGCGACCTCGCCCGCGACACACGCGCTGCTGAGCTAGGGGCCGCCCCAGCTGCCGCCTTTGCCTAGCCCCGCGGATTGGCATCGCACTATTGGCTTCTCGGACTTGAGTGCGGTGCTGGTGGGGGGTGGCGGTGCCGCCCAGGTGTCGGTAGATGGTGGGTCGGAAGACGCCGAGGGTGTCGGCGATCTCCTGCACGGTGTGCTGCCGGGCGTCGTACATCGCCCGGGTCTGCCGGGCGCGGGTAGGGGTCATCTTGAACTTTGGCCCGCCCTTGCGGCCGCGGGCGCGGGCGGCGACCAGGCCGTCCTGGGTGCGCTCGACGATCAGGTCGTGCTCGAACTCGGCGATCGCGGCGAGCATGTGGAAGAACAGCCGGCCGCCGGGGGTGGTGGTGTCGATTCCCTGCGACAGCGCGGGCAGCCCGACGTCGCGGGCTGCAGCTCGTCGGCGAGCGCCTTGAGGTTGCGCACCGACCGGCCGAGCCGGTCCAGCTTGGCCAGGGTGCCGGAGGCGTGGTCGACGAAGACCTTGGCGCAGCCGGCGGCCGTCAACGCGTCGGTCTGGCCTCGGGGGGCTGGTCGCGGGTGGAGAGCCGCGCGTATCCGACGAGAGCCACGAGCGACCGTATCGCGGAGGAACCTTGCGTCACATAGAACGCGGACACGGGTCGTGCGACGCCTGAGGACCGCTCGAGCAGGCCGGCGGGGGAGTGTCTCGCGGACGATCGTCAGCGAGACGGTGCCGGGCAGGAGGTCAATCAGGCCGTCTGCGACCTGAGTAGGTCGCCCAGTGACGTAGCCGAATGGCCGGTGAGGCGGGGGACGGCGTCGTCGACGCCGTCCAGCTCGCCAGCAGCGAAGGCGGTGTAGGTGGATACCCAGGCGTCGACTTGCCACTGCGGCGCCCCGTAGCTGGCACGGGACCGGTAGGCCTCCTCGACCGTCTCGGGGTGATAGCTCACCGCCTTCCCGGTGACTGTGGCGAGCGCCGCGGCGACATCGTCCAGAGTCAGAGCCTGCGGCCCGGTCAGGTTGTGCGTCGCGCCGGCGTGCGGCCCAGGGTCGCGGAGAACGGCGGTGGCGACGTCGGCGATGTCGTCCTGGGCCACCACCGCCGCCCGCCCCTGACCGGCTGGACCGCGCAGGACCCCGTCCGGGCCGACCATGCTAGGTAAGAAGTCGGCGTACAGATTGTCGCGGAGAAACGTGAACGGCAGGCTGCTGGCGCGGATGTGCTCCTCGGTAGCCCAGTGGTCGCGTGCGAGCGTGAACGTCGCCTCCGGCGCTGCGCCGAAGAAGGAGACGTAGACCAGGTGCTGCACGCCGACGGCCGCTGCAGCGTCGATGAACGCATAGTGCTGATCGACGCGGTCGGCCGTCTCGGACGCCGAGACCATCAGGACCGTGGCTACCCCGGACAGGGAGCGACCCACAGCGCCGGTGTCGGCGTAGGTCGCCTGTGCGACCTCGGCGCCGGGAAGCTGCGGCGCTCGGGCTGGGTCGCGCACCAGCAATCGCTGCTGCGTCCCGCTGGCGGCGAGGCGGCGGGCGACCCGTCCGCCGAGATGGCCAGTGGCTCCGCTCACCGCGATCGTCATGGCCCACGCAACTGACATCCTGCTCGAACTCTTCCCCGGGCGGCTCCAGCTGCTCCTCCAGCCTCGACGGCGGTTCCGCAGGACGACCGGCTACCCGGCGTTACCGTCGGCCGCGTACCGGCCGCCGACCGTGCCTAATAGTGCTGCGAGAAGCGCGCCACTTACCGCTCAAGGTCACACCCTGTCCGACGGGGAACCGTAGAGGCGTGTCGAGCGAGGTGTCTCCCGGCGAGGCGTCTCAACCAAGGAAGCGAGGCGCCCACGCCGCAGGGGTCCTTTTAGCTACTTCAACAGGAGGGCGACGCCGGCGAAGGCCGGCCATAGTGAGCAGTACGGTCCCCAGAGCTGGCAGACGGCCAGCTTGTACCGGCGCCCGCGGGTGGGCGAGGGCCATGCCCGCGCAGGCCGGCGGCCAGCCGTACACCGACCCGAGCGGCCCGAGCAGCGACCCCGCCGCCACGAAACCAGTTGCGGACGCGGTGATCGTCACGGTTCCGGCGAGCCGATGGACCAACGGCGGCACCGTTCGGCGGCCTCGTCCCGGGCTCGGGCATGCAGTTCGAGAATGGACCAGGCGTCGTCGATCTGCTCGGCCGTCATGATCCCGTCCGGGAGGCTGTCGTCGCGCCAGACCTTCGCGGACGGGCCGGGCGCGACCGCGTGACCCGGTCGATGTGGACCACGTCGAGCTGGCTGCTGCCCGACCAACCTCCGGATCCGACCTCGTGCTGACGGAGCGGAGTACTTTCCCCGGACAAGGACTCCCACGTGTCGCCGCGTACCAGGCAGGTGACGTCACGTTTGGACAGGGGGCTCCGAGAGGACGCCCAGTGCGCCCGGATGCCGCCTTCAGGTCGACGTCCGCGGGGCGCGGGGCGGGCTCAGCGAGCACCGTCAGTGCCTCGATGCAGGGGGACGCGGTACGTCCGCTCGGCGCCGCCGCGCAGGGCTAGCAGGTACCAGTGGTCGGCGGCCCCACGCGAAAACTAGGCCGACGGGGTCCAGGATTTGCTCGGCCAGGTCCGCGTTCCTGCGGCGGTACAACGCGAGCACCTGCGGACCCGGCCGGGTGGGTGTACGTGGCCACTGTACTGAACATGGCGACCCGCAGAGTTATCGGCTGGGCCATGGCCGAGCACATGCGTAGCGAGCTGATCGTCGAAGCGGTGGCGCGACGGCAGTCATGCGACCGTGACGTCCAGACGCGTGAACCCGCGCAGGATGTTGTGCAGCGCCCGTTCCTGGTGGGTGACCTCGAAGCGGCGGACACGGGGGGCGAGGGCGGTGAACAGCGCCGTCATCTCCAGCCGCGCCAGGTTCATCCCGACGCACTGGTGGGGGCCGGCGCCAAAGGCCAGGTGGTTGCGGGGGTTGCGCCGGATGTCAAAGCAATCGGGGTCGGGGTACTCCCGCTCGTCGCGGTTGGCGGCGCCGTAGAAGACAATCGCGCGGGAACCGGCGGGGACGGTGACGCCGTCGAGGTCGTAGTCGGTAACCGCGAAGCGGGAAAAGTCCTGGATGGGTGCCTCAAGGCGCAGCACCTCGTTAATGGCACCGGGGATGAGCGATGGGTCGGCGCGCACTGCGTCCCACTGGTCGGGGTGACGAGCGAAGAGGTCCACGGCGCTGGTGATGGCGTAGATCGTGGTGTCCAGGCTCGGCCCCATGTAGTCGATCATCATGACCGGGACGGCCTCGTGAGTGATCTCGCCGCGGTCGGCGGCGTCGTGCAGCGCCTCGGCCCAGCTGCCAGGCTTGAGCTTCCCGCGGACGGCCTGAGTGCTCGCGTACCCGACCATTTCCTCCAGCACGGGGAAAGCGGTGAGCGTCCGCTGGTTGGCCGGCCCGAAACAGTTGAACATCTCCGACGCCCACACGAGCATCCGCTCCCGGCCTTCCTCCGGGAGGCCGACGAGGTTGGAGACGACGGTCAGCGGCAGGTGGTAGGCGAGCTCGGTCGCCGCGTCGAAGCTGCCTCGCGCGACCAGACGCGTGGCCAGCGACTCCGCCTCACTGGTGATGTCCGCGGTGAGCTGCTTGAGGGCGATCGGCCGGAGCGGACGGATGACCACCCGCCGCTGAGCCTCGTGCTGGTCGCCGTCGCTGCAAAGCGTATTGCCCCGCAGGACCTGGTTCATGTCGTCGTTCATCATCACTCCCTGGGCGGACGACCACGTCTGCCAGTCATTGAGCACACGCTGTGCGCAGGAGTGTCGCGTCATGGCGAACATGCCGTACTTGCGCAGCCAGACGGTCGGGCCGGCGTCGCGCAGCTTGCGGTATCCCTGCCAGGGATCCAGCAAGGCGTCGTCGGCGTACGGGTCGTAGTCGGACTCAGGCACGTTCGGCGGCGCTTCGGCAGGCGTGGTAGTCGACATCAGTCACTCCAGTTCACGGCAGGGTCGGGGAACAGGGGAGGCCGTGAGATCGGCGGCACGTCCTCGGTCAGCCGAACCATATGTAGCGGCGTATCGCCAGGTCTGTCCATCCAGCGCTCTATCCCATCCTCGGAACGCGGCGTCGTCGCACGATCGATCCGGGACCTTTGACAGCACCGTGACGCGGCCCACAAACTACCGATCAGCGACCACAGCCGCCCCGACGTGCGAGTCACCCGGCCCGTGCAGCGCTTGGGAGGAGGCACGGTGCTCGACGGAGACGGATGCACGACTCGGCGACCGCGCTGACTGGTCCGGTCGAGGTTGTGGTTAATGACGCCGAGGAGGCCGGGGCGGTCGGCAGCAGGCTGTTCTACCCGCAACAGCTGAGCGTCCTCGGACGTCCTCGCGCCTTCGCGATGACCTTGCGGGGAGCGCGTATCGGGCCGGTGTTCCTCGGCGAGAACAGCTTCGACGCGGACGTCCGCATCTCCTGCGGTGAGCTGAGAACCAGCTACCACGTCAACCTGCCACTCGAGGGGCGCCTGGCTTCGCGCTACCGCGGCAGGGACGTGGAGGCGACACGGGAGCGGGCCGCGCTGTACGGACCTTTCGGGGAGACGGTGCTCTCTCGGTGGGAGGGCGGGTGTCGACAGCTCTGCGTGAAGATTGAGCGTGGGGCGGTTGACGCGGCGCTCGCAGCCCACCTCGGACGAGAGGTCGTCGGCCCGGTGACGCTGGATCCAAGCCTCGACGTCCGACAGGGGCCGGGACGGAGCTGGGCGCAGCTCGCGCTCATGATTAACGAGCAGTTGCGGCAGCCGGACAGCCTGCTCTACCAGCCGTTAGTGGCCGCTCCGCTCACCCAGGGATTGCTCGCCGGACTGCTCGCCGCCTCGAGCCACGAGCTCCGCGCCGCCCTTGAATCGCCGGTCGCCACCCTCCACCCACCCGTGCTGCGCCGGGCCATCGACTACATCCAGGCGCACGCGGCGGAGCCGATCACCACAACCGACGTGGCCGTCCACTGCAACCTGAGCGTGCGGGCCCTCCAGGACGGGTTCGCCCGGCACGTCGGCCAGTCACCGCTCCAGTACCTCCGCAAGGTCCGGCTGCGCAGCGCCCACGAAGACCTGCTGACGAGCAACCCCTTCGAGTCCACAGTCGCCACTATCGCCCACAGATGGGGGTTCACCCACCTGGGCCGCTTCGCCGCCGCACACGAGGCGGCCTTCGGGGACCTGCCGTCCGCCACGCTGCAGCGGGGCGCGTGACGTGCCCCGCCAGAACGGCGTCAACAGCGACTTAGCGGACGGCGGGCGCACATCGCTCGCAATCACGAGCCGTAGAGGTTCCATCGTCCGGACGACGCCCGCCGGCGGGGGTGGGTGTGCGGAGCGGCTCGACCGCGAACTTGAGGATGGCGGGAGTGGTCTGCCCGTCCGTCTGGCTGTGTCAACCCCATTTGGCCCCAGGGTGACGGGGCGGACACGGCCATCCGTCCCAACCTGCGGCCGCCTCGCGGAAGTGGCCGCAGCTGCCGCCGCAGCCGCAGCCGAGGCCAGCCACTCTGCGGCCCCTACGACCCGGTCGACTCACTCCCGCCGGAACCGGGCGACGCACGGCGGCACCTCCGGTGGGATGGACCCGACAGCACCATCAGAGCGCCACTCGCAGGTGGACCGACTCGATATGACATCGCTCCCCGCCTTGCCACGGGTCACAACGATGTGGCTGTTGGTCAGAGCAGTCAGAGTTCGAGGGCCAGCTTCGGGCAGGCCGCGCGCGAAACGCAGATGAACATGGTGTCGTTGACGGCCTGCTCCTCCGGCGTCAGTAGGGAGTCGCGGTGGTCCACCTCGCCCTCGAGCACCTGGGTCTCGCAGGTGCCGCAGGTGCCCTCCTGGCAGGAGGAGAGCACCGGGACGCCGGCCTCCTCCACGACCTCGAGGATCGACTTCTCCGGCGGCACGATGACCGTGATCCCGGAGAGGGTCAGCTCCACCTCGAAGCTGCCGCTGAGCACGGGCTCGCCCTGCTCCTTCGGTGCGAAGCGCTCCACGTGCAACGCACCCGGCGGCCAGCCGACGCAGGTCGCCTCGACGGCCCGGAGCAGCGGCTCGGGGCCGCAGCAGTAGACCTTGGTGTCCGGCGCGGGAGTGCCCAGTATGCGGTGCAGATCGATCAGCCCGACCTCGTCCTGCGGGTGGAGGGTGACGCGCGGGCCGTATCCGGTCGTCGCCTCGAGCGCGTCCAGGAAGGCCATCGAGGTCCGGGTCCGGCCGCCGTAGTGGAACTCCCACTCGGCACCGGCCTCCTGGGCCGCGGCCGCCATCGGCAGGATCGGGGTGATCCCGATGCCCCCGGCGATGAAGACGTACCGGGGGGACGGCACCAGCTCGAAGTTGTTACGCGGTCCGCGCACGTCGATCTCAACGCCCTCGAGCACCGCGTCGTGCACGTGGGCCGAGCCACCGCGGCCCTCGGGCTCTCGCAGGATGCCGATCTGCCAGACGGACCGGTCGTGCGGGTCGCCGCACAGCGAGTACTGCCGGACCATCCCGCCGGGCAGCCGGAGGTCGACGTGGGCGCCGGGCGACCAGGCCGGCAGGTCCGCACCGGATGGGTCCCGCAGTTCAAGGACGGCGACGCCCTCAGCGCCAACCGTCCGGCGTGCGACGACCAGCCGGAGGTCCACCTCGTCGTGGGTGCTGTGCACAGGGTTGCTCCTCGACGCTCGACGACCTGTCATGGCCGGGCCGCCATGGAGGTTGTCCCGAGTTCCGTGGAACTTCGGTGGCGGCCCGTTGTGCGTCAGGCCTTGTGGACCTTCTCATGTTGCAGGGCGGTTGTGACAGTCCGGTGACCTCGGCGTCGAGCGCGGCGCGCAGCATCGCTGGGTGTGGTCATGAAGCTGTCCCGTCAGTTGAGAGCGCACAACGCCTGCGCGCGGTCGTGTCAACCAAGCCAGGCTTGAGCCGTACCGGGCGCTCACGGTGTGCCGGACCCGTTATCGGTCGGCAGGACGATTCGGGCTTGCAGGTCGGCTGTAGATGCCGTATGTCGCTCGCACCTGTCCGCACCCGTCGCCCAGCAGCACAGCTCGGGTCGGTGTAGACCCCCGTAACGCAGCAGCGCCCAGTAAGAAGGTGGGCACACTCGCGAACGAGCTTGGCCGCTCCGCCCTTGCCGAACAACGGCATCGTCACGAAAGGTTCTTCGCACCGATGTCGAGGTTCACGCCCCGCCGACCGGCGGAATCGCGTTCGGCTCGATGGTGTGCCAGTTGGCGAGGTCGCCCTCCGCGGTTCAGGGCGGCAGCGGTGGCTGGGACCTGGCAGATGCCCCATCTCGGCTGCGGCACGTGCCTTGGGGCGCAGGCCGGTGCGCTGCAGCAGGGCACGCACGACCGTGGCGCCGAGCTCGGCGGCCGGTACGTCGCGCGCCGCTGGTGACGGTTCCGGCTCCTGAGGCCTGGCCAACACCAGCGTTGGCGCTGCGTCGCGCGCTGAGCTCCGCTGCTCCGGTCGGGCTGGAAGGGCAGCACCCGAACGGGGCGCGACTCGAACCTGATGGGGGGCCCACGCGCGCCGACGGCGACCTGAGCTGCCGGTTGGCGGGAGGCACAGCGGACTGCGTCGGCTGCCGCGCCGACGGGCTTGTCCAACGTGTGCTCCTGTCGCAGCGTGGCGGGGGAAGGTCAGTTCTGCAGGAGGCGGGCTGTGGCGTGGGTGACGTCGGTCTGGTGTTTGAGCAGAACCGGCAGAGTGCGGACCAGTACCCCGTCGTCGATGTCGGTCACCTGTAGTAGTTGCAAGGTGCGCGCCCAGTCGATGCTCTCCGACAGCGAGGGCGGTTTGCGAAGGTCCAGGTGACGCAGTCTGGTGACGACGCGCACGACGTGTGCGGCTAGCGCGGCGTCTAGTTGCGGCAGGCGCAGTCGCAGGATGCGCTCTTCGCGCGCGGCGTCGGGGTAGTCGACATGCAAAAACAGGCAGCGCCTCTTGAGGGCCTCGGACAGTTCGCGCGTTCCGTTGCTGGTGAGGAACACAAGCGGTCGGTGGCGCGCTCTCAACGTCCCCAGCTCGGGCACCGTCACCTGACCCTCGGCCAGGACCTCGAGCAGCAGCGCCTCGGTTTCGACCTCGATGCGGTCGACCTCGTCGATCAGGAGGACAACCGGCTCGTCCGCGAGCAGCGCTTGCAGAAGCGGTCGTGGCAGCAGGAACGCCTCGCTGTACAGCTCGGACTCGGTCTGGGACCACGAAGCCGGTTCGTCGCCAGCGGCCTGCAGCCGCAGCAGCTGCTTTCGGTAGTCCCATTCGTAGAGCGCCTTCGCCTCATCGAGGCCCTCGTAGCACTGCAACCGGACCAATGGACAGCCCGTCACCTCGGCGACGCTCTTAGCGAGCTGGGTCTTCCCGACGCCAGCCGGACCCTCGACGAGAATGGCCTTGTCGAGCCGCTCGGCGAGGAAGACGGCGTCGGCGGCGGTGTCGGTGGCGACGTAGCCCGACGCCAAGAGCCGGTCCATCACGTCAGAGGGGCCGTCGAAGTGGTAGGTCATCGCTCTGCGGGCGCCAGGATGAAGTCGTGCTCTAGGGAGTACCAGAGCTGTTCCGGACCCACACCCGCAGGGCGCTGCGGCTCGCCAGCCTCATGGCGCTCGAAGTGTTTGACGAGGGAGGATTTGACGCCGAACACGACGTCGCTGTCGAGGTAGCGGCTCTCGTCGTCGAACAGGTGCGTCGTGACGGGGCGGTGACCCGGAGCACTTGCGATCATGTGCAGGTGAGCGGCTCGCCAGGGGCGACGGCCGCTTGCCGCCAACAGACGGCCGACTGGACCGTCGGTTGGAACCGGGTAGTCGACCGGCCGCACCCCGCGGAAGCTGAAGCGGCCGTCGTCGTCGGTGGTGAACAGCCCGCGCAGGTTGTTCGGTGGTGCCGTCGGGTCCTGGACGGCATACAACATGTCAGCGCCGTTCTGCCAGACGTCGACCTCGGCGCCGGCGAGTGGCTTGCCGTCCAGGTCCAGGACCTGCCCGCTGACCAGCGCAGCGTCGCCGCTGGGCCGCTCCTCGGTGCTGTCGCCGTTCGCGCGGCGGGGGCTGTCCGGAACGTAGAACGGCCCGAGCACTGTCGATTCGGTGGCGCCACCTCCGGCGCTGTTGTCAAGCAGGTCGACCAGCATCGACAAACCCAGGACGTCAGACAGCAGAATGAACTCCTGTCGCGCCCCGACACACGCTTGGCCGGTCTGGGTCAGGAATTGGACGCCGGTAAACCACTCCTCTTGGGTGAGGGCGACGTCCTCGGCGAACGCGTGGAGGTGGCGCACCAGCGACGCCAGGACCTGGGCGGTGCGCGGGTCGGACGCTTTCTCTACCTGGGACAGCACGGCCGAGCGCAGGTCTGCGGGTGTGGTCATGGAGCCTCCTGTTGGATCACGAACCGGTGCCGCAGCGGCAGGATGCTGGCGCCGGAGCGGCGGGTGAGCAGGCCCCACAATCCGCCGCGGACGCGCAGTGTGATGGCGATCGCGGCGACGCCGAGGGCAACGAGGTACCAGCTGCCGTAGTCGGCCAGCGTCTGTTGCAGCGCGAAGAACACCAGAGCGCCCAGGACCGGTCCCTCGAGCGTGCCGAACCCGCCGATCACCACCATGAAGATCATGAAGGCGGAGAACTGGACCGAGAAGGCGGCGTCCGGCTGGGCCCGCAGCCCGTTGGTGAGAAGGACGCCGCCGGCCAGCCCGCAGCCGGCGGCCGCGAGGACGTAGACCGTGCGCTTGGCAAGGCCGACCCGCACGCCGAGGGCGCCAGCCGCGACCTCGTCGTCCCGCACGGCGGTGAGCCCCAGCCCTAGTGGGCTGCGCAGCAGCAGCGCGATGCCGGCCAGGACCAGCACGACGACCGCGAGCGCGACCCAGTAGGTGTTGGCCTGGCGGACAGCCGGGTCGTAGCCGCTCAAGCCGGTCAGCGTCTTGCCGGCGCCGGCACCGAGGGAGGAGTTCTGCACCACGAACAGGCGCAGCACTTCGGCCACGACCCAGGTGCCGATGGCGAAGTAGCCGGCGCGCAGCCGGAAGACCAGCAGGCTGATCGGCAGGGCCAGCAGCCCCGCCACCAGACCCGCCAGGGGTACCGCAAGCCAGGGGTTCAGGCCGTGGTCTGCCAGGGCCAGCACCGTGTAGGTCCCGAGTCCGATGAAGGCCTGTTGGCCTACCGATACCAGACCTCCGTAGCCGGCCAGCAGGTTCCACATGGACGCGAGGACGACGAGGACGTACAGCTGGACCAGCTGCGAGGTGGTTCGCGGCCCGACAGCGTAGGGCGCCGCAGCCAGTAGCACAGTGAGGACTGCGAGGCCGACCAGTCCGACGCTGCCTCCTCTGCTGGAGCGTGAGACCCGCCATGGGCTCTGGCGGCCGGGTGAGCCGGCTCTCTTGGTCAGCAGTGTGCTCATGCCGCTCTCCTCGCGATTAGGCCCTGCGGCCGCAGCGCGAGCACGGCCAGGAAGACCAGGTGCCCGGCGAGGATGCTGTAGGACGGGTCGATCTGCGCGCCCACCGTCTGCGCAACGCCAAGAACGAGGCCGCCCGCCAGCGTGCCCCACAGGCTTCCCAGTCCGCCGATCACCACGGCCTCGAAGGCGAACAGCAGCCGAGTGGGGCCGCTGCTGGGGGAGAAGGTCGTTTTCATCGCCAGCAGCACGCCGGCGATTGCGACGATGGCGATGGCCAGGCCGGTGACAAGGCCGTACACGTGCCGGCTGTTGACGCCGCAGGCGCGGGCGGCCTCCGGATCGTCGGCGGTGGCCCGGATCACGCGACCGAGCTGGGTGCGTGACAACGCCAGCGCCAGGCCGGCCAGGACGGCCACGGCCAGGACCAGCACCAGCAGGTCGAACCAGGCCACGGTGATCGAGCCGGTGAGGTGGATGGAGGCGGTACCGAAGCTGCCGACGTTCAGGCGCCGCTGATCGGCAGAGAAGAACTCTTGGAACAAGTTCTGCAGGACCACCGACAGCCCGAAGGTGACGAGAAGTGGGGCCAGGGGTCCGCTGCGCAGGCTCGCGTCCAGCAGTCCTCGCTGCAGCAGATAGCCCAGCACGGCCATGACGGGCACCACGACCAGCAGGCTGATGAGGGGGTTGACGGGCACGGCTTCGATGAAGACCAGTCCCAGGAACGCGCCCAGTACGGCGAGGTCCCCGTGAGCGAGGTTGACCAGTCGCATCACGCCGAAGACCAGCGACAGGCCGGTCGCGAACAGGGCGTACAAGCCGCCGAGCAGCAGTCCCTGCACGATTGCGTTGGTCATGCGGCACCGCCGGCGGCTGGTGTTGCCACGGGCGCGTGCTGGCCGAAGTAGGCAGCGGCGACCTCAGCCCGGTCCAGGCTGCCCGCCGGGCCGGCGAGCACGACCCGGCCCTCCAGCAGGCATGCGACGGTGTCCGCCACCGCCAGTGCCTGCCCCAGGTCCTGCTCCACCACCAGCACGGTGGTGCCCGAGGCGCTGATGCCGGGAAGGGCGGCGTACACCTGCCGGATGACGACCGGGGCCAGGCCCAGGCTGACTTCGTCGAGCAGCAGCAGAGTGGGGTTGGCCATCAGCGCCCGGCCGATGGCGACGGCCTGCTGTTGGCCGCCGGACAGTGTTGAGGCCCGCTGGTGGATGCGGTCGGCCAGCAGCGGAAACACCTCGTAGACCGTCCGCAGTGACCAGGGACCGGGCCGTCCGCTCTGCCGGCCGACTTGCAGGTTCTCCTGCACGGTGAGCGTGGGGAACAGCCGGCGGCCTTCGGGCACTAGCGCCACCCCGGCGCGGACCCGGTGGTGCGCCCTCGACGTGGTGATGTCGGTCCCGTCCAGCAGAACCCGGCCGGCCGAGGCCGGCATCAAGCCCATGATGGTGCGCAGCAAGGTCGACTTGCCGGCGCCGTTCGCGCCGACGACTGCCAGGGTCTCGCCCGCGTCGACGCTGAGGTCGATCTCGGTCAGCGCTTGCAAGTGGCCGTAGCGGGCGCACAGGCCCTCCACGCGCAGCAGCGTCATGACGCCACCTCGGCGGCCGCATCGTTCGGGTCCGCGCCTACGGTCGTGCCCAGGTACACCTCGCGCACTGAAGGGTCGGCGAGGACCTCGTCGAGAGTCCCTTCGGCGAGCCAGCGCCCGCCGTACAGGCAGACCAGCCGCTCGACGGTGCCCCGCAGCGCTCGGACCACGTGCTCGATCCAGACCACCGTGACGCCGCTTGCCAGGACCGCCCGCACTGTGAGGACCAGCTCGTCCACCTCGGCGTCGGTCAGACCTCCGGCGACCTCGTCGAGCAGCAGCAGCCGCGGCCGCGTAGCCAGTGCTCTTGCAAGCTCGAGTCGCTTGCGGGCGAGCAGGCCGAGGTCGTCAGCGAGGGTGTTGGCCTGCGGTAGCAGCGCGGATGTTTCCAGCGCCTCCACGGCTGCTTCGTGAGCCTGGTGGCCGCGCAGTCGTGCGCCGTGCTGAGCGGCGACGAGCGCGTTCTGGAAGACCGTCAATCCCCCGAAGGGGCGTGGCACCTGATAGGTGCGGCCGATCCCGGTCGCCGCGCGCTGCGCCGCGGGGATTGCGGTGACATCGTGTCCGTCCAGCAGCACCCGGCCGGCGTCGGGGCGCAGGTCGCCGCCGATCATTGCAAGCAGGGTGCTCTTGCCCGCGCCGTTCGGGCCGATGACGCCGAGCGCCTCGCCCGCCTGGACGCGCAGGTCCAGCTGGTCGGCGACCACGACGGCGCCGAAGCTCTTGCCGAGCCCGCTGACCTCCAGCAGGGGTGTCGTACCGCTGGTCACGCTTGGGCCTGGACCTTGCCACCGGAGGGGATCTCCGGGTGGTCCCGGTTGCTGACGATGACCAGGTCGTACTTGTTGCCCGTGCCCTTGCGCCATTGCCCACCGACCAGGGGGGTCTTGGCGACGTTGGGAACCGGTCCCTTGCCCCAGGCCAGCGGCCCGCACACAGTGTTGATCGACAGGTCCTTGAGCGCACCGACGAGCGCCTTGCGGTCTCCGGCGGCGCCGGACTTGGTGATGGCGGCTGCTGCGACCTCGAACAGCGAGTGCACGAATCCGATCGGCTGGGTCCACTGCTTGCCGGTGGTGCGGGTGTAGTCATCCGCCAGAGCTTTGGCTGTCTGCCCCGTCAGGCTTGAGGTGAACGGGTGTGTGGGAGACCACCACACCTCGGTGGCCAGGCCGTTGCCGAGCGGTCCCAAGGCCTCGACGGAGCTCGGGAACAGCAGCGCCTTCGCTACCGTCGCGAGCTTGGGTCGGTAGCCCTGCTGCGCGGCCTGCTGCCAGAACGTGGTGAAGTCCGGCGGAATGGGGATGCCCGTGAAGATCTCGCAGTTCCCGGCCTTGTACTTCGCGATCTGCGCGCTGTAGTCCTGGGTCCCGTTCTCGTAGCGCCCCGGGTCCAGGAGCGTGTAGCCGGCTTTGGTGATGGACCCCGGGAAGCCGGTTGTCGCCGCCGCGAACGCCTGGCCGTCGCTGTCGTTGGGCCACAGGGCGGCGACCTTGCGGTTGGTCGTCACCTGCGACCACATGTCCTCGTAGACGGCCTGGATGTCCTCCAGGCCCCAGAAGAAGTGGTAGGTCCAGGTGTAGGACGAGCCGGGTTTCGCGCCGCGTCCGTAGAACCACGCCTGCCACGGCGCGACGGAGGAGATGCACGGCACGCCGTTGGCCTCGCACTGGTCGGCGACCGGGTTGACGGTTTCGGGGGTCGAGGCCACCAGCATGAGATCGACCTGATCATTGAGGATGAGATCGCTCGCCACCGCGCCGGCGCGTTGCGAGTTCGACTGGCTGTCTTTGACGACGATCTCGATCTTGCTGGTGCCGGACCCGACCTTGAGGCCCGCCCCGAGCTTCTGCTTGATGCTGTTCACCACGAAGGTGTCGGCCTCGCCGAACGGCGCCAGCGCGCCGGTCTGCGGGCTGACGTAGCCGACCTTGATGGTCCGCCCGGCGGCACCTGACGCGCCTTTGCTGCTCTTGCTGCCCGCCACTCCGCCGCCGCAGGCGCTGAGCAGCGTCCACGAGCCCAAACCCGCGGCGCCGGCCTGCAACACCTGACGCCTGGAGTAGTCGCGTGCACGTTCGACCGAGCGGTCCATGAGATGTCCCTGTGGTTGATGCCGTCGTCGACGGCCGAGCGGATGGGAAAGGAGGGGCTGTCAGCTGACCGGTCGTCGGCCTGCGAATGCGTCGTCCAGCAGTTGCCTGGCCCGGGCCAGGTCTAGGGGCAGCGGGCTGGGGGGGTCCTTGTCGAGCAGCGCCTGCGCTGCGGCGCCCAGGTCTGCCTGCGGCATGCCGACGCTTTCCAGCCCGACAGGGATGTTGACCGCTGCTCCCACGTCCCACAGGGCCCCGGGCAGGCCCTCGGGTTCGACCTGTAGGACGTCGGCTAGTGGGCGCAGCTGTTCTCGCACCGCAGGCAGCAGCAGTTGCACGACGTGCGGCAGGACGATCGCGTGCGTCTCGGCGTGCGGGAGGTCGTGACGACCGCCAAGCAGGTGGCACACGGCGTGGTGCAGCGATCCCCCTACTGTTCCGAAGACGTGGCCCGCCAGGCAGGAGGCCCAGAGCACGTCGCCGCGCGCATGCGGGTCAGAGTCGGCGAACGCCGAGGGCAGGTGCCGGGCCAGCAGCCGAGCTCCTTCCACGGCAGCCAGTGAGCTGAGCGGCTCGGCCGCGGTGGCGTAGAGCGCCTCGACGCAGTGCGCCAGAGCGTTCATACCGCTAGGGCCGACGACGCCCGGGGGCAGGCCGGTGAGCAGGTCGGGGTCGTACAGCACGGTGACGGGCAGGACGCGGGGGTCGCGGCCAGTGCGTTTGACCCCGTCCTGGCTCTGTCCCCAGACCGGCGTCATCTCCGAGCCGGCGTAGGTGGTCGCGACCGCAAGAATGCGCGGCCCGCCGCGCAGCGCCACCGCCTTCGCCAGCCCGGTCGTGCTGCCGCCGCCGACACAGACCAGCAGGTCCGCATCTACCTCGACGGCGTGCCGGTGGCACTGGTCGGCCAGCTCCGCGGGGACGTGCTGGCGGATGTCGTTCCAGGTGCCGACCCGGTCGGGCAGCAGCGCCTCGACCTGGGCGGTAAGCGTCGGGGTGGCCCCGGCCAGCAGCAGCGGACGGGCCGCGCCGAGCAGGGCGGCCTGCTCGGGTAGCTGCGCCAGGGCGCCGTGGCCGAACACGACAGTGCCGGGTAGTGCCTGACGGGTGAAGGACCTCACGGCTGGTCGGGCCCCCGGTACCAGCGAGGGACGGGCGCGTCGACGTTGACCCAGACCGAGTGCGCTTCGGTGTACTCGTGCATGGCCTCGAAGCCCATCTCGCGGCCGTAGCCGGACTGGCCGACTCCGCCGAAGGGCGAACCGGGGTTGACCCGCTTATAGCTGTTGATCCACACCATTCCGGCGCGAAGTCGTGCAGCGACGCGGTGCGCGCGGCTGAGATCGCGGGTCCACAGGCCCGACCCGAGGCCGTAGTCGACGGCGGCGGCCTGATCGAGCGCGTCCTGCTCGTCGCGGAACGTGCCGACCGTGACGAAGGGGCCGAACACCTCCTCGCGTGACACCCGGTCGGTGGCTGCCGCGCGCACCACCGTCGGCTCGACGTAGCAGCCGCCCTCGAACGTGGGACCCTCCGGGGCCTTGCCGCCCAGCAGCACCTCGCCGCTCTCGTCCTGGGCGACCTTCACGTAGCTGAGCACCCGGTCGCGGTGCAGGGCGCTGGTGAGCGGCCCCATCTCGGTCGTCTTGTCCTTGGGGTCACCGAGGCGGATCGTGCGGGCCAGCGCCAGGAAGCGCTCGAGGAACTCGTCAGCGATGGCCTCGTGCAGGATCAGGCGGCTGCCGGCTATGCAGGCCTGGCCCTGGTTGTGGAAGATGGCGAAGGCCGCGCCGTGCACCGCGTCGTCGAGGTCGGCGTCGTCGAACACCAGGTTGGCGCCCTTGCCGCCAAGCTCTAGCTGGACGCGCTTGAGATTGCCGGCGCTGGCCCGGACGACGCCCTGCCCAACCGCTGTCGAGCCGGTGAAGGAGATCTTGTCGACGCCCGGGTGCTCGGCCAGCCGGTGCCCGGCGGTGTTGCCGAACCCGGGCACGATGTTGACGACCCCGGGTGGGAAGCCGACCTCGGCGATGAGCTCGGCGAGGCGCAGCGTCGACAGCGGAGTCAGCTCGCTGGGCTTCATGACCGCGGTGTTGCCGGCGGCGAGGGCGGGCCCGAGCTTCCAACTGGTGAACATCAGCGGGAAGTTCCAGGGGACGATGGAGCCGGCGACGCCCACCGGCTGACGCTCGACGTAGTTGAGGAAGCCCGCCTCGACGGGCACCAGGGTGCCCTGGTGCTTGTCGGCCATGCCGCCGAAGTAGCGGTAGGTCGCGGCGGTGCGTGGTACGTCGAGGACGGTGGTGTCACGAAGGGGGTGCCCGGTGTCGCGGGTCTCGAGCAGAGCCAGTGCGTCGCTGTCGCTGTCGATCGCGTCGGCCAGCCGCATCAGCAACCGGCCGCGGTCTGCTGCCGACGTGGCAGCCCATGCCGGAGCGGCGGCACGGGCGGCGGCGACGGCCCGGTCGATGTCCTCCGCCCGGCCCTCCCCGACCTCGACGATGGTCGTTCCGTCGTGCGGGTCGACACTGGGCAGCGTGGCGCCCGACAGGGCGTCGACGAACTCCCCGTCGATGAACAGCCTGCTCTGGGGGACGCTCACCCGAAGTCCACCGGCTGGGGCTTGACCTGGCCGGAGTTGATCAGCTCGGGGATCTCGCCGCTGTTGTTCTCCCAGACCAGCAGCATCGACCGCTTCGGGGAGTATCCCTGGTGGCGGATGTCGGCGGGCATCGCTGCCACGTCACCGGCCTTGGCCACGACAGTCGCGCGCTTGCGACCGGTGTCCCGGTCCTCCACCTCCCATGTGATCTCGTCCGAGAGCTGGATGAACCACTCCGAGCGGTCGTTGCCGTGGATGATCGGCAGGATGTACTCCTCGGTGGTCGGGCACATCAGCGAGTCCCGGCAGACCGACACAACGCTGGGGTTCCACGTCACGTCCGACCTGGAGAGGTAGGCCTTGAGGCTGAACGCGGCGACGCGGTCCTCATAGCCCGGCTCGGGGTTGACCTGCGGCTCCTGCTGCGAGACGTCCAGAAAGTGCCGGTTGACGGGAAAGCCGCTGTCGTCGCTGCGCGGTTGCTCGTCGCCGGGCAGGCCCACCATGCGGGCGGCGGTGACCCGCTGCCGTGTGACGGCGGCGTCGTTGTTGCCAGACTTGGGACCGAAGGCGGAGCCGGTCTCGGCCGGCGAGGCGAAGGGGTCAAAGCCCTCGTTCGTCCAGTCCTTGATGATGGCGGTGAAGGTGTCCCGGATGATCGGGGTCTCGACGTTTTCCATGTGGTCGAGCTCGGCCTTGCGGTAGGCGTCGTTGTAGCGCCCGGCAAACAGGTCGACATTGCCGTAGTGGTTCATCGTGCCGAACACGCCGTCGAAGTTGACAATGCCGTAGAAGAAGTCCCAGGCGATGTCCCGCTGGATCGCCCGCAGGAACGTGTCGACGCTCATGACGTGCTGTCCGGTCGGCCAGGTGATGTAGGCGAAGTACTCGTCGCGGGCGAACGCGAACGCCCCGAGTGCGAAGCCCCGGTAGCCGTGTTTGTTAGCCGCCGTGCTGGTCACGTCGCTGCTGTCCGCGTCCGCCACCGCGATGGCGGCCTCGTCAGGCCCGTTGTGGGTGGGGGCTGCTGTGTCAGTGCTCATGGAGTTCGGTCTCCTTAGACGGTGGTCTGGCAGATCTCGGACCAGCGGTACTGCGTGTCGGGCCCCTCGACGGTCTGCACGAGCAGGACCGCTGGCGAGTCCGAGGCGTAGCGGTATGCGCTGCCCGCTGGCAGCAGGGCCATGTGGCCGTGAGCTGCCACGACGGTGCCCATGAACGAGCCGTCCGGCTCGCCGGCCAGCTCCACTGATCCGCTGTCCGGCAGGTCGGCCGGCGCCGCTGCCAGATCGACGTAGCTGAAGGTCACTTCACCGTCCATGACCAGGGCGAACTCGTCGTGCACGCAGGTGCGCCAGGGCGAGGATCCCTCTACCCGCACCACCTCGAGCACGTACTGCAAGTTCTTGGCGACGGCGATCTTCTCAAAGGGCCGGGCCGAGGAGGCGACCTCGAAGACGTTGGAGAAGGCGTAGTTACGGGCGTCGTCGTCGACGATCACGACCTTGCCGCGCTCGTAGTCCGACAGCGACCCGAACTTGGTTTCGTACTGCGTCACAGGACCTCCCCGTTCGTATAGTGAACGATTGTTTGCTATGCGCCCATACAAGCCCGTGACTGAAGACACGTCAAGGGGCGCGAGGCCGAAAGTTTCAGAAGCTTGTGCGTCAGGCGGTAGCGTGTTCGCCATGCGAACGCAGTCGGCGGACAGTCCCGGCTTGACCGCCGACGAGCGCCCAGGCGAGTTCGTGCAGTCGCTGGAGCGCGGCCTGACAGTGATCCGCTGCTTCGGCCCCGAGACGCCGCGACTCACGCTCGTCGAGGTCGCTCGCGCGTCCGGCCTGTCGCGGGCCACAGCCCGCCGCTTCCTGCACACGCTGGAGTCGCTGGGCTACTGCGCCACCGACGGTCGGACCTGGTTCCTCCGGCCTCGTGTGCTCGACCTCGGCTACGCCTACCTGTCATCGGTGGCCACCTGGGACGTCGTCCAGGACCACCTGCAGACCCTCGTCCAGCAGACCCACGAGTCAAGTTCGGCGTCAGTCCTGGACGGACACGACGTCCTCTACACCGTCCGAGTGCCGACCAAGCGCATCATGTCCATGTCCATCGAGGTGGGCACCCGTCTGCCGGCGTTCGCCACCTCGATGGGCCGGGTTCTGCTCGCCGGGCTCAACGAGTCCGCGTTCGAGTCTTACCTCGAGACCGCGTCGCTGCGTACGATCACGCCGCGCACGGTGCGTGACAAAGCGACGCTGCGGGAGATCGTCGCCGACGTGCGACGGCAGGGCTACTGCCTGCTTGACCAGGAACTCGAGGCCGGCATCCGGTCGGTCGCGGCGCCGCTGCACGATCCCAAAGGAAACGTGTTCGCCGCCCTCAACGTCTCCTCGCATGCCAGTCGGGTCACGTTGGCTGAACTGCGGTCGTCGATTCTGCCCGAGGTCAGGTCTACGGCCCAGGCGGTCGAGGCTGACCTTCGCCTGAGGCGCTGACCGGGCGCTCCGGTCCACCCCAGCCGGTCGGCGGGAGCGGGTCCGGCGACCGGTCACTGCCCGGCGCATGGGTGTCAAGATGGCCGACGTTGGCGGTCACGAGCTGCGCGAGATGGTCGAGTAGGTCAACGGCCGGGACGATGCAGCACAGCTCGGTGACTCCGGCTGCCGCCAGCACCGAGACCTGCTCCTGCGCGTCCTCCAGCCGGCCGAACAGCCCAGTCTTTGCCGGGCTGCCGATCGCGGCGAAGACCGGCTCGGCGGACGCCCGTGCCGCCGCCTCGGCGGAGGTGCGGCCGACGCTCACTGGGACGTCGACGACGAGCTCTGCAGCGCCAGTCAGCACCGGCAGCGCTGTGGCCAGGTCGCGTTCCGGCCACACCGGCACCCATGTCCCAATCGACTCGGCCTGCGGTGCGCGCCATTCCGGTTCCCGAGCCAGAACCTCGACGCCCGGCGGAGCCGCCTGCAGCAGCCGTGCCCTGGCCGCCCGGTCGCCGGCCAGCGGGCCGGACGTGGGAATGACGACCCGTCGCAATCCGAGCCGGGCCGCGACCTGGACGAGCAGCCGCCCGCGGCTGCCGTCTCCGCGCAGATCGGCCCAGACGGACAGAGCCAAGAGTCGGTCTGGCACGACGGCCTCCGCTTTCCCGCGATGATGCACCATGCGAACATAGGGCTTTCGGCGAACGGAGCTTCATGGCCGTCTCCTCCACCATTCCCGAGGCCGCCGAGTTGTTCCTTGGCCGTCTGCAGCAGGTCGTGGCCCGCGCTCGTGGCCGCGGCGTGGCCGTGTCGGTCGACCAGAACGCGGACCTGGTGCGGGCCGCCGGGCTGATGGACGTGACGGACCGGGGCGCCCTGCGGCGGGTCGTCGGAGTCACCCTCGCCGGCTGCTTGGATGACCTTCCGGTACTCGATCGGGTGGTCGACGAGGTGTTCCCTGCTGCAACGGGCGCCACCGGAGCCGGTCCTGCCGCTGACACCGAGGTGCGCGACCGCCTGCTCGGCGCGCTGACGGCGGGGGATCCCCAGCAGGCCGCGCTGGCCGGAGCCGACGCCGCGGACCTGGCAGCTGCTGGACACGGCGAACCCCTTAGCGCCCGCCGCGGCGCGCAGCGTGTTCTGCGAGCCCTTGACCTGTCCGACCTCATGCGCCGTGCCGTAGGCAGCGACCAGACTCGGGACGCCGAGCGCGAGACGAAAGGCAAGCAACGCCAGCAGGCAATGGACGCGTTCGAGGCGGCCCTGCTCAACGAGCTGCGCGCTCGCCAGCCCGACCCGATGGGAACCGCCGCGGCGGCTGAGGACCCGGACCCGCTCGACGCCGACCTGCTGCACCTCAGCGCCACGGAGATCCAGGCGCTCCGGGAACTCGTGCGCCCGCTGGCCCGACGCCTCGCCGCACGGGCTCGGCGGCGGCGCCAACAACGCCGAGTCGGCCGGCTCGATGTCCCGCGGACTCAGCGCAGGGCACTGGGCACTGGCGGTGTGCCGCTGGAACCGATCCTGCGCCGCCGCCACAGCGACCGCCCGCAGGTCGTCGTGCTGTGCGACGTCAGCGGCTCCATGGCCGACCACACCAGGTTCACCCTGGCGCTGCTGCAGGCGCTGCTCGAGGAACTGCCCGGGCTACGCACCTTCGTCTTCGTCGACGGGGTAGCCGACGTGACACGCCTGCTCAGCGGCGGCGACCTGCTGGACGCTCGAGCGCTGCTCCTGCAGCCTGGCGTCGTGGTGGGCGACGGCCACAGCGACTACGGCCGGGTGCTGAGCACCTTCGTCGCCGAGCAGTTGCCCACGCTGTCCCCGCGGACCACGCTGGTGATTCTGGGCGACGCCCGGGCGCGGGGCCTCGAGCCCGGTCCTCAGGCGCTCGCCGCGCTCGCGACGCGGGCCGGCAGCGTGCACTGGCTCAACCCCGAGCCACGCGATGCCTGGAGCGCCGACGACAGCCAAGCTCTGACGTACCTGCCTCACTGCACCGGCATGCACGAGGTGAGGTCACTGCGGCAACTGGCGCAATGGGTCGAGCAACTCGTCTGAGACCTACGCCGACCACTTCCGGCTCCCAGGCACCGACAAGACCGACGGCGAATGGGCTCTGCCACACCCTCTGCCACACCCTCCGCAAGCTCCAGCATCTGGATGGATCCCCCAGATGACGATCTGAGGGGATCGGCAGGACACCGAGGGCCCAGCAGCCTCAAAGGGCGCCGGACCCCGCCGTCAGATCCCCGAGCCGGGCCCGTCCAAAGGCACCAGCAAGGGCCTACCGACCCCGAGGCGAGGGCCCGCACCTGACTCGGCCGGACGCCCTCAACCGTTACCGACGCAGGGTCCTAGGGGATTACGTGACGGCCGACAAGCGGCCGGACAGACTCGGGGGTGAGCGGACAGGGGCCGACCGCACGCACGGCGTTTACGTTGCCCACGACACGACACGACACAACCGTGATCGGGAGCGGGCCACGATGTGCCTCCTTGGCGGGGACGCGACCCCCCCTCCACAACACGCGCAGCCCGGGCCCGGCGGGGATGTCGATGACCGGGCGTCGCAGGCGGGACCGCAGCTGCCGGTGCCTCACCAGGGCCATGGCCAGCGTGACAACCGTGCTGGCGCTCGCCGCGTGCACCAGCACGGGGACCCTCAGTGGACCCGGCTCAGCGCCAGCGCCAGCGTCGACTGATGCGCCCAGCGCGCCCACGAGCATCCTGTCGACCCCCGGCTGGCCGGGCCTGGCGCGACAACGGCCCCAAGCCTGAGCGGGATCCAGTCCTCGGACGCATCGCCGGGGTGGACGCAGGGGCTGCGTTCGACATCTCCGTCGGAGCCACGCTCGGCCTGGCCGTGGTTCTGTCGTCCTTCGTCCTGGTGGACGTGTCCGCACCTGTCCTCATCCTGGGCAGTCTGCTGGTCCTGGCGGCGGCGGCGGCCGGCGTCGGCGTGGTCAACGCCGGTTTGACACCACGTTGACCGGCGGCCGGGGCTCGTTCGTGGGCACGCTCCTCGGCGCGCTCTTCCTCTCGCTGATCCTCAACGTCCTCCCGCTTCTCGGTTGGAGCAGCGCTCGGCGACATCAGTCGCGGAGCGGTGACGTGATCATTGCTCGGCCGCGCGTCCGCGCCGCGGGCGAACCGGTCCTGTTCGCGGGTCGCGGGTGTAACCGGTCTTTTTTGGGCTGCACTGGTCGGCGAGGCGCGACTTTAAGTGGCAGCTTCACCTTGGCCAGCATTGCCGCAGCTGTCCTTGTTGGCGCCGAGCCGCATCGAGGAGGCGGCGTCGAACCCGACGGTGCGTGCCACGAAGCCTCGCCCTGGCGCTCGTGCAGGTGGGGCGTTATCCTCGGCACCCGCGCGCGCCGGCGGGCCACTGTTGCGTTCTGACCGCGGTGAGGTCCACCGCCAGCAAGAACCGTTCACGCCCTATCGGACAGACGGGGCGGTCCGTACCGCCCCAACTGAGCACGCCATGGAGGTAACGATGTCAACCGGAGCGCAGGTCGCGCCTCGCGAGTCCGCCCGCCCCGCCCAGAGCGCCGCGTTCGACCATGAGGCCGACATCGTCGTCGTCGGCGGCGGCGGCGGCGGCCTCCCAGCCGCCCTGTTTTCTCGATGGCTCGGCAACGCCGTTGTACTGCTGGAAAAGGCACCAATCCTTGGTGGGACCGCGAACAAGGCGGCCTTCTGGTACTGGGTGCCCAACAACGAGCCGATGCGCCAGATGGGGGTCGAGGACCGCGAGGACGACTTCCTGCGGTACGTGGCGCGCCTGTCCCGCCCCCACCAGTACGACCCGGGGTCGCCGACCCTCGGGCTGGACCCCTGGGAGTTTGACCTGTGCAGGGCGATCTACGAAAGTGCCTCCCCGGCGGCGGAGCTACTCAGCGAGAAGGATGCGCTGCCCTACAGGCACTGCGCGGAGGTGCCGGACTACTGGGCTGAGATTCCCGAGGACAAAACTCCCAAGGGGCGAGTGCTCATTCCGCGCGCGGCCCGGGACACGATGTCCGACGGTGGCCTCGTCGGGATCAAGACGATGAGCGCCGCTGCCCACCGCGACGGTGTCGATATCCGGATGGAGCACCGCGTGCAGCGCGTGGTTATGGTAGACGGGCGCATCGCGGGCGTCGAGGCGACGACCCCAGACCGGACGACGCACCGGATCGGCGCTCGGAAGGCAGTGATCTTTGCCACCGGCGGGTTCACGCACAACAAGGAGCTTCGGCAGAACTTCCTCAACGCGCCTGTCTACGGCGGATGCGCCGCCTTGACCAACGAGGGGGACTTCGTCTACATCGCGTCCAACGTCGGCGCCCAGCTCCGCAACATGAACTACGCGTGGATGGCGCCGATCCCGCTGGAGAAGGCCGTCGCGCGGCGTCCGGACATGTCTGGGATGTTCTCTGTGGCCGGCGACTCCACGCTCTTCGTGAACAAGTACGGACGCCGCGCCGTCAACGAGAAGTTGCACTACAACGAGCTGGCGCAGAAGTTCTTCGAGTGGGACTCCGGCAAGGCGGAGTACCCCAACCTCGTCATGATGCAGATCTGGGACCAGCGCAGCCAGGACAACTCGGCGAGCGACGAATACGGCCGCCTGATTGTGCCGCCCGGCACCGACAACGCGCACGTCATCAAGGCCGCTACCCTCGAGCAGCTCGCGGACGCCATCGGCGACCGGCTCAAGCGGTACGCGGACCTGACGGGCGGCCTCCACCTCGACGACAGTTTCGTTTCCAACCTCACGTCATCGGTGGCACGGTTCAACGAGTTGGCCAGCAATGGCGTCGACAAGGACCTGCACCGAGGTGAGCGACAGGTGCAGCTGCTGTTCAACGGCAACGTCAAGGAGGAGGCCGGCCGGATCAACCCGACGATGTGGCCGCTCAGTGACAGCGGCCCGTACTACGCCGCCCTCGTCACGGGTGGAACCCTCGACACAAAGGGCGGCCCGAAGACGACCCGGGACGGGCAGGTCGTCGACGACACGGACCAGCCGATCCCTGGGCTCTACGGCATCGGCAACTGCGTCGCGTCGGCATCGGCCCAGGCGTATTGGGCCGGCGGGGCAACCCTCGGACCGATCATCGCATTCGCCTACCGCGCCGCCCAGGCTGCGGACAAGGAGCAGGCGCGTCGGCCGCAGCCGGCCGGCGCGTGACCACCACTATGGATACGGGAGAAGCAACGTGGCGCTGACAGCTCAGAGCATGACCGACGAGCAGCGCAAGTCGGTGGCCATCGAGTACCTGAAGGCCTTCGACAAGGGCGGCGTCACGTCGACAGGAGGCAGCATCCTCGATCTGTTCGCCGAGGACGCTCAGGTGTACTTCCCCAAGTGGGGCCTAGCAACGGGCAAGGAGCAGATCGGGCAGCTGTTCGGTGATGTGGGCGGCACGATCAAGCACATCGAGCACCACTACTCACATTTCAACTGGGTCTTCGCAGGCGACGTCGTCGTCGCGGAAGGGGCCAGTCATGGCGAGCACCGCGACGGACCGTGGCGCGCCGGAGTGCCGGAGTGGGGCGCAGGCCGGTGGTGCGATGTGTTCGAGATTCGTGACTGGCTGATCAGCCGTTGCTTCATCTATTTGGACCCGGATTACGCGGGCAAGGACACAGAGCGCTACGGCTGGCTCGTCGACAAGGTCTGAGACGAGCGACATCGTCCCGCCGGGTCGCGTCCCTCTGTCGGTGAGAATGACGACGGACGTAGGTTCCACTCGAAACCGCCAAGCTCTCGAGAGAGGACCCAAGCCCAGCGTCTGTGCGCCGAGACGAGCCGGTCCGTGATGACGGACGAAAGAAGTGCACCGACGGTCTTGCCAGCAACACCTGAACGGGGACCCTCAGCGCCGCCGGGACGGTTGCGGTCCGCAGTTCTCACCCGCCGGCTGTCGTGCCTACGCGGCATCTCCACCCTGACCGGATTTGCGTTGACGGTCGAGATCGGCAACTGGGACCGGTTCACCGGCGCCTACCTCGACCTGGTGCCCAGGGAACACTCCTTCGGGCAGAGCCGATCGCAGAGGCCGATCACCAAGACCGGCAACATCCACGTCCGGCGGTTGCTGGTCGAGGCGGCCTGGCACCCCGCAGCCCCTACCGGCCCAGCACCATGCTGCAGCGGCGCTGGGACCAGTCCACCCCGGCAGCCCGGGCTCGAGCCAACGCCGGCAACCGACGGCTGCATGTCCGCTGGGTCAGCTGCAACCTCGCAAGAAGAAGGGTGTCGTAGCCAACGTCGCCGTCGCCCGCGAACTGGCCGGCTGGTGCTGGATACTGGCTCGCAGACCGGCCAGATCGGTCTCTCAGTTTCACCCGACCAGAGCCGGACCCGCCGTTCCGCACCCGCTCGCGCCGTCCTGCGCACCCAGTGTGGGGCAGGGGTTGCGACCTGACCCCGCACCGTGACCTTGCAATGGCGACTGCATGCTTGACATGGTGTAAGAGGTGCGCTTCGTTCTGTACGAGGAGCGGGCGCGCGCCGCGTACAAGCGTGTCCTCGCCGAGGCCGGCGGTTAGCCCGACGGCTGCTGCCCGGCCGGACCGGCCTGGGGTGCGGGCTGCTCCGTGCCCTCCACCGGCACGCGGGCGGCGTCGAGCACGCGAGGGACCATCGCGTAGAAGCCGGCGGTGAGCACGAGCTCAATCTTGTCCGCGGGGCTGAAGTGCCGGTCGAGCTCGTCGTGGACGGCGTCGGGCACGTTGCCGGTGAGCATGCAGTCGGTGAGCATCAGCGCCGCGCGCTCGACCTCGTCGAACCGGTCCGACGTCTGCCAGCCAGCGATCGCGTTGACCTGTTCGCGGGGCACGCCGGCCTGTTCAGCCATGGCGACGTGCTGGCGCCACTCGTACGTCGAACGCATGACCACCGCGGTGCGCAGGATCATCAGCTCGCGCAGGGCGCGGGGGGTCGTGCACTGTTGCCGCAGCGCCCAGGCCCAGTCGATCCACGCCTCCAGCAGGGCGGGGACATGCGCGAGGGCGCGGTAGAGGTTGACCTGGCGGGCGCCGAGGGCGGCGACCCGCTCGGCCAGCTCGCCCTGCAGCGGGGGGAGCGGCAGGACCGGCCGCTCGGCGGCCCAGGGCAGGTCGGGGTCACTGGTCATGGCCGGGCCGACGATAGCCGGGCGGCCGGTCCCGTTCGGCCACAGCCCGGCCCGACGAGCACGAACACCAGCCACGGCAGCGTGCACAGCTGCACCGACAGACCGAGCCGGTTCGCCGCCCCACGGTCGCTGTCGACCAGCCACTGGCGGGTGTCGGCGTCCAGCCGGAAGAACGCCGTCAGGTCCTCAGCCGCGACTTCGCGCGGATAACCGTCGAGCTGCCCCAGCTCGGCGTCGGACCGCAGTCGCAGCGGCACGAAGCTCACTTTCAGCGGCGGGACGGTCTCTTCCAGCGGGACCACGGCGGCTTCGGCACACGACCGACCGCCGCGCCGGCTACTTCCACGGCAGCGAATACCCCACTTGCTGCCGCGGAGGCGGATCGGTACCGGTCCTGACCCGGGGCCGGCCGCCGCCGAAACACCCGCCAGGTGCCCGCTTTTGCTGCCGTAGGAGCAGGAGGACCGCCGTGGACCTCTTGGTCACCCGGCGGCCCGCTCGGCGGGTGCGCGCGCGTAGGGCGCCGACCAGCACTCGGGTCCGCGTTTCCAGCGACGCAGCTCGGACACCGTGCGAGAGCTCGGAGGGGTGGTTGTGCCAGGGGCGCGTGAGCTCGTGCCAGAGCACGTCGGTACGCCGAGCAAGCTCGGCTCCGGCGCTGCGCTCCAGCACGAGCAACTGCGCCCCAGGGGTGGCTGACGCCACCTGCGGCCGGGTCGCTGCCCAGTGCTCGTCGGGCGCTGCCTCCAGCGCTTGCCGGTGAGCAAGCCGCGGACCGGGGCCACTGGCCGCGAGCGACGGGTACGAGCTGGTGCAGGAGGCAGTCGACGTGGTCGACGAGCCTCTCCTCCGCCGTACTCGCTGGTGATCGAGAAGGCTCAAGCGCCCGACGGATCCGGCGCTCGGTAAGCGTCACGCCCGTGCTTCGACGCGAGCAGTTCGGCTACCAGGAGGGCTGCTCTTGGGGTGAGCCGTCACCGCACGGCCTCAGCTTCCGCTGGCCGGCCGCCGGACCGGCCCGAAGCCGGCGCGCAATCCGACGCCCGCCTTACCCGCCCTGAGTCGGCCGCTGGACGGGCACGACCAACGCTTAGCGGACCACGTGGCGGCCGCCTCAGGCGGTTGCCCGCCGCCGAGCGGCCCGGACGGCGGTGCGCAAGAGCCGCACGCGCCAGCTCCACCGACGAGGTTTGGTAACGGCCAGCCCCAGACTGCGGCTGGCCTTGTCGAGGCTGTCCTCGATCAGCGCGTCGTGCAGCGGCCGGTAGAGCAGCGGCCAGCTCAACCGAGCCGGACCGGTCGTCGCCATGACCAGCCGGTGGCGCAGGAGCGTGCCGCTGTTCGGCAGCGGGACGACGGCGTATTCGTGATAGCCGTCGAAGCCGGTGGGTGCCCGGAACCGGAACCGAATCACCTCGCCAGGGGTGTAGGCCTCGACGTGGTAGCGCACCGGGCCGTGCCCGCCGCTGGCACCAACACCCAATGGGCGGTCGAAGCGCATCGCGGGCCACTGCTCGGTGGGCCACAACCGGTCCTCGGGGCCGGCCAACCCGTCGATCAGCCGGCCGACTACCTGCGGCGGGGCCGCCAACTGCCGCTGGTGCTCATTGTTGACCACCACTGCTCCTCGAGGTGAAACCAGCACCGAGATGCAGCGTAGGTGTCAGGTTCTGCTGACTTTCGGCGCTATCGACGACGGGCACATGCTGGCCCCCGTTCTGGGGGCAAGAGCACTGGGCTACCAGCCAGCGGACCATAGCTTGGACCCGGACACCGGCCCGCGGGTGTGCTTCCTGCACCCCGCGGCGGTGCGCTGCTGACCCCTGGGCTAATCCGCTCAGGCCACAGTGGTGGCGCTCGGACGTCGGGCTACGGTCCCCTGGTCACGTGCACTGCGACGGCGGACCGGGCGGTGGCCGCGGACGTCGTGCGGACGTCCTTTGCTGCCTTCACCTCGGGCCCGGACACCGCCGAGCCTGCGCGGGCTGCGGGAGGTGTTCCTGCCGGGTGCGGTGGCGCGGGCGAGGCGGGCGGCCTGGTCGACGTAGACCCGGCCCGCGTCGACGCCGAGGGCGGCCAGGGCATTGCGCTGGGCGTGAGGTCCTGCCCGTCGGTGGACACCCGGACGTAGCCGATCTTTAGTTCGCTCACCCGCGCCAGGCTGTGCCGCTTAGCCCCCCGTCACCGGCACGACTCACCGAATCAGTCCTACGGGACAGCGCCACCTGCTGTTTCTCGTGGCCGGGGGAGTGGTTCGACCTGTGCCGGTGGAGGTTCCTCATTCGGAACGCTCGGCTTGCGCTCCTCGGACGGCCAGTCGGGCGTTGCTAGCGCCGCCAGGTGGCAGGCTGGCCCAGTGGGCGAGGTTGACCTTCCAGGCGGTGTCGGCAAGACCG
>JAABVA010001135.1_pt1 | contig 29311 bp, 25 predicted proteins | sample 5560331 | NCBI WGS metagenome assembly JAABVA01 (sample SAMN12812661, study PRJNA571458) | rock metagenome | isolation source: Antarctica rocks | place: Antarctica: Victoria Land, Mt New Zealand sud | collected 2016-01-07 | reverse complement strand
GCAGAGGCCCTCCGACTGAGCGGCAACAACCACGAGCGGGCGGCCGACCGATTGGGCCTCGATTGCACGGCGCTTATCGCTAAGATGGAGGCGTACCGCTTCCCTTTTGAGGGCGGCCCGCGGGCCGCCCAGGACGAGCTCGACCGGCCGGCATAACAGAGTGATTAGCTGGCCGGCATAACAGAGTGATTAGCTGGCCGGCATAACAGAGTGATTAGCTGGCCGGCATAACAGAGTGATTAGCTGGCCGGCATAACAGAGTGATTAGCTGGCCGGCATAACAGAGTGATTAGCTGAGGAGAAGGCATGGAGAACCAGGGACAAGGCTGGCTGCGCGGCGCAATTATCGCCGCTGCCGTCGCGGCGGCGGGCGTCTACTTCGTCAGCAAGGGTGATGCGCAAGAGGGCGCAGCCGGCGCCGCGACCTCGACGGGCCGTTCCACCCTCGACGCGCTCGGATCGAGCGAAGTCGGCAAGCGCGGCAGCCGCATCGTCGAAATCCTCCTTGGCAACACCGCTGATCAGGCGATGGATCAGGTCAAGGCCGTGCTCAAGAACGCCATCCGGCAACTCGACCACCTCGTGGACGAGTTATAGCTCTGTTTTACTCTTGTGCGTCACGCGCACCTCGCCGATGACCATACCCTTGTCGACCGCCTTGCACATGTCGTAGACCGTCAGCGCGGCCACGCTGACGGCCGTGAGCGCCTCTATTTCCACCCCCGTGCGCGCGGTCGTGCGCACGGCGGCGCTGATGAGCACACGGCCGCCCTCTTCGTCGAGGCTGAAATCGAGGTCCACCCCGCTGAGCGGGAGCGGATGGCAGAGCGGGACGACGGTCGACGTCGCCTTGGCGCCCATGATCCCGGCCACCTGTGCGACCGCCAGCACATCGCCCTTGGCGGCCCGCCCCTCGCGGATGATGGCCACTGTTTCGGGGCGCATGCGCACCTCTCCTTCGGCGCGCGCCTCGCGCGCCGTCACGTTCTTGGTGCCGACGTCGACCATGCGCGCGCGCCCCTGCGGGTTGATGTGCGTCAAGTCGGACATGAAAACTCCTCGGTGCCCGCGACGATAGGCGCGGGCTGCGGGCTGCGGGCTACTCCGCCACCTCGAATGTAAGCCCGTCGTAGGCCAGTTCCACACCCTTGGGCAGGTCGCGGCCGTCGCGGCTGTGCATGATATCGTGCGTGAGGTGCGTCAGGTAGGCCTGTCGCGGCCCTAGTTGCGCGATGATGTCGAGGGCCTGCGGGATGTTGAAGTGTGTGGGGTGCTCGCGGTGGCGCAGCGCGTCCAGGATCAGCACATCGAGGTCCTGCAGCAGCGCCATCGACTCGTCGGGGATGAGGCTGCAGTCGGTCACATAGGCGAAGCGGCCGAAGCGATAGCCGTAGACGGGCAAGTAGCCGTGCAGCACGGTGACGGGCACGACGGTCTGGCCCACCACCTCGAACGGCCCTTCGACGGGATGCAGATCGAGCATGGGGATGCCGCCCCCGAAGGGATTGGACTGAAAGATGTAGCCGAAGCGCGCGCGGATATCCTCCATGGAGGCGAGGCTGCCGTAGAGCGACAGCGGGCCGCCCTGGCGGATATTGTAGGCGCGCAGGTCGTCGATCCCGTGGGCGTGATCGGCGTGCGTATGGGTGAAGAGCACCGCGTCGACGTGTTTGACGCCGTGCGCCACGGCCTGCAGGCGCAGTTCGGGCGCCGTATCGACCAGGATGGTCCCTGCCTCGACCTGCACCACGATGGAGGGCCGGGATCGCTTGTCGTGGGGGTCGGTGGAGGCGCATACCGCGCACTCGCACGAGATCATGGGCACGCCGTGGCTCGTCCCCGAGCCTAAAACAGTTACTTTCATATCTGCATTGTAGCAATTAGCGATTAGCCGTTAGTGGTTAGCTTTCGGATAGCGGTCCGACACGATGGCAAACAGTGATGCGACCCATCGGGTACAATAATCAGCAGTACTCCGGCGCCCGTAGAACTGCCGGAGACCACTGCTGATAGCTAACGGCTAACGGCTAACGGCTAACAGCTAACGGCTAACAGCTAATCGCTAGCAGCTATTCGGGAGTACATCTCGCCCGGTGGCGGGTGCGGTCTTCAAAATCGTCGGGTGGCGTCTGACGGCGTCATCGGTGGGTTCGACTCCCATGTACTCCCGCCACACTACACTGCATAGATGCAGTGAGTACAACTACACTCCGGTAGTCTGTCACATAAAGTTTTGACAGAGTAGGTAGAGCGATAGGGCATCCTTGTGACGGAAGTCGTGATACTTATGTGTGTCCATAGAGACTCTGTCGCTTTACTACTATACTGGCGCCTCAGTGAGGGTTTAGCGGACGGTGACGCTCTTGGCGAGGTTGCGCGGCCTGTCGGGGTCGGCGCCGCGCAAGAGGGCCAACTCGTAGGCCAGGCGCTGGACGACAGGCGAAGCGGCCAGCAGGTAGGCCGTGCCCTCCGCCCGCACGGGCAGGTGGGCGTCGAAGACGGGATGGTGGCGCGGGCCGACGCCCACGACGTAGGCGCCGCGCGCTTTGACCTCGCCGGCCGAGGCGAGCAACGCCCCCTCGTCGGCCCCCGCGGGCACGAAGACGATCACCGGCGTGCCCGGCTCGATCAGGGCGATGGCGCCGTGTTTGAGCTCGCCGGCCGGCAGCCCCTCGGCGTGGATGTAGGAGACCTCCTTGATCTTGAGCGCCGCCTCGAGCGCCAGTGGGTAGCCGAGGCCACGCCCGAGCACGAACAGGGCGTCGCGGTCGACGATGCGGTGCGCCACGTCGCGAACCAGGTCGAGCCGCCCGTCGTCGCGCATGGCCTCGATGTCGGCCGCGGCCGCCTCCAGGGCGGGGACGTGGCGCCGCGGGTCGCCGGCCAGCGCGCCCGCGGCGAGCAGCAGGTAGGCGACCTTGGCGGTGAAGGTCTTGGTGGAGAGGACCGACTTCTCCGGCCCCGCCCCCAGCATCAGGGAGAGCTCGACCTCGCGCGTGAGCGTGGAGCCGGGCACGTTGACGAGCGCGGCCAGGCGGGCCCCGCGCGCGCGGCCGGCTCGCACGGCGTCGAGCACGTCGATGGTCTCGCCGCTCTGCGAGAAGGCCACGATCCCGTCGCCCTCGCCCACCAATTCCGCGAAGAAGCCGAACTCGTGAGCGTGCGCGGCGACGGCGGCGCGACCGGCCTCTCGTGCCAGCAGGTAGCGGCCGGCCAGGGCGGCGTGGTAGGCCGTCCCGCAGGCCACGAAGTGCAGCGCGCGCGCTCCGGCCAGGAACTGCGCCAGCCGCCCGGCCTGCGCGAGGCCATCCGACGCGATGCGCCGCAGCAGCGGGCTCTGCTCCCAGATCTCTTTCTCGAGGAAGTGGTGGTAGCCGTCGAGCTCGGCCTCCTCGGGTCGCCAGTCGACGTCTTCCACCTCGAGCGCCACCGGCGCGCCCGTCTCGGCCTTGTAGAGCGACACGCCGTCGGGGCGCAGCGAAACAACCTGATTGTCGCGCACGTAGACGAGCCGCCGCGTGTGCGCCAGCAAGGTCGCCATGTCCGAGGCGAGATACGACGCGCCGCCGCTCCCGCCGCCGCTCCCGCCGCCGTCCGCGTCCCCGCCCCCGTCGAGGCCGACGATGAGCGGCGAGCCGTTCTTGACGGCGGCGAGCTCGCCGCCGCGCACGTCGAGCGCGGCCAGGGCGTTGAGGCCGTGTAGCTGCAGGCTGACGCGGCGCAGCGCCTCGGCCAGTCCGCCCGCGCTCGAGCCCGCCGCCCCCTCGTCCCCGGCGGCGAGCTCCTCCTCGAGCAGGTGGATCGCCACCTCGGTGTCGGTCTCGGACGTGAAGTGGTGGCCGCGTTGCAGCAGCCCCAGGCGCAGCGCGGCGTAGTTCTCGACGATGCCGTTGTGCACGAGGGCCAGGTAATCGGTGCACCCGAGTTGCGGGTGCGCGTTCTCGGTGGTCACGGCGCCGGTGGTAGCCCAGCGCGTGTGGCCGAGGGCTAAACCGGCCCGCGGCAAATGCGTCGGCGCCGCGTCGAGCTTGCCGACGTCGCGCGCCCGATGCACCGCGTCACCCGCGCCGACCGCGATGCCCCAGGAGTCGTAGCCGCGATACTCCAGGCGCTTGAGGCCCGCGAAGACCATCCCTGCCGCGTCGGTGGGGGCGCCGGTGTAGCCAAAGATTCCGCACATAGTGATTCGGTCCTCATATCATAAAGGTAGTCAGGGTCATCGCCGTGCGCGCATGGCATGGCGGCATGTGGTCGTGGTCGTGGTCGCTCATAGAGTCGTCATCGCCGTGCGCGCATGGCATGGCGCGACAAGGGATTGGGATAGGGAAACAGCCCTAGCCCGCGCATTGCATCCGCGGCGCGCTCATGGAGACTGTGAGACTGTTGCAGGCGTCTGCCGTCGCGGGCGTGCGATCCTCGCCGGACGCCCGATGGTGGGAGGGGCGCTCGACGCAGTGGTCGGCCGCGGCGACGCCGCGCGCATCCCCACCCCAGCTCTATGACCATGCATCGGTCGAGGCAGGGCGCTGTCGCGGGGACGACACGGGCGCGGCTGGGCGCGGCTATTGTGAATAACGTGGAGAGCGGTGTGGGTGGGACCACGTGCGGCCGGTTGGTGTGCCGGGGGTCGCCCCCCAGTTTTATCCGACTGCTCACGACCGTGGTGGCCGGGAAGCCATCCGCCGAAAGGTTCTCTTGGCTTCCACCTCGTCAACTCGCCCCCTCATGGCGAGTCCTGGCGCTACTATAGGATTCGACTATCTATTCCGGTGGTTGGCGACACTCTCTCCGCCGTTACGTCACCCCCATCATCTATATCGACTTATCGGGGAAGGGTGCCTCCTTTGCTCTCTGTTCGCCTATCCAACCGCGACAATCATACAATAGACGCCGCGTTAGGGGCAAGAGGTATAGTAGAGCAGGACGGGGTGATGCGATGAACGCCTATGATCTGATTGCCAAGAAGCGGGACGGCGGGACACACGATGCAGGGGAGATCTCCTGGCTGATCGACTCGTTCGTGGACGGGCACGTGCGGGATTACCAGATGGCCGCGTGGCTGATGGCCGCCTACTTGCGAGGGCTCGACGGCGGCGAGACGCTCACCCTCACCATGGCCATGACTGCCTCGGGGCAAACCATCGACCTCGCCGGGCTGCCGCGCCCGGTCGTCGACAAGCACTCCACGGGCGGCGTGGGCGATAAGACGACCCTCGCGCTCGCGCCGCTCGTGGCGGCGTGCGGGCTGCCCGTAGCCAAGATGTCGGGGCGCGGCCTCGGCCACACCGGCGGGACGCTCGACAAGCTCGAGGCCATCCCCGGCGTGCGTGTGGACCTCTCGCCGGAGGAGTTCCGCACCCAGGTGGCGCGCATCGGGCTCGCCGTCGTAGCGCAGAGCGCCGAGATCGTGCCGGCCGACCGCCTGCTCTACGCCCTGCGCGACGTGACGGCCACGGTCGACTCTCTGCCGCTGATCGCCAGCAGCATCATGTGCAAGAAGCTCGCCGCCGGCGCCGACGCCGTCGTGCTCGACGTCAAGACGGGGGGCGGCGCCTTTATGCGCGAAACGGCCGAGGCGATCGAACTGGCCCGCGCGATGGTCGGGATCGGGCGCGGGGCGGGTCGGCGCATGGCCGCGCTGGTGACGGACATGGACGGGCCGCTCGGCCACGCCATCGGCAACGCGCTGGAGGTGCGCGAGGCGATCGACACGCTGCGCGGCCACGGCCCCGCCGACTTTACAAGGCTTTGCCTCGAGCTGGCCGGGCACATGCTGCTCCTGGGCGACAAGGCGGCCTCGGCCGAGGAGGGCGTGGCGCGGGCGCGCCGCGCGCTCGATGACGGGAAAGCTTTACATAAACTACAAGAATTGATCGCCGCGCAGGGCGGCCCCGCGGACTTCGACGGCGCGGGGCTACCGGAGGCGCCCGTGCGGCTGGAAGTCGACACGCCCACGGACGGCTACGTGCGGCGGGTGGACGCGCTCGCCCTGGGCGTGCTGGCGCGCGATTTGGGGGCGGGGCGCGCCGCCAAGGGCGACGTCATCGACCTGGCAGTCGGCCTCGTCGCGCATCGCAAGGCGGGCGACCCCGTGCGCCGCGGCGACACGCTGGCCACGCTGCACCTCTCGCGCGACGCGGCGGACGCCGAGGGGTGGACGGCGCGCTGCCGCGCCGCTTTCAACATAGGCGACGACGCGCCCACGCCCCGCCCCCTCATCCACGCCGTGATCGAGTAAGAGCACATTCTTGCCCCGGCACCGAATCACGAGCTTGCCTCACCCCCACCCCAGCGGCGCGAATTTGGGTGAGTGGCCCTATGGACGATCGGGGCGCTGGTCGTACACACCCAGGATGTAGACGATCTCGTCGATCACTGTGTAGACGATGGTGTAGGGGAGACGCTTGACCAGCAGTTCGCGTGTGTCGTCGATCTCGCCTGGCCGCCCCCGCTCAGGGAGGATCGAGAGGCTGCGCGCGGCGGCGAGGATGCGCTCCTTCACACGCCGGGCGCGCTCCGGACTGTCCCGGGCGATGTACGCGTCGATGTCGTCGATGCTCGCCTCGGCGTCCGGCGTGATGACGACGGCCAGCTCATGCATCGGCCGCCCGGCTTTCGCTGTCGTCCAGTTCTTCGGTTACGGCCTGCTCGTACCCCGCGCGGGTGAGTGTCCCGTCCGCGACGCCCCGCTCGACGTAGGCGTCCAGCGAGATGCCCTCGCCGACGCGCGCCTGTCCAAGGGCGCGCCGGATACGGCCCACCTGCCATGCTTGCCGGGTGACGTATTCCTCGACAGCTCGTTGGATGTGATAATTCATCGGACGACCTGTCGCCTCGACAAGGCCGTCGACTTGCCCGCGCAACTCGTCCGACAACCTGATCGTCGTAATCCTCTGCGCCATGGTGTACCCCCTCCCTAACTTCTATCCGCCCTTTATTCTATTGTATTCGATTAGATTCGTTAAGAATATAGGAGGCCAATCGCGCCCGTGTCGTCATGCGCGGCTCTCGCGCAGGACCGCCCAGACGAAGCGGGGGAGCGCCAGCATACGGCGCCAGCGGCGTGGCTGCGTGACCAGGCGGAAGGCCCAGTCGAGCCAGAGGCGCTGCATCAGCGCGGGGGCGCGCCGCTGCACGCCGGCGAGGTAGTCGACGGCGCCCCCCACGCCGATGCTGACCGCCGCGCCGACCTCCTCTTTGTTGCGCGCGATCCAGAACTCCTGCTTGGGCGAGCCGTAGGCGACCAGCACCACGTCGGGCCTCGCCGCGCGCACTCGCGCAACCGTCTCCGCATCGGCTTCGGGGGCGGGCGAGCCGGGGTACGCGTCGACATGCAGGCCGGGGATCTGTTCTCCGAGGCGGCGCGCCGCCTCGGCGGCGACGCCCTCGGCCGCGCCGAGCAGGAAGAGGTGGTGGCCGAGGCGGGCGCACTGCCGCGCCAGCGGGAGGGCGATGTCGGCCCCGCCGACGCGCGCGGGGATGCGCGCGCCCCCGCGGCGCGCGGCCCAGATCACGCCGACGCCGTCGGGCGTGGCCACGTCGGCGGCCTCGAGCACGGCGGCGAAGCGGGGATTGGCGCGGGCACGCATCACGAACTCGGGGTTGATCGTGGCGACCTGACGTGGCCTGCTCCCCGTCCCCTTCCTGCTCTCGGCGACCCAGCGCGCCACGAGGTCGAGCAGCCCCCGCTCCGTCACCACGTCCACGCGCACCCCCAGCACGCGCGCGTGGGGCAGGGTCGCCGCGCCAGCATCCCCCGTCGTATTCGTGGCCGCGGCGCCCACGGCGCCCACGGTTCCGCTATTCACCATAGGCATGCTTACGGCCTGCGCCCCAGGAAGGCGGCGAGGCGGTCGAGCTCGGGGAGATTATCCGCCACCTGGACGGGAGCGGCGAAGGCGGCGCCGGGTGAGCGTTCGCCCGGCCCGCCGGCCTGGACGAACCGCGTGGCCGCCCGGACGATGTCGGGATCGAACGCGAGGCGTTGCCCCGTGGCCTTGGCCAGGTCCCAGGCATGGGCCACCGTTTCCACCAGGTGCAGATCGATCGCCGCGCTCCCAGGTAAGACACCGATGGGGAGCTCGAACTGCTGGTCGAGCAGCGCCGGGTCCCGCCACGCCGCTGTCACCATGACGGCCGAGCGGCGATACGCAGCCGCCGGGTCGTCGCCGAGCAGATCGGCGGCGACCGGCCCGCGCCCCATGGGTTTTCCTTCCGCCGGCCCGCGCCCCATGGGTTTTCCTTCCGCCACGGCCGCGTAACGGGCGTTGCCGCCAACAAGGTGGGCAAGGAGCGCCCGCACGTCCCAATCGGAACAGGGAGTAGGTAAGCTCATCTGGTCCGGTCTCACGCCATCGATGAGCCGGGCAGCTTCGTCCATCGCTTGCTCATGTAGTCTAATAATGTCCATGCGACTCCTCCTCGTGGGCGCGTAACGCGCCGAGACTGCCGCTAACAGCTCCGTGTTGTGCGCGTCAGGCGGACGGCGCGGGCTGCAAGACACGTCCTGCGCGCATATTGTAACAAAACCTCGCGCGCCTATGACGCCTGGCGCCGCCATGGCACACGGCCTGCATGTTATAGCAGTGCAATGTGACCGGCGGCCCATCCGGGCCGGTATCGGTGGCCCCGTCCACCAGGGCGGCTATGGCAGGTAGTGGCGAGAGAGGGAGGGGACACGGTGGCGACGGTAAAGCTCAAGCCTATAGCGGAGCAGGTCGTGGTGGTGTGCGGCGCGTCGAGCGGCATCGGGCGCGAGGCAGCGCGTCGGTTCGCGCAAAGGGGCGCCAGGGTGGTCGTGGCGGCGCGCGGAGAGGAGGGGCTCGCCTCGCTCGTCGAGGAGATCCGGGGCGCGGGAGGCGAGGCCATGGCGTTCACGTGCGACGTGGCCGACTTCGCGCAGGTCAAGCACGTCGCGGACGGGGCGGTCGCGGCGTACGGGCGGATCGACACGTGGGCGCACGCCGCCGGCGTCATCTCCGTCGGGCCGTTCGAGCGGCTCAAACCCGAGGATGTGAAGAGGATAGTCGACGTCAACCTCGTCGGGCAGATGTACGGGGCCATGGCCGCGCTGCCGCACCTCAAGAACAGCGGCGGCGCCCTGATCCACGTGTCCTCGATCGAGGCCAAGCGCGCGTTCCCGTGGCAGGCCGTCTACGGCGCCTCGAAGCATGGCATCGACGGCTTCCTCGAGGCTCTGCGCCTCGAGCTCGCGCGCGAGGACGCCCCCGTCAGCGTGACGCAGGTCATGCCGGCCGCCATCAACACGCCGCTCTACGACAAGGGCAAGAGCGTGCTGGGCGTCAAGCCGCTGGCCCCGCCCCCCGTATACCAGCCGGGCGTGGTCGCCGACGTGATTCTGTACGCGGCCGAGCACCCCGCGCGCGATCTCATCGCCGGCGGGAGCGGCGCGAGCATCCTCTTCTCGCAGCGCCTCTCGCCGCGCCTGGTCGACGCTATGCTGCGCCTCGTCGCCTTCAGAGCGCAGCAGACGGACGAGCCCGAGCCCGCGGACGCGCCGAACAACCTGTTCGCACCGATCGCCGGGCACGATACGGTCGAGGGGCGCTTCGGCAAACAGGCGACATCCCGGAGCCTCTACAACTGGTTGGAGATGCACCCGGCGGCCACGCGCGGCATCGCCTCCGGCGCCGCTCTCGGCATCGCCGGCCTGTTGGCGACCCGCGCGTCGAAAGGCGCGCGTTAACGGGCCGACCCGCTCAAGAGTTCGCCGCCCCGTACACGAAGTCGAGTGGGATGTCCTCCTCCCTTCGCCATAATTGCAGGGCCGTGTATTGTTGGATCGCCCGCGTCCGTCCGCCGGCACGCGTCGTGGGTGGCGGGGGCCTGGGGGAGGCATCTCCCCGGGTTCCTCCGGAGGCGCACCCCAACGGCGGACCCGCGGCCAGGGTCCGGGGGACCAGTCAGCCAGGGGCGGGAGGGGGCGGGACTTTTAAGGGTAGGTTTTTCACGAAGGAGGGAGGGTCGGAGGGCACAGCCTTCCGAGATACCCCTCGTTTGGAGGGGTGGGCAGCGTTGCTGCCCACCCCTTCAAACAAAAACCTACCCCTGTAAGGGGGGCGAGAGGGGCGTCGTCAACTTTTCGCGAGCCCTGCGCGATAGTCGCGATACAGGCTATAGTAGGGTGAGCGGTACCTGCTACAGTACCTGTACACCAAGGCCGGGGGGGAGATGCGCGCCGCGCCGCGTCATGACCGTCGTGGAATACTCTATCTCTATAAGCGTCGCAAAGGGCTGTCGCGGCCGCTCGCGGCGCTTATCTGCGCCGCCGTGCTGGCACCGGCGCTGCTGACGGGGGTGGCCACGGCGGGGGCCGTGTACGCCGGCTACAGCTACTACACGTCGACGGTCCGCGCGGCCGACCTCGACCACCTGCGCCCGTATAGCTTCCAGAACGCCCGCATCTACGACCGCCACGGCACGCTGCTCTACGAGGTGGGCGACCGCGCGCACGGCGAGCGCCACCCCGTGGCCCTCGCGGCGGTACCGGCCGCACTGCGCCACGCGACCATCGCCGTCGAGGACAAAAGCTTCTACGCCAACCCCGGCTTCGACCCCCGCGGCGTCGCGCGGGCCGCGCGCGACAACGCGGCCGCAGGGCGCGTGGTGGGCGGTGGCAGCACCATCACACAGCAGCTGGTCAAGAATATGCTGCTCAACCCGGAGCCCTCGCTCGCGCGCAAGGTGCACGAGCTGACCCTCTCCTACGCCCTCACGCGGCACTACTCCAAGGATCAGATCCTGGACATGTACCTGAACACGGTCTACTATGGGGCGCTGGCCTACGGGGTCGAGGCGGCCGCACAGACATACTTCCATCGCCACGTGGGCGAGCTCGACCTCGCGCAGAGCGCGCTGCTGGCCGGCCTACCGCAGGCGCCCACGCTCTATTCGCCGCTGGCCCACCCCGCCATGGCGCTGGAGCGCCAACGTGAGGCGCTCAAGGCCATGGCGGCGCAGGGCTACATCACGTGGCCGCAAGCCCTCGCCGCTATGGAGGAAGCGCGCCACTTCCGTTTCGCGCCCTCCACGGCGTCGCTCGGCCCCGCGCCGGCGTTCGTGCGCTACGTGCTCGAGGGGCTGGAGAAGAGCTATGGCCCGGCGCTCTACACGCGCGGGCTGCGCATCTACACCACGCTCGACCTGGCGACGCAGCAGGACACGCAGGCGCAGGTCGCGCGGCAGATCCATCTGATGGCGCGCAAGCACAACATGCACGACGGCGCCGCGATGGTGCTCGACGCCTCCGGCGGCATCATGGCCATGGTCGGCTCGGCCGACGGCGCGGACAACACGCCGCAGGGCGCCGGTCAGGTCAACATGGTCACGTGGCCCACGCTCCCGGGCTCGTCGTTCAAGCTGTTTACCTACCTCGCGGCCTTCGAGAAGGGCTACGCTCCAGCCTCGATGATCGGCGACACCTACGTGCAATACCCCACCGGCTGGGGCAATGTCTACGTGCCCCACAACTACGACCTGCGCTACCACGGCGCGGTGACCCTGCGCGTGGCCCTGGCTAACTCGTTCAACATCCCGGCCGTCAAGCTCGCGGCCACGCTCGGCGTGACCGCCGTGCTGGGGATGGCGCAGCGCCTCGGCGTGACCACGTTGACCGATACCCCGACGCACTACGGGCTGCCGCTGACGCTCGGCGACGAGCGCATGCCGCTGCTCGAGCTGGCCAACGCCTACGCCACGGTCGGGCGCGGGGGCCTGTGGCGACCGGCGACGCCGATCCTGCGCGTGACCGACGCCGACGGCGCGGCGATCGCCCCTCCCGCCCTGTCGCCCGCGCGGCAGGCGCTCTCGCCGGGGGTCGCCTACCTGATGACCAGCGTCCTCTCGGACAACCTCGCGCGCGTCCGTGAGTTCGGCTACAACAGCGCCTTGCAGCTGCCCACCACGCCGGCCGCCGTCAAGACGGGCACGACCGACAATTGGAAGGACAACGTGACAGTGGGCTACACGCCGCGCTACACCACGGCCGTGTGGGTCGGCAACGCCAACGCCGAGCCCATGGTCGACGTCATCGGCGTCGACGGCGCCGGCCCGATCTGGCACGCCGTCATGAAGCGGCTTACCCTGCGCGAGCCGGCCCGGCCGTTCCTGCGGCCGCCGGGCATCGCGCTGGCCACGGTCTCGGCCTACACGGGACTGCCCGCGGCGCGCGGCAGCGGCTGGACCATCACCGACGTCTTCGCGCCCGAGAACACGCCGGGCGCGCCCGGCGCCCGCTACCGGCCCCACCTGGTGGACGCGCCCTTGTGGGATTACATGAGTATGGACGCGCACGACGGAGACTGGGACTACCCGGCCACGCGTCCCTACGCCCTGCCTATCGGCGGCCCTATCAACGCGCCGCCGCTCCTGCCGAGCAGCGGGAGCGAGAACGACGCCAAACCCGGCCCTCTCGGCGCCACGGGCAGCGAGGGCAACGTCACCGTCACGCAGGTCGGCGCCGGCCCGCACCCGCCCTCGCCCGGCATGGCTTACACCTACACGTACACCCCCGGCCCCGGCGGTCAGCTCATCTACACATACCACTACTACTGGCCGTGACGGACGTGTCACCATCGCTGGTCAGCCGGGTAAGGATATGCCGGTTGGTACCTATCACAGCATCTTACGGCAGGCGGGTTTGAGGGGATAATCGTTATGCATGCGCATGTGCAAGGCTACGATGTCGTGCTGGAGGAAGGCCCGACGACCTGGGGAGCGTACGTTCCGGACTTGCCAGTCTGTGCGGCCGTGGCGGATACGCGTGAGGAGGTCGAGCGCAGCATCGACAAGGCGATCACGATGCATCTCGAAGGATTGCGTGAGGACGAGCGCGAACAGGCCGCTGCACGGTCGGGAGCGTCTTAAGCTAGTAGTTTGACGACTGATGCCCGGGGTGCGAGGCGCCTGCTGTCGTAGACAAGCATATTGATGGCGGCAATCACGATCTTGGGCCGGCTCCAGCGCCCCGCCGGGATGCGCTCACCGATCTGTCAGCTGCGCACGGTGTCCTGCCTCCATCACCGCTCGTCAAGTTCTCCTACATCCCAACACTCGCGCGAACGCCGAACGGTTAACGCGACGAGGAGGCTGTCGACGACCGCCATAGGAGCGTCCGGCACGTAGCCGCCGAGCGCCTCGATTGCGGGCGACAGGGCCAGCATCGTGTCGCAGAACTGGCGCACCGCCGCGACCTGCTGCTCGATTGTCGCGGCAATGGGGAAGGACGACTTCGTGGTGTAGGGGACGGGTAGGCCCGTCGCCAGCGTCCGCACCTCGCGCACGAGGGGCTCGAGCCCGGCGAGCATGTGGTTGACGCCCACCGCGTCGCCGCGCAACAGGCGCTTGACGACGATGCTGATCATCAACCAGAAGAAGGCGACCCGCTCCGACGCCCGCTCGGCCCGCTGCGCCCGCGATGGAAGCGGGGACGGCGGCCGGACCGGGATACCCTCCTTGTCGAACAGTAAGTGCGCGTCGGAGGGGCGCACCGCCAACGCGCGGGGCACGAAAACCCAGTCGACGGTGAGCAGCGACGCGTAGACGACGCAGGTGAAGCTGCCGCCCTCGGGCGCGTTATGCTGGTTTTCGTGGATGAGGGCCGGCCGGCCGAAGCGGTCGAACAGGGCGGCGCGCTCGGCCGTAGTATACCCGGCCAGCTGCCGCGGGCGCGCGCACAACGTCGCGGCGGCCTCGTCGGACACGACGATGCACAGGTCCACGTCGCTGAGGGCGTCGTCGTCGCCGCGCGCGATGCTGCCGCCGAGCCACGCCGCGACGTAGCGCCCGTCGGCGGTCAGCACGTCGACCAGCGCGTCGATGAAGCGCTGGCGCGCTCTCTCTCGCGCGGCGACGACCGCCGGGTCGACCAGCGGCAGGTTTTCAGTGGCGACCTCATGGCCGTGCCCGGCCCCCAGCGATGCGGTCATCGCCCCCGTCCCTCGCCGGCGCGACCGATGAACAGGTAGTGGCTGGTGGCGCCGAGGCCCTCGGGCGTCGTCCCCGTGCGCTCCACGAGGTCGAGCAGGGTTTCCCTGGCAGCGGGCGAGGCGCGGTGATACTCTGTTTCGTGCTTGCTGGCGAACGACTCTACCCCGGCTAGCGCGAGCTCGGTGAATGGGGGGTTGAGCTCCGCGCGAAACGCGGCCACTGTCGTGGTGTGCATCGTCGCGGGCTGTCCGTCGGGCGATGCGAGATTGCCGTCGCGCGGTAGGTGGTCGAGGAAGTAGGCGCGTCGCCGGCCAAAATCGTCGGGGTCGCCGTGGACGACGTCGCGCAGATAGGTCACGGTATTGACGCCGGCGGCGAACACGAGCCCGCCGGGACGGAGCAGGCGCGCCGCCTCGGCCACGGCCGCTCGGCGCTCGCTGGCGGTGAGCAGATGGTAGAGCGGCCCGAGCAGCAGCGCGACATCGCAGCACGCGTCGGGCAGGTGCGACAGATCGGTCGCCGAGGCCCGCCGGGAGCTCAGGATCTGGCTGTCGAGACCCGCGCCGGCAAGCCGGGCACCGGCCGCGTCGAGGAGGCGCTGCGAGACATCCGCCAGGTGGACCCGGCAGCCGCGCCGCGCGGGCCCCTCGCTGTAGTGGCCGGCGCCCACGCCGACGTCGACGACCGTCGATCCGTCGGGCGCGTAGCGCCGCAGCAGGCGGGTCGTGATCGCGTACTCGATGGCCCCGCCCGTATCCAGGCGCACATGCTCGTAGTCCAGCGCGTCGTACTCCCGGCCAACCCGTTCGTGATACGTGTCCAGGCGCGTCATGCTTCCCCCTCTCCCAACAGTCATCAGGTTTGTACAACCCCCTCTCACGTTTAGAGGCGCCGTCATCGCGGGCGTGATGTTGGGGCTAACAGCGGGTCCGCTCGGCGCAGTCGGCGGTTTCATCGGCGGCGGTCTCATTGGTGGTGGTTTCATCGGGCGCGAAGGGGACCGGCGGCTGTCCACACGCCACTAACAGCGCGGCTTGTCGCCCTTGTCGTGGTCATCGCCCTGTTTCGTTACACTTGCCCCGAAGGGTAACGCCACGAGTTGCGGCGACACGGACGGCAAAACAGACTCTATGCGACGCACGGGGCGGCCGCCGTAGGGGGATTAGGAGCGTCAACCTCGGCATAATTGTACACGAACAGGTATGACTATACAGCCGGCTAAGGCTGCACGGCTCGGCTGCGGCTCGTGTCGATCGCCCATGCTCCGTAGGGGAGTAACCCTATGGCGCGCGAGGTGCGCCGATCTCACACACTGTCCATGAAAACGCATGGCATCACTACGATATCGGCCTACGGTTAGGCAATCGCTCCGTGTTACGTGATTCAGCTGGCCCGCGCCACTGTCCACCATGAACAACGGGCGGCTCGTTTCAGGGCGCCCCGACGTACCATTCGGCCACCATATCCGGCCGGCATCGCCTCCGTCATGGCGGCGGAGAGGTGTGCGCCGTCCGTTGGTCACCCCCCGGCTGCATCGAGGCATAGTCAGATCCGCGCCGGCGATGAGGGTCGCGTGGCGGGTGCCACGGCCTGCTCTCGCAACGCACACACCGGTCGCGCCCACACCGCTTGACAGAACAAGGTGGAGCCGCTAGTATATCTGTATGACCAACCAGATTGAGCGGCGGAGCGCGAGAGCCTGGACCCACCGGGCGGACAACCGGGAGCGACTCGTCGCCGCCGGCTATACCGTCCTGTCCCAGCAAGGCTACGAGGCGACCACCGTGAAGGAGGTCGCGCGCGTCGCGGGCGTCTCCCCCGGCCTGTTCCACTACTACTTCGCCTCGAAGGAGGAGCTGCTCATCGCCGTCCTACATGAGGCGGGGGCGCGCTACGGGCGCCTGATGCAGGAGGTGCGGGCGACGGCGCCCGCCGACCAGTTCCTGGAGGCCGCCTTCGCCGCCGTGCGTGAGCGCGTCGGGCAGGAGCCGGGGTGGTATCGCTTGCGCTACGAGCTCTTTGCCCTGGGCCTGCGGAACCCGGCGTTCCTTCCCGTGCTCGGCGACATGCTCGCGTACATCCGGCAGATGTTCGCCCGCGCGTTCCGGGATCTCGCCGGGGGCGACGAGGCGCGGGCGCAGGCGCTCGCCGCGGTGGCCCTCGCCTGCTTCGACGGCCTGGCCTTACAGACCCTTGCCCAGCCCGAGGTGGACTTCGCCGCGGCCTACGACCTGGCGCGCGGCATGATCCTGGGCGCGGCCCCACCGCCGGCGCCGGCATAACACCTGACACCTGTCCCCCCTTTCGTATCGGTCGCACATCCCCATAGGCAGGCCACAGGCCAGAGAGAGGAAGCGCAGATGATTACGACGCCGATTCGTGGGCCGTGATTTGGTTGTATATCCATATATATGACGAGTGGACGGCTAGTGGGTCATACCGCAATTGATGCGGCTTTTCCAGAGGCCCTATCGCGTCTGCTTGGCTAGCGGAGCATCTCCGCTTTATTTGCAGCGTGACCCACTAGGCGGGCAGGCCGCCACGCCGCTACAGGAAAGACAAGAAAGGAGAGGACTTTCATGGGTACCGCGTTGTGGATCGCGCGGGGCCTGCTGGCCCTGGCATTCCTACTGGCCGGGGGGACGAAGGCCTTCGCGCCCCCGGACGAACTCCGCCGATGGATGGCCTGGGTCGCGGCCACGCCCATTGCCCTGGCGCGGTGCATTGGGATCGCCAAGCTGGCGGGCGCGATCGGGCTTATCCTGCCCGTGCTCACCAGGATCGCCCCCCGGTTGGCCATCGCGGCGGCGATCGGGCTGGCCCTCGTGATGGCCGGCGCCACGGTCTTCCACGCGACACGCAAAGAATATCGCGACATGGCCCCGACGATCGCGCTCCTGGGGATGGCGCTCTTCGTAGCCGTCGGGCAGTCCATCTGGGCGCCGCTGGCGTAGCATGTGCCCCCGACACGACGCCCGTCCGTAGGGGAGAGGCCGGGATCTGCCCCCTTCCCCCTCCCCCCGGCTCGCGCGCCGCCGCAAGATAAAAGGGGACAAGACCATGAAAGAGACGAAAGGGGACAAGACCATGAAAGGGGACAAGACCATGACGCCCGCGACCGTCCTCGACCTCGTGAACGTGTTCTTCGCCGGCATGCTCGCCGGCAGCGAGTTCGTGATCCACTATGGGGTGCGCGCGCCCGCGGAGGCGCTGGACGACCAGGCGCAGCTCCGGCTTCGCCAGGCCCTGGTCCTCCGGCTGCGGGTGCTGGTCCCCGCCTTCTTCGCGCCGACGGCCCTCCTAGGGATCGGCTTGACGGTCCTCAATCGCGCCGCGCCCGGCTTCGGGCTCCGCTGCGCAGGCGTGGCGGCCATCCTCGCATGGGTCGGGATCAGGGTCGTCGGCACCGTCCCGATCAACAGCGCCACGGTCGCTTGGGAGCCGAGCGCGCCGCCCGCGGATTGGAAGGCGCAGGTCGCCCACGCGGAGCGGTTCCACAGCGTCGGGGTGTGGGCGGCGGCTCTGTCGTTCACGTCCTTCTTGGGGGCCGCGGCGCTCCGGCTGGCCGCTCGGTGATCCGTTCCGTCAGGGCCATGCAACGGGCCGGTCGCCATTACCGGTGAGGCTCCTGCCCTCCCCCCGCAACAGGGGCGGCGCCCATCGCCCAAGACCCACCGCGAGCAGGATGCGAGACGCGAAGGAGGCAATACAATGATGGCGCAACGCGCGGGCACATCGGTACGGGATCTCGTCACCCACACCTTCGCCACGGTCGAGGCCAAGGACCTGGAGGCGCTGCTGCGCGTCTTCGCCGATGACGCCATCGTCATCGACCCCCACTTCCCGACGCCGCGGATGCGGGGGAAGGCGGCCATCCGGGACGGCTTCCGGGGGGCCATGGGCGGCACGCGGTCCTTCGGCTACACCATCGTGCACTACTTCGAGTCCGAGGACGGGCAACGCGCGGCGGTAGAGATGGCCACGCATCATGTCCTGCGATACGGCATGACGCGGGCCTTCCCCCAGGTCTTCATCTTCGACGTGGCGGATGGGCGCGTCACGCGCCTGCAAGCCTACGAACCGTACGGGCCACCCGGGATCATGGGGGCCTTCCTCCTCCTGGCGCGCCTCGCGCACAGGTTCGCGAGGACGTGACGCGCCCGCGGCGCCGTCCCCGCCGCGCGCCCCCGCTAGCGCCGCCGAGACGGCATAGAATTCGTGATCCCAGCGGCGTCAACAGGTCGTCGATCGCGCCCATGTCCATACGCGAGAGATGGTCATGGTAGCCGGTAGCCGCACACACCATCCAGCCAAGCTGCCATCGGGAAGACTTCTTGCACGAGATGCGCGCACCACGCGCCCTGACGATTCGCCCACACGCTCTATCCGCCGTCCCCATCGCCGACCACATCGGGTAGCCCCTGGCCTGCCGCCCTGCATACTCATGCAGTCTCTTTACCAACGGCAAGCGGTCAGTCGAGTAGGCCCCGCTGACAGCTTCGCGCATCCAGCACCGTTCACTGATGTAAGCCTTGGGCTCGGGCCGCACGATCCCCGCCCCGAAGGCTCACACGGGCGGCTCAGCGTTTCGTGGAGCGGCTTGTCGCTCCATGTTATATAAAGGCGGTCACACAAAGGCGCGTCGTTTCTACCTTGGCGTGCCCGACGTGGCGGGCTGTGGGATCGTACATAGCCGCTCCTGGCCGCGCGTAGAGGGACACATACTTACGCCCGACCATGGTCGTCAAGCGACAGTGACGCTCCCACGACGACCGCACCTACCACCCATAGACTCTCCGGCCTCATGACCCGTGTCGGACGGCGTGGCGCTGGCGGTAGGCGCGCGTCTTGACCCGGTTGCCGCAGACGTCCATGGCGCACCACCGGCCGAGCCCGTTGCGCGAGCCGTCGTAGAAGATCCAGCGGCACTCGTCGTGACCACACATCTTCAGCCGCGGCCACGCGCCCCGCACCGCGGCCACGGCAACGTCCGCCGCCAGGGCGGCGACGGCCCCGCGCGCGCCATCCTCCGCCGGCAGGAGCGCAGCCCCACCCCCGCAGTCGACGGCGAGCCGCAGGGGGAGCGACGGGAGGGCCGTGAGCGCGTCGGCGTCGAGGGCAGCCCCCTGACCGGCCCTGGCCGCGAGCGTCGCGCGCAGACCGCGCCGCAGCGCCATGGCCAACGCGAAACTCTCGCCGTTCACCCGCTCGCCCGGCCGCAGCAGACCCTGCCCCGCCAACCACGCGGCCAGGTCCGCCTCCGTCGCCAGCCGGTCCCCGCCGGCATGCCGCCGCCCGCGCCGCGCGAAACGCCGCTCGTCAAGGGTGTTGAGGAAGTCCTCGACCCGGACCAGCGCGGGCGGGGTCGCCGCGCCGACGCGCCCCTCGGTACCGTTATCGTCGTCCATAACACCAGTATAAGTGATAATCGGTTGCACGCGGGGCGCGCGGCTGGTATAACACCCCTATAACGATATACAGGTGTTGAAATCAGGGGGCGATCATGGATGTCCGACCGTTCACAATCAGGGTGGCCGACGAGGTGCTCGCCGACCTGCGCCGGAGGCTCGCCGCCACCCGTTGGCCGGACGCGGTCGAGGACGCGGGGTGGGACTACGGCACGAACGAGGATTATCTCAAGGGCTTGGTGGCCTACTGGCGCGACGACTTCGACTGGCGTGCGCAGGAAGACCGGCTCAATCGGTTCGCCCAGTACCGCGCCGACATCGACGGCGTCGGCGTCCACTTCATCCACGAGCGCGGCCAGAGCCCGAACCCGCTACCACTTATTATCACGCACGGCTGGCCCAGCTCGTTCGCCCAGATGCTCAAAATCATCCCGTTGCTCGCCGATCCGGCGCGTCACGGCGGCGACCCCGCCGACGCGTTCGACGTGGTCGTGCCGTCGCTGCCGGGGTTCGGCTTCTCCGACCGCCCGCGCGAGCGCGGCATGAACGGAGAGCGCGTCGCCGAGTTGTGGGCACGGCTGATGGTGGACGCGCTCGGCTACCGGCGCTTCGCCGCTGCGGGCGGGGATATCGGGAGCGGGATCACGCGCCGCCTGGCGCTGGCCCACCCCGAGCTGCTCGTCGGCATCCACCTCACCGACGTCGGCTATCCGGTCTCCGACTGGCCCGACCTCTCCGACGCGGAGCGACGCTACCTGGACGCCGTCCGGGACTGGTCGGCGCGCGAGGGGGCGTACATGGCGCTGCAAGCGACCAAGCCGCAGACGCTCGCCTACGGGCTCACCGACTCGCCGGCCGGTCTGGCCGCGTGGATCGTGGAGAAGTTCCGCGCGTGGAGCGACGGTGACGGCGACGTGGAGCGGCGCTTCAGCAAGGACGACCTGCTCACTACCATCATGATCTACTGGGCGACGGGGACGATCAACTCCTCAGTGCGCCTGTACTATGAGAACAGGCGCATAGCGCCGCTGACGCCGGAGCAGCGCAGCGACGTCCCGGCGGGCGTGGCCATCTTCCCCAAGGACCTGGCCCTCCCGCCGCGCGAATGGGCGGAGCGCAGCCTGCGCGTGGAGCGATGGACGGAGATGCCGCGCGGCGGCCATTTCGCGGCGATGGAGGAGCCGGACCTGCTGGTCGAGGACGTGCGCGCGTTCTTTCGACCCTTGCGCGCTACCCTCTAACGTGGGACGTCATGGCGCCATAGGGGAGGAGGGAGGATGATCGGGAATGCCCTGTACGGCAGCCCCGCGCCCGCGGCTCTCACGGTATCGCCGCCGTCACGGCGAGCGGCGCTATGAGGTTTTTGCTCCCGAGATGTAATCATTGGGCTCGGGAATGTAGTTATCGGCGATATCCTCGGGACCCTTGCCTCAACAACCGGGGCGGTCGTGGTATGTGTGCGGGTCATTCGACGCACGGGACACGAGTAGGTGTTTGGTCCTCAGGCGATCTCGACGCGCAGGGGCGCGCCGTCGCACGTCACCGACCAACCGGGCTCGCGCGAGGTGACGGTCAGCGTCGCGCCGTCCCAGGAGAGGTCGAAGCTGTTCGCGCCCACGCGCACGTTGTCCAGGCGCGCGGAGGGCCAACCGGCCGGGAAAACGGGGCGCAGCGCGAGGCGGCGGCGGAACGCGTCGGGCCGCAGGCCGAACACGCCCGCGACCACCGGCCAGGCCACGCCGTAGCCCGACCAGGCCTGTACGAAGCAGCCGTCGTCGGGCGACATCTCGGAGATGGCGCCGGGCATGCGCAGGTCCAGCGTGCCGGTCATCAGGCGCACGCGCTCCAGCGCCCGCTCGACCTGCCCGTAGGACATCTCGGCGACGGCGAGCGCGCCCGTGCTGATGCTCATGGCCGCGCCCCTGTCCAGGGCATTCAAGTACATGCCCCAGCGGCCGATGAACTCGGGGCCCGCGGCCCGCTCCAGCGTGCGCAAGGCGCGCCCCCGCTCGGCCAGGCCGTCCTCGAGGGGCGCGATGACGGACCAGTGCCCTAGAAACCACGGGCGCGCGCGGTCCGGCGCAAGGTCGGACTCGGCCTCCGCGAGCAGACGCCGCAGGGCGACGGCCGTCCCTGGATGCTCGTCGCCGCGAAAGTCCGGTTGTTCCGCCCGCTCGATCCAGGAGCGCAGGCGCGGCTCCATCTCGGCCGGGGTCGCGACCATGTCGGCGTAGAGCCCTTCGTCCTCCAGCCAGAACGCCTCCTCGAGCCGCCGCCGCACGGCGGCGTGGAGCGCGCGGCAGCGCGCGGCGACCCCGCCCTCGCCGAGGACCTCGGCCATACCGTCCAGAGCGTCCAGCGCCGCCACGGTGAGCGCCGCCGTGTCGACGCACCGCTGGTTGAGCCCTTCCACCTCGATCAGCCCGTAGCCCTGGGGTAGTACGTCGCCGTCGGGGCAGCGCTCTCCCAAGGTCCACTCCAGCACGCCGCGTCGGCAGAAGGCGTAGTTGCGCCGCAGGAACGCCAGGTCCCCCGTCCACAGGAAGGTGTCCCAGACGGCGCGCGCAAAATGGGGCGTTTCCTGCGTGTTGCCGGGATTGGACGCGTAGCCCCAGGTGTTGCACTCGTGGACCACGCGCCCGTTCTCGCCGTTAGTGACGAGGCTGAGGCGGCGCAGGAGATCGAGCGTGTCGACGGCGACGTCGTGCTGGCCGAGGGCCAGGCAGCCGCGCAGGGCATACGCGGCGTCGCAGCCGAACCACCACACGTAGTCCGCGGCGCCGGCGCCCAGCCCGCGCCCCCACGGGGCGACCTCGCGCACCAGCCAGTCGTAGTCGCACTTGATCCAGTTCCACGCGCGCACGATCGAAGGCTCTGGTATGTCCAGCTTGCTGCGCCCGAGCAGATCGGCGTAGCGCGCCGCCTTGAGGTCCCACAGGGCGGGGGCCGTCGCGCGCACCCGCTGGAAGCAGGCGAGGGCCGGCGCGAGGCCTGTGTGGGAGCCGGCGATGACCACCTCGAGCTCCACGTCGACGCCGGCCGGCGCCTCCAGCGTGTAGTCGAGGGCCACCGATACGCCGCGGCCCGCCGTTTCGTGCGGGCCCCACAGGTCGCGGCCACTGTCATGGCCTACGGGGTCTGGCGCGCGCGCGCCGACGACGACGCGCCAGGGGTTGCAGTCGTCGCGACAGGCCCACGCCCTCAGCGCGTCGTCGTAGACCGCGTGGTCATAGCCGTCGTGGTAGCCGCCCGGGTCGGACAGCCATACACCCTGGAGATCCGTGCGGGCCAGCAGGCGCAGCGCGAGGGTGCGGGAGACGGGGGAGCGGAACGTGTAGCGCACGACGACGGCGGGCTCGCCGTCCGGCGCGAATTCACGCCGCTCGACGCGCAGCCCGTCGGGCAGGTCGTACTCGTGCGCGCCCCAGTGCGCCCCGGCGACGAAGCGGCGCGCGCCGTCCAGCCACGTGTCATCGACGCGCAGCCACCAGCCGTCGAGCAGCTTGATCGGGTGCGCCCAGACGCCGCCCATCTCGCCGGGCGTGTGCCACCCCAGGTCGGGGAAATCCCCGTCTTGCGTCCCGACGACGTACGCGCGGTCGCCGGCCGCGATGTAGGGGTCGCCCAACTCCATGGTCTTCGCGATAGACGACAACGGCATGTCCGCCCCGGTCTCGCGCTGTGATGTCATCGCGCCCCCTCGCCCAGCGGGAAGCGCGCCGTTTCGCCGGCCGCGACCCTCTGCGTCGCAGCCGCCTCCCCGTCGCGGGCGCATGTCACCTCGTATATGTCATCGGCCTGTCCCTCCACCAGCAGGTCGACCGTGGCACCCCCCACGCGCAACCGGCGGAGCCGCACCCAATGGAGGCTCGGCGGGAACAACGGGCGGACGCGCAGGCCCGCGCCATCCGCATCGGGCTCGAGCCCCAGCGCGCTCTGCACGAGCAGGAAGGGGCTGGCGGCGGCCCAGGCCTGCGGGCTGCACGAGACAGGGTAGGGAACCGGGCCGCGCTCCCCGCCCTCGCGCGCGAGTCCGCCGTAGAGCTCGGGCAGCCGCGCGTCGACGACGCCGTCGCCCGCGGCGACGACCTGCGCGAGCAGCGCCGCCGCCGCCGCGTCGTGCCCGTAGCGCTTGAGGCCGGCCGCCACGATGGCGGTGTCGTGCGGCCAGATCGACCCGTTGTGGTAGCTCAAGGGGTTATACGACGGGTAGTCGGCGGCGAGCGTGCGTAGGCCCCAGCCCGCGCACATGTCTGCGCCCATCAGGCGACGGGCCAGGTCCCCCGCTTTCCCCTCGTCCGCCACGCCGGACCACAGCGCATGCCCGGCGTTACTGGTCACGGCCGGCACGGCCCTTTTGTCCTTGTCGAGAGCCTGGGCGAAGCACGACGTGTCGGGGAGCCAGAACTGTTCGTTGAAGCGGGCCCGCAGGAGCGCGGCGCGCTCCTCCTGGGTTGCGCCACCCGCGTCGTCGCCCAGGAGGCGCAGCACGGCCGCCCCTGCCAGGCGCGCCTCGTAGGCGTACCCCTGTACCTCGACCAGTGCGATGGGCGCCTCGGGATAGGCGCCGTCGGGGAACTGCAGCGAGTCGCCGGAGTCTTTCCAGCCTTGATTGGAGAGGCCGCGGCCGGCCTTGCGCTCGAACTCCACGAAGCCGTCGCCGTCCGGGTCGCCATAGTCGTCGAGCCAGGCCAGGGCGGCGCGCACGGCCGGCGCGAGTTCGCGCGCGAGCCCCCGCCCCGCGTCGCCGAGCCAGGGCAGAGCGCGCCCGAGCAGGACCAGGAACAGCGGCGTGGCGTCAACCGTGCCATAGTAGGGGTCGAACACCAACTGTCCCGTGCGCACGAGCTCGCCCGAGCGCATCTCGTGCATAATCTTGCCGGGTTCCTCGTCGCGGCTCGGGTCGACGCGCCGTCCCTGGTGGGCGGCGAGGTAGCGCAGCGTCCCGACCGCGATGTTCGGATTGACCATGAGCGTCTCTAGCGCGGTGATGATGCCGTCGCGGCCGAAGGGGACTGCGAACCAGGGGATGCCGGCCGCCATGTAGGGGCCTGTCGGGAAATCCAGCAGGAGCAGGCGCAGGTCGGCGAGGCTGCGCCGCGTCACCCGGTTGAGCGCCTCATCGTCTGTTTCGATCGAGGCGCAGTCCCGCGCGACCCAGGACTCCTGGGAGCGCGCGACCTCTGCAAGCCCGTCCTCGAACGGCGCGTCCCGGCGCGCCGTGGTCATGTCCCCGATCTCGGGCGCGATGAGGATGTCGATCATCACGGGGCGGCGCGGCTCCAGGCGCACGGGGAAGACCGCCGTGATCGCCGCGACATCGAGCGTATCGGGACCATCCGGTTCATAAGAGGAGGCCGCGGGCACGAACTTGTCCGGCGCGGGCGCAAAGAGGCAGCGCGTGCGCCGGTCGACGCTGTCGCGCCCCGTATAGCGCAGCGCGACGCTGTTGCGCGACGAGACATCAGGCGGCGCATATGCGCCGTGCGCCACCTGGGCGAAGCCGCGCACGGCGAATATGTCGCGGAAGTCGGCCGTCAGCGCGATCGTCAGGCTGGCGTCGCGCGCCGCGCGGTCGTAGTTGACGAGAGTGATGCGCTCGCGCAGGGCCGGGGGACCCGCGCCCACCTGCGCGGTCGCCGCGATATAGCGCGCGCGCCGCAGCAGGACGTTGGGCGGGAACTGCCCGTCCCCGCCCTCCGTGGTGGATAAGGCGCCGTAGGTGAGCGTGGCCGCGTAGCCCTTGTCGTCCACCTGGAGCAGCGGCGGGGCCAGGCCGTCCAGCCGCACCTCCAGGCCGCTCAGAAAGCGCGTATCCTGGTAGTACAAGCCGAGGGCGCCGGGGGCGGCGATCGGGATGTCGCCCGCCGCGTCGGTGGTCAGGAACGCGCCGCGCTCGGTAAGTACCAGGGGATTCAAGGGGTACGCCGCCTTCGCTTCTACGTTCATGGCGCTGTCCTGACGAGATCGGTGGCGCGTGGGGAGTCCCCCGGCGCGGGTTGCGCTGGCGTACGCCGCCGACGCGGCGACGGATTTGCCCCCGTCGCCGTGTCCTGGTACGTCCATGCGCTGTCGGGGGAGGAGATGTTACCCCTTGACGCCGCCAAGCGTGATGCCCTCGATAAAGAAGCGTTGAAAGAACAGGAATACGAGCAACGGTGGCAGCACGATGGCCATAGACGAGGCCTGCAGCAGATTCCAGGTCGTCGATTGACCACCGCCACTTTGCTGATTCGCGACGAACTGGTTGATGCCCAGGGTCAGGGTGAAGTGGTGTTCATTGGAGAGGTAGATCAACGGGGCGAGGAAGTCGTGCCACTGGCCGATGAACACGAAAATGGCCACCGCCGCGAGAGCCGGTTTGGCCAGCGGGACATAGATGCGGAAGAGCGTGGTCATCGTGCCGGCCCCATCCACAACCGCAGCCTCGCCCAATTCCCCAGGGACGCCCAGAAAGAATTGGCGCAACAGGAAGATGAACGATGGCGCGCCGCCCAACCACGCGGGGATAATCAGCGGCCACAACGTATCGGTCAGATGTAGCTTGGTGTAGATAAAGTACTGCGGTATCAGCATAATGACGCCGGGCACGGCGATCAGCGCGAGCACGAGGAAAAACAATTGGTCCTTGAACGGCGCCTGCAGGCGTGCGAACGCATAGGCCGCCATCGTGGTCGTGAGCAGCGTGCCGCTGAGTTGGCCGATCTCGATCAGGATCGTGTTTAGGAAATAGTAATTGAACGACGTTCCCGGTGTCGTGAACGCATCGATATAGTTATGCCAGTGCGCGGGATTGGGAAACGACAGGCCACCCCCGGCGGCGATCTGGCCCGCGTCTTTGAGCGAGGTCGCGATTTGCGAGTAGAACGGGACCAGGACGGTGATCGCCCCGACCGTCAGCACCAGATAGGTCAGCACAACCCCCAGCGTATGGCGTAGGGCACGGGTATTCCCCTTGCTGCCGACCCTCTTAGTGATGGAGACGCCGCTAACGGTTTGCGCCATGATAGCCTCCTTCTTAGCCGCCCTTAACGACGTTGCCTTCATAGAACACCCAACTCCGCGACGTCCGGAGTACGATGAGGGTTACGAGCACGATAAAGACGAATAGCAGAACCGCCTCCGCCGAAGCCTTACCATAGAGATTGTTGGCGAACGCGTCCCGGTAGAGCTTGATCATGTAGAACTCCGAGGAGCCCAGGATATTGGTTCCCGAGAGCAGCGGCGGCCCGCCCTTGCCCTGAGTCAGCACATAGGGGCCGTCGAAAATCTGGAACACGCCGATCAAGCCGGTCAGCAGGTTGTAGAAGATCGTCGGCGAGAGCAAGGGAATGGTCACGTTCCAGAAGCGCGCCCACCACCCCGCGCCGTCCACTTCGGCCGCTTCATAGAGCGGCTGGGGGACACCTTTGAGTCCGGCGAGGTAAATCACGATTGTGTTGCCGATGCCCCACAGGCTGGTCAGGACGATGGCGGGGACGACCCATGTCGTACTGTTGAGCCAGTCGATGCGCGGCAGGCCGACGAACCCTAGGATCTGGTCGAGGGCGCCATGCTGCCGATCGAAGATCCAAATCCACAGCACGCCGACGGACACGCCCGCCAGCAGCGACGGCATGTAGTAGATGGCGCGGAAGACATTGATGCCGGGCCGCTGCCGGTTCATCATCAAGGCCAGCACCAACGAGAGGATCAGGCTGACGGGTAGGAACAGCGCCGCATAGAGGGCCGTCACCTTGATGGCCTGGGCAAAGTCGGGGTCGTTGGTGAAGAGGGTCGCGTAGTTGTCGGCGCCAGTCCACTGCGGTGGGTTGATGATGTTCCACTGTGTGAAGCTGGTATAGATTGACACAAGGCCTGGGGCGAGATAGAGAAACAGGAATCCCGCGACGAAGGGGGTTATTAGCAGGTAGAACGTCCTTGCTTCACGCCATTCGCGCTTGCTCAACTTCCTATCCCTGCGCGCTTGGACTTTACTACCGGACATCGTGCGTGCCATAATGTGCCTACCCTCCTCTCTAAACCGCCCCACAGTATGGGCGCCTAGTACTCTGTCAACCATGAACCATGGCTCGAATGTTTGGCGTCGACCGGGACCACCGCCATGACGATGGTCCCGGTCGACGCCAACTACTCAGGGCTCGTTTGGCAGCCTACTAGTGGAAGGATGCAAGGGCTTGCTGACCTTTCTTTGCCTCGATCTGCAATACCTGCCGCACGGAGGTGCCCGCGCTTCCATCGATGAGCGTCAAACCTTCGGACAGTGTCGTGCCGACGGCGGCGGCCGCATCGGGGCCAGTCAGGTCGCCCGGCAGCGTGTTAATGTTCTTCACACCCTTGATGAAGACACTACGCACGGGGTCCATGGTGTTGCTGCTCTGGTCGGCAATCGACTTGATGGCAGGCAGGGCGGTCTTACCCCAGATCGCGTCGCCGACGGGACCGCTCATCAACTTGATGAGCGCAGCGGCTTCCTTGGGATGCTTGGTGGCGCGGGTCATGGCAAAGCCGGCGTAGTAGATCGTATTGACCTGGGGGCCACCGGTGGTGCGGGGGAACGGCACGACGCCAAAGTGGAGATTAGGAGTGGCCTTGTAGGTCGACGACGGCCACACACCTGTGATGTTCATAGCCACTTTGCCCTGCGCGAAGGGGTCGGCGCCGCCGTTTGTCGCCGAGGCCTGCTGCGACGGCGTGGGTGCGACATGGTCTTTCGTAACCAGGCCGGTCCAGAACGTGATAGCGTTGACTGTGGTAGGGCTGTCCATGTAGCCGACAACATGCTTGCCGTCGGAGCTAATCAGGCGTCCCCCGAACGAACTGACGACCGCGCCGGCCAGGCGCGGATTCGTGGGGTCGACGATTACGCTGTAGGTACCGCTCTTCTTCATGAGCGCCAGCGCGTCACGCCTTAGTTCGTCCCAGGTGAAGTTGGATGATGGCGCGGATAGGCCGGCGGCTTTGAAGAGGTCTTTGTTGTAGTAGACGGCCAGCGTGGAGTAGTCTTTGGGCAAGGCGTACTGATGGCTGCCGACCTTGCCGATGGTCAGCGTGTTCGGCAAGTATTGGTTCAGGAAGCTCTGACCAACGTACGGGGTGAGGTCCTGTAGCGCATTCTGGCTGGCGTAGAAGTCTACGTCGCCGTCGCCGAGGTTGGTGATGTCGGCAGCCGTACCGGCTGCGATCTGCGCGACCGCTTTGATGCGTTGGTCAGGGATCGGCTCCAGGCTGACGCCGACGCCTGGATACTGCTTCTGGAACTGCGGCAGAATCTGCTTGTTGAACTCCGTCTTTTCCTGGGGGCTGAAGAAAGTGGAGAAGCGCAGAGTAAAGCCTGCCGCGTTATGACCCCTGGCCGGCGTCGCCGGTGAGGCCGCGTGGCCAGCCATCGGGACCGCCGCGCCGAGTGCGACGAGTGCCGCCGGTAAGAGGCGAAGTCGATGAGTACGTTTCATGTCTGTCTTTCTCTCCTCACGTCGTAGATCGTTCCGACCGGAGCCATCGCTCTCCTCGAACCGTCTCATCGAGACCATCCCGGGCGAGAGCGTGTGCCGGGCAACAGCGTCCATCCGACGCGTCGTTATGATAATCGTGCGCTACAATAGCGACCGTCGATCTATCTCAGAATTTGGCTAGGCTACCCTCCTTTCAGGCCCACCATAAGGACGTCATCACGACCCGCGGGGCGACCCACGTACGGCATGGGGATGCCGGTAGCGAGAACGGACCGTAGCGGGACAACGATCGCAGCGTCGGCGAACCGAAACGTTTTGACTCCCTGCACCTATGTTATACGCGGAGCGACGCGCTGTCAATATGTCTAGGGCGAGGGGGGTGCGCCACGAAATAGTGGACTGAGGCAGGCAGCCGGCAAAGGCAGGGACGCGGTACCCTCACCACAGGCACGGGCGCAGGAACGCCCCCGGTGTGCCGGGGAGGGTACCGCTGGACAGAGA
>JAABVA010001134.1_pt1 | contig 29327 bp, 31 predicted proteins | sample 5560331 | NCBI WGS metagenome assembly JAABVA01 (sample SAMN12812661, study PRJNA571458) | rock metagenome | isolation source: Antarctica rocks | place: Antarctica: Victoria Land, Mt New Zealand sud | collected 2016-01-07 | reverse complement strand
TTGGGGGTGTGGGGATGATATCTAGGTATTTGCTCTATTTGCACCAAATTTGAGGCTGATTTGTGTGTTTTCCCCGCCAAATTCGCTAAAACCCGAAAACTGAACCAGACTTTTGCATACAACGATATTTGATACCTGTTAATGGCTTGTAGGTGTTTTGAAAACGGGCGAGTGCCCAGTCATGACCAGGTACAACGTTGCTCTATTTCTTTTAGTTCCTGGTTTTTGCCGTTGCGAGTCTCTCTACTCGCCATCTTTTTTCCTCCATCAGCCTCGTTCCCCGCTACATTTGTACATGAGGCTCTCGAGTACAGGGATTTACATTGGCTGAGATGAACCACGTTCAGCCTTAGGCTGTAGGTCTGCTTTGCCGAGTCTACATTCTTTGCGGGAAAGGCTTCCTCCCAACAGAGATAAGTGAGGTGGCAGTCTTGCAAAATCGTAGCAAACATAATAGCACTGTAAACTAGACATATCTTGTGGACTATCAGAACTTTCGACTTCTCTTAACTCAACATCCATTCGCTCGATTGAAGATTGAAGACGCGATAAGGTGAGCTACAGTAGAAGAAGAACCGAGAAAACCGGTTTAAAGTCGACCAGGCTGCCACGGATTTCGATAGTCATCCTGGGGATTGTCAATCAAGACGATGCGACGCTATTTTGAATGAAGGTGTACTCAGAAATATGGTTCAGTGGGATATCGAGTCCATTACTACAGACCAAAGTCACTTCCCTTCCGCACCAATTGTGCCAAACACCAGACAGCAGAACAACTACCTTCTCAGCGCGATCCTGCCAGCATATAAGAGTTATCTCAGGTAATCTAGGCCCCAAAATCAATCTTGTGAATCTTCTCGATTCGACTTCGCTGCAGAGGAGATAGGTAGTCAGAGCTCACTCAGCTCTCGAGGAGAAGAATGCGGACCAGGGACGCTACGGCGTCGGTCCCTCGATATATATGGAGGCCGCCAACCATGACAGGGCGGTACTTGAGACAAAATATCCTGAGGGCGAAGCTGCGTGGTCTACACCTGAGTACCAGGTAAGCATGGAAGCGACTCTTATGGAGCAGGAATCGACATGTGATCCGGCCAACCTTGAAACACGACAAAGATTGTTCGAGGATGATGTTCAGAATCTACTGCGGATATCTGCTGGCTTCGATCCTGACTTCGACCCAAAACATGCACCTCGAATAGCCTTGCTTTGCCAAACATGTCATACAGCGCTACAGACCACAACCCATCTACTGGAGAGTGAGGCACAGAGACAGAGACTGACCTCGGAAGCGCTCCGCGTGAGGGTTTGGGGCATGGACATGTTTGATTCTACGAATTGTGCGCCTCTAGATGAGCTTCTAAGCTTGGCGTCCGGCAGACATAGTACTCTCCAACATCATCTTACAGGTGTGTGGGCCGATATAGCGGCCACATTAGAACTCGTATTATTCCTTGTCATTCGTCAAAAAAGAAAACCGAGCCGGGAAGGCCTCACACAATGGAGAAGGCTGAGAATTTTACTTGGACTTGACGACATCTCTACTGCCATCCATGATGGGTTTGGTCTACCTGGAAGTTTTGACTGCGACAATTTGTACGATGATGCTGAAGAGGTTCTGAATGGTCTCATAAGTAGCCTTGAAGGGCTCATTGATTGCCTGTTTGATCTTGTTGTCACAATTAGCACAATTCGACAACTGCACAGGCTCGGCTTCAACCAAGACTCCTCAACCTCTACGGCTTTTCGCGATGGTGAAGATCAAGGAGCTAGAAGTGGCGTCATGGCGGCGACGGAGGACTCTTCAACATCATCTTCCCCAGCCGATAGTGATGTTTCGAATGAGTATCCTTTAATGAGACCTGAATCCAAAAAGGGGCGGATAAACAGTGGTGAGGATTTGGATGATTGGTCGGCACACAACAAGATCTCACATCTTTCCGAATCAGCGCCGCAGGATGTGTCCAAAGAACATTCTGACAGAGCGGCAAATCTGTCTCGAGGGGCCTTCCATTTAAATACAAATCAAGAGTCCGTCAGCCAGAAGGACCCATCTGAGGTTATCAGCACGCCGAAGACCTCGAAAGTACCAGTCCACGATGCCAAAAACTCGGCTTTAAGGCCAAGGCAAAATCATACAGCCAATACCAGGCGATTTCGGAAGCCCATCAAGTTTATAGATTGTCATGCTAGACATTTTACCTTCCCCTTTTCCTTATGCCGTACTTGGAAGGTGGGTTGACGCCGACTTAATGTGATGACTGCCGATTCTAACAAAGAATTAGGATATGCAAGATCTCATCAAAGAAGGATTCCAAGGCATGACAGGCCCCTATGCAGATGCTACTAGAGCACTTATCGAGCATGGGAAGTACGATCTTGTGAGCCATTTCGATAATGAAACCATCATACCCAGCCTATGGAACTCGGTTCTCGAGCCAGGTATGACCGTGAGAATGGTGCTTTATCAATTCCCACCTGGCACGTATGTCCCACCTCCGCAATATTCTTTCAACGCTCAGCATACTTATCAGCCCTATGAATATCGCCCAACATCCTCCCAAAAAGCTACTGCCCCCTCGAATAAAACCCAAGAACGCTACAACGAAGATAAAGAGAGTTGGAAGAGCCAAGATGAGGATGTTAAGGGGCATAAGGATAGCCAAGATGATGAGGCGACCCCTACCGTGAGTACTGGCATAGCGCGTAGACCAAAGGCATCTTCGTCAAACGTGGACGCGACCTCAAGTACACAAGAATCGTCGTCAGACGCGCCCGTAACTGCTACTGTAACGGTTAAGGATCATAAGCAGAAAAAACAGAAGGTTGATGAAGGATGGGAAACTTTTGTTTCGTCTCGGCCAGCTCATCTTCAACTGGCTCTACCATCATCCTCCAGCCTTCCTAATTTTGAGGATCTCGGAGTCGGAAAGGAGGCCCAGCACTCTTCTGCACGCCCAACGGCAAAAAAAACTTCCACATATACTACGGCCTCAACGAACTACATTGACAGTGCCTATAATAGCATGGAAAGTGCTCATTCCTTCTATCCTCATCCATCATTGGACTATAATGCTCGGCCTAATGTATCAGTTCCTAGTAGTACAGAGCTAGTACCGCGCAACCCATTGCCATATAACCAGCCTGTTATTGCAGCTCCCTCGTCCAATCCACAATTCACACAGCCTCAATATCTGGACTATTCTAAAGCATATTTGAGGTTGGAGCAAATGATCCTAGATGACAAAGCTGTAAGAGAAGCAAGAGAATCCGCTGCAAAGAAGCTCGAAGATGAAAGACGCATTAAGGTAGAAAAGGAACAATTCGTTGCGGAACAGATCGACGCAGCCGCAGCTGCTGCTGCTGCAAATGCACGGCTGGATTTTGCTAGGAAAGAAGCGGATAAGCTCGTAATCGAATCAGAGAAAGCTGAAGCAGAGACCAAAGAAAAGGCCGCCGCCGCTGCAGCCGCAGCTAATCCGGAGCCTATTCATTTCAAGGATGCTGTCGGGAGGAAGTTCATATTTCCCTATCAGCAGTGCAAGACTTGGCGGGTATGCCTTTTTGTGTTTCATTCCATGCATGCGCTATGGACACTAATTATTTTAGGGTATTGATGACCTCATAAAGGGGGCCTTCGTTCACGTTGAATCGATCAGGTCAGACGTTTTTGAAGGTCGCTATGATCTTCTTAGTCCTAACGGAGATATACTTCTCCCTGCCCTCTGGAAAAGTTCGATCGAGCCGGGTTGGAACGTGACAATGGCCCTATGGGCCACCAATGAATATCAACCACTGTCCAACACACCAGAGACTCAAAGATTGCCAAACCCGGATGTAGTAGTTATCACGGATCCATCGACGTCAGGTTTGCAAGCGTTTAGTAGCGCTTTAAGCAATCGTCCCACGTCTCCGCCTGTGTCAGCGCAGTCTACGCAAAGCTTGGAAAATCTACCCAGACCTGGTGAGTCAATTCTCGCACCACAAGTGTTATTGCTAACTTAATGGTCAGAAGTTATCAGAACGCAAGAAGAATTGTCAGTGCAGGGAGAAAACACTACTCAATCGGATGTAGTGCGCATCATCACAAATCGGAGGAACGAAGCCGATACCTCTGTATCGTCATCCGAGGACGGAGATACTCTGGACGAAGAGCCTGAGAACAGGCGCAGAGTTTCCAGATGGGCACACCGCATTCTTCGCCCATTGAGGGTAGGAAAATTCGCTGCCACTCAGAATGACTCCTGGGACGACTGAGTCTCTAAACCATCAGTCGCGAAACAGAAACGTTTCATGAAAACCAGCCACAATACTAGAAACTCAAGAACCTGGGGTATCGAGTTCGCTTTGGGGCTTGAAAATCCCCTGGCTCTTCTGGGAGCGCACATAAGCCGAAGCTGAGGAGGATTCAGTCAAGTTTCCGTTGATCATGCGTTCCAAGTCTAACGTACTGAACATAATTCCGAAATACGACACTATTCATCCACCAAGCACTACACCCCCGAAATATCTTCTCCATACCATCTCTACTGCACAACCCCTCTCGCAAAAACAACTCCCTAAACAAATCGAAATACCCTTCTCTATCCAATCTATACCATCACCCTCTCCCCAGCTTCTCCCCAACCCCCCAGGTGCTCGAGCCACGAATCAACCCACTCGTTTAAAAGCGCAATCTCCATTTTCCACGCTCAAGCGCGTCCTCCATCAGATTCCCCTAATCAAAGCAATCAAGCGATCTGCAAGAGGCGAACAAACGCTTCCCTACCTTGGCGCCCAAGTTGAGATGTAAATACTAAGTGTTGGGTGGCAGGAGGTGCAGTTTTAGAGTCACGGACAGGCAGGAGCGGCTGTAACGATTTGGCGTCTTAGAGGAGGATAGGGGCCTAGTATGATTTTTATTTACTATACTCGTATTCGAAGTGTTTTGTTTTCAGGGTGTGTCGCTGTTTTTGTGGTCTGGCGTTTTCTTTGTGTTGGGGGTTTGGTTTCTGGAAGGGCGGGCATAGCTGCTGGGAATTACTTCTTTTCGGGAGGGGGGGATAGAGGTGGATGGGCTGGTTGGCTAAATTGAGATGGGCTTTCTGGGTTTGGAAGGTGGGAGGGATGGGGAAGGTAATATTGTGTTGGGAATGTGTGACGGGATACGAAAGAAAAGATGACTTTGAGCGGGAGGGATAGGGAGACTGGTATCGGGGGTGTGTAATGAATCAAAAAGCGGATCATTGTGGGCAAAAGCGATTAGCTATTTGACTTTTCTGGCTCCAATCCCATGTAACAATGCACCATTACCTCTAATCTCAAGGCCGTTTCGCGGAACGCTACCCAGCTACAGAAGGCCTCGGACGGAACGCCACCCTTTGCAAATCCGGAGACGCCAGAGGTTCGAGACTTACGGGTGGAGACGCCACCGACTGAGCAACAACGCTGGATGGGGAAGCAACGTTAGGCGTAGATGCAAGACTAGGCGTATACGGCGACGACGTAGCACTGGCATAGTCCTCCGATCGCTGCGAGTCTGACCGAAACGCAAAATAATCGCTTCTGTGGGTGTCCAAGGTTCTTAACATCATCAGATCATCGTTGGACCTTGCGATTTGCTTTGCAGTCATCCCGTCCGCGTCGGGGCGCATATGGTCGGCGCCTTTAATGATGAGCTGTTCTACAACTTTTGCGTTGCCGAGCTCGACGGCTGCGAAGAATGTAGGCTGGAGGTGCGAACGGTTGGAGTCGTCTATTTGAGCTCCGGCATTTATCAGTGCTACGGCGATGTAGTAGCGCTCGAGATTTTGGGCGGTGTTTAGGGGAGTCGCGCCCCATGCATCACGGAGGTCCAGCTGGGGTTTGGGGGTGCTGCGGAGTAGGGTTTCTGTAGATTCTAACTGGTTGTGGAAGGCGGCTAGGTGTAAGGGCGTGCGCTTGAAATAGTTGGTGAGATCTGGAGATACTTGTGCTTTTAGGAGTAATTTCAATATTTCTGGCTGCTGGTTTACTACGACAAAATGTAAAGCGGTGTCGCCGGTATCTGGATCGTGACCAGAAAGGTCTGGACTTGCCTGAGCAATCTTCTGGCGGATGAGGTCTGTAAGAGCAAGCTTTGCTAGGGACCATGTTGGCAGCAATTCGGCACGTGGTAAGGTCTCTCCATCTGCCGCTTTCGCATCATCGTCTGTACCTTCAAGCAAACGCAAAGTCCTAGTATGGCCATTTTGCCACGCGAATTCGGCAGGTGACCTATCATGCTTATCTTTGATCGTGCGATCAGCTCCAGCGTCTAATTAGACTTTTGCTACTTCGCTGTAGCCCTCTCGGCTTGCGTCGTGTAGTGCTGTCTCGCCCTGATTTCCTCGAGCATTCTTGTCCAACCCGGCTTTGAGCAGTAGGCTCACAACTTCCTCATGTCCATTGACACTAGCACAATGCAGAAGGCTGCGCCCACCATCATCTACGTTGTGAAAGTCAATCCCTTGGTCTAGAAAGACTTGGATTACCTCCAAATGCCCTTCATCCACTGCTCTTAAAAGTGCAGTGCCGCCTCCCTCTCGATCTTGGATCGAGGTTTTAGCGCCCTTGTTCAATAGCTGGTTGACAATGTCCGCGTCACCGCTTCGGGCCGCAATGATTAGAGGAGAGCTGCCAATTTTGTTGGGTAAATCAACATTGACACCCGGATGACCAAGTAGGAGCTCGACGATCCGACTTTCCCCGTATAATACTGCAAGAGAAAGCGCAGTGTAGCCCTCTTAGTCTTAGTAGTTCGTATCAAGATCAGGTCGTTGAAGAAGCAAATCTACGACTTCTTCATCTCCGGGCCTAGCGGCGATTATAAGAGCCGTCCGACCATAGTCGTTGTTAATGTAGGGTACATTTACATCCAGATCTTCCCTCGCTAGGAGCAACTTGGCAACCTGATTACAGGTTTCGCTATGTTGAAGGTATGCCTCAAGGAAGGCCGTTGTTTCTCTTGCGCTGCGAACGTTGACCAATGCCCCAAGATCAAGAAGCTTTGTTACAGTAGTGATGTGCCCTCTTCTGCAGGCATACATCAGAGCAGTCTGCCCATATTTTGGATCAATCGAATCGATGGGAATGCCTTTGGTATTCACCAAATCAGTGATGGCTGGATCTAGGCCATAGAAAGCCGCCATGTGGAGGCCATTGACACCTCTTCGCGCATCTATATCAGAGTGGATCTTTGAGTCGAGGTAGATTGCCGCCTGTAGGGAAGACTCAAGCTTACCAGAGTTGCTTAAGAAATCAAGCAGCATTGCTTATATGTCTGGCTCTGAGCAGACTCGGGAGACGTGATCACCCCAATATTGTGACCCATAGGATAACAGCGGCAGCCGGTTCAATCTTGCTTGAACTTGGTCCTCTTTACAACGTTCATCGAGCCCTTCGAAATTCAAATACGTCACAATCGTTTCGGCGATATCTAATTCGGCGCGAGGGAACCATTTTTCACGATGCTCCTGAAGATAATCATGGAAGGTAACGTGGATTCTTACTACACTTTTATCGTAATCAATAGTCACCAAACCTGCTGTGACGGAGATAATATCTGCTTCGAGAACCGCCTCATCTGGGTCGTAAATTTTGTCTCCGACTTTGACCCCAAGGGCCTGTTGAAGCTCTTTGAAGCTTGAAGGTCTGTGTGTACAAGCAATCCAGAAGAGTGCCTCGATGGCCCAGTTAGCTTTTCTTTTGGGCCTTTGACTTACGATCCTCTCCATCTTTGCCATATACGAGTATGCTATGTCCAGATTTTCCGGCAGAACCATTAAAGCGTTCTCGATCTCCCTGACATTCAACATTGTCTTTATAGAATCAATGTAAAGTCTTGCCAAAAGATAAATGCCTTTGGCTTTGCGTGAGATCTCGTCGGGTATTTTCTGCTTGAGTGATGGTTTCTGCTCGAGTCTTCGTGCAAGTGTCGTTGAGCTGAGCGAGATACTACCAATTCGCTTATCTCTGCGCCTCGTCTCGTCGTGTTTTGTCTGCTCCTCCAATTCCCATTTAATATATCTTCGAATTTCATCGTCGGTTGCTTTGACCAGGACCGAAACCTGGTCATACGGCTCCTCGAGCTTGTGAGATGAATTACCGCAGGATTCTTGTTTATCCACGCAGTTTTGGCAAAGGTCATATTGCTCGCAGTATAGCACTGAAAGTAGATGCTCAAATTCGAAGCATGGCAAACAGAGCAGCTTATTCCACAGGTAGCGGATTCGATCTCGGCATATCTCGACGTGACCATTGTGCTCACGTTGTCAGCATCAAGCCTTCGCAGTAAAATTTCCAGCTGCATCTCGACTTCATCGGTCGCATCGTTCCAACCATCAATAATGAGATACACCCTTAAATATGCTTTGAACTCTTCTTGAAGCACTCGTATCATGTTGTCTTGGTTGGGCTGGGCTTCTCCCCTTGATGCTTCATACATTGCTTTCAGCTCCTTTGATCGAAATCCAAAGTGTCGATGCTGAATTGGCTGCTTGACGAGACTACATACCAATGAGGTTGATAGATGTCTGTTTGTCCTTTTCTTTATAATCAAGGTAGAGGAAGAGAACCAGCACACTGTGTTGTGAGTACGTGCGCTGAAGATAATTTATTACATTTGAACAAAGGACAGTCTGCAATAATTCAGCATATGAACCTATATGAACCTATGATTAAAAGACATACCTTGCCTGCACCAGGATCGCCATAGCACCATAAAGTCCACGGTCTGCCTAAAATCCACGCTCTGAACTCTGGAGAGTCAAACAGCCATTGACTGGTTGGAAAGCTATCCTTAAAGACTGCGTCTTGCCTTTTGTAGAACTCCAGAGGCGACAGCCATGCCATTATCTTTTCCCTTTCCTTTTCCCTCACCTCGTGCCTTTGCGTCTCTTGCACATCTTTAATGCGCTCGTTGCTATCCTTGGCTAGGACTTGATTTGCCATGGACAGGTCATATTGATCTTTCGCTAACAAAGAGTCGATGTTTCTCCTTAGTCCTACTATGTCATCAATTTGCCCTTTGACTCCTTGCTCTGCCCAGTACCACATCAGTCTGGTACTTGCTCCTTTTATGCTTGTCGGTGGTTTGAGCTTTTCAGAAAGACTCAGTAGGAGTGCTTCCAAGCGCTTGAGAATTCCGGTAGCTACGTAGCTATCCACATCATAGTAGTAGGTCCCTTTTGGCTCCGGGTTTTTCTTTCCAGGTACAACACCGTCGAGGCCGATCTTTACGAAACCGCCATCGATCTTATGGCCCCATCTTTCCCAGGTCCCTTCCGGTAGTTCGGCTTCACTCAAAGCCTTGTCAGGAACGAAGCGTTTGGCAGGTTCTACAAGAGCCAAGAGACCTTGAGACTAGGAATTGCCTTTTTGTGCATCTTCTAAGCGGCGCGGCAGGGACTCGAGAGAACGGATGACGGCATCCACTACATCGAGGTTTTGTTGTCGTTCTCGAGGTGCGTCCTTCGCCTTTGCGAGAATACTGTATATACTTTGCGCTATTGCAATGCAAGATTTGACATTCTCATAAACACTCAGCACACCTGCTACTTCAGCCATACTGGCATAACGACCACTGCGTACTTTAATGAGAAAAATGGCAAAGGGATTTAGCTCACGACGGCAAGGCTTTCGGCACGCACGTAGAAAACATGCAGAAAACTGCCTCAGGGCTGAAGACTTCAGAGTAGACGAACATCTTGCCGAAAGATTTGTCTCTCGATTAAGATACACAGCGTACTTTGATAGATAGGTAGATTGACCATCACGAATAGCAAGAACGCTGCACATCTGTAATAGTACTGTAAGAAGTGCTTTAAAGCGTACTCCGTTCTAGGATTTCTGCATGGTGATCATGTAATGCATCTCACGGCACAGGCAGCCTCAGCCTCGTTCTGCAAGCCTCGTCTCACTCTCAGATCTGTATGCGCGCAGCTACCCAATCAATGATACGATACACCATCAAAGAGAGGCCGAGTCAAATCTTCGGATTGAAGACATCAACAATACCTTATTCGCTTAATACTGGCCGTACGCAGTACTGTACTACTGTTACAAAGCTCGGAAATATTCGCCATTACGATGTATTGTACACAATCATACTTTACCTACCTTATCCTTGCCATTTGATGTCTACTCCGTACCGTACTGGTATCTTCATCTTCCGCCGCAAACCTCTTGTCTGTCATTTGGGCACCTCCATAGGCTACAGCTACCCTGATTCGCCTCCACCACTGCCCAAAGGTCGAAGTATTTCCGATTTATTACAATGAATGTTTCATAATGCCGCCTAGGGGCTGGGTATCTGACCCTTTTGGGCATTCGAGCCCCTGCTCCACGATATTCGAGAAGTCATTGTTGCAGCATAAGCCGAAAATCTGCGCCTAGATTCGACGATTATGCTGCAATGACTTCTCGCACACCCTGCACAGCCTGAAGATTTATCATCACGGCGTCCCTGCTGCATCTGTCGTTGATTATTGTTCGCGTGCTCCCCCCAAAAGGCTTCCGGTTCATCGTTGATTCCGCCGACCTAGAAAATCCTCGATGTTGGCCATTCATGCCGAGTACTCATGGCCGTTATCCCCACGAGGAAGATTGCCTGACCTAAGCATTGCTGGTCCTTTAAAGGCCACGGGAGAGCCGTATCCTTCTGGAAGGAAGGAAAATACGATCGCTATGGCTTTTCCATCGTTTTCTTTCGCGGTTCTGCTACTTAGTCTGCTCGCCCATTCTCTCTTTTTCACACCCTCACTTGCTACTCTTCATGCATCTACCGCAGCTCGATCCAAGACAAGCTCTAGCTTATCTGTTGTGATGGAGAGCATCCTTGTGTGGAATTCTTCCAGATCAGCGACCGTGTGTATTCGTTCTTTCTATTTCTAAGCGGCGCTCTTATTGACAATATCAGAAACGGTATTCCCTGCCGTGGATGCCTACAGATGTCTAATAAGCGTACCTTTTGATAAGGCCGTCGCTTCCCAACTTATACGATACTACAAGGACACTCTCGAGTTTCAAAGTACTCTGGCCTATCTCAAAGATCCTCCGCTAAGCTATCAGCAAACCCGAGTGGATATCCTATCGGCTCTCGATATTATTGCTACGGGTGTAGAGACCGGCGTCTTCCGAGACGAGTATGCATTCGAAGCTGCAGTGCAGAATGTATTACAAGCCAGCCACGACAGCCATGTCAGACTTGATGCAGGTGCTCTCAACGTTTTTCAGCTTTGGTAGTCCGTATGCGATTAGCTCTGTTTCAACGGACGGGATCGAGCTTCCCAAAGTGTATTTCACAAGTCTGTCTAGCAAGCAGCACTGGTTGCTATGGAATCCAATCAAGACTTAGATGATTTGACTGGTGCACAAGAACCTGGTGCGGACCGGAAGCCCTCTCCCATCAAGTTGATCGACAACCAAGACGCAAATGAATGGCTAACGCAGTTTGCGGCGCTGAACTCCTTTGGTCTTCTTGAACCGAATGCGGATTGGAACGCGCTGATGTATAATCCTGCAGCTGACATACAGAACAAGCCTAGTGTATTCACTGGGCAATCGCGGTTCTATCCTGGTGACAAATTGGAATTTGTCTTGGAAGATGGCACTGAGAGATCAAGTCGGTGGCTCTCCCTTGCCACTGTACCTTTCGATACCCCTACGATCAATAATGGGGAAGATCTATACTCTTTCTTCGTCTTGAACGACCTACCTAGCTCTAGCCAAGATTCCTCTTCCTCGAGTGACACCCCTTCACTTTTGAGTACGTCTACTTCTTCGGACGATACACCTACCGCAACAAATACAGCATTACCCAGCTCATCATCTGGTTCCCAGAGCGTTGACACGCCTACTTCTTGGGCGGGTGTCCCAGCCTATCCTTCGAACCCGGAAATCGTGCAGCGTTCCCTTGGCTACGGTGGCTTCCTCACGGGCTACTTTCTAAATGACTCGTCGATAGCAGTCCTAAGCAATCCCAGCTTCGAGATGACTGGGTCAGCACTTTCATCCTTCTCTGGTACTATTGGTAGGTTCCTCCAACGCAGCAAAAGAGCCGGGTTGAAGAAAGTCGTAATCGATCTCCAGCAGAATTACGGTGGTGAAGTTCTTTTAGCAGTGGATACGTTCAAGCAATTTTTTCCTTCAGAAGAACCTTTTGGTGGCAGCCATCTTCGTGCGTCCCACTACTCAGATGTACTTGGCAACACGTTCACCCAACATCAAAGGAAAGATACACTAAGTCAGGCGGATATCGATGCCGACGCAAGCACCAACCAGAATTTTACATCTTGGCCGAATTTCCTCGATCCCCACGCCGATCATGGAGACTTCTTCTCGAAGGTTCAGCAGTATAATCTATCAAGCAGCCTTTTCGATGAGGTCGCTACAGGTGGTTATCTTGATGATGGCACCAGTCCGGCTGGCATTGTCATATACGGCTACGGCAACCGCTCCGCAACCACGCCTGCACCTTTCGCCACAGAGGACATTGTCATTCTTACCGACTCTGTCTGCCATTACGCTTGCGCAGCTTTTGTAGAAATGATGCACCATGAGGCGGGTGTCCGTACTGTCGTCGTCGGTGGCCGGCCTAACGTCGGCCCAATGCAAGCGGTGGCTGGAACTCGTGGAGCGCTTGCGTACAGTACTGATCAGCTCGACAACGATATGTACGTGGCCACTACCTTCAACTCGAGCGTCACGGATGAATTACCACAATCTCACGTTACAGAAGATCTTCGTTTCTGGATTACATCTGCGGGGATCAATATTCGAGACCAAATCCGTGAAGGCGAGACAGAACTTATCCCTCAACAGTTCGCATATGAAGCTGCCGACTGCAGGATTTACTGGACCTATTCAACATTTAACAGTTTCCGGAACCTATGGCAGCATGCCGCCGATGCAACGTGGACAAAACCAGACTTTTGCGTCAAAGATTCAAGGAACTTTCACTCCACGGATGCGACAGACACTGTCGGTCCCAGCGCAAGCCAGAAATTTCTGTGGAGCAGTGCCAAATCTGGACAACGGCAGAACACCGGTGCTTCCTCTGGAGCCAGCCACGGAAACGCAAAGGGCAATGGCATAGCTAGCGGCGCGCCAATACCAAGACTCCTACACTGAACGCGGCCTGTAAGGTAAACAGGCAACCAAAAACCTGCGCTCGCAACGAGGTCTGCTTCGTAGTCAGCTCCTGCAAAAACGGCAAATTCGACTTCACATCTCTCTGCAAGCAGCAGTGTACATCAAGCAACCAGTGTCTCGCATACGGGCAACGCAATTTCTGCAACGTCTTCGACCTGCAATGCAAACTCGGCCCTACCGGCCAGCCAAGGTGCAGCCGACTAAACGACAAGAAAGTCTTCCAAGGCTCAGGCTCGCAGCAGAGCACAGCCGGCAAACTCATCGGCGGGCAGTACCAAATTGCCCTGGCCGGCTTCTGCGAGCACAGGATAAAGACGGATGCAAAGTGCTTGAATTGGTTGTATAACCCTCCTCCTGCCTCAAAAGCGTCCATGGCGGCGCTCGCGCAAGCTTCGGTCACGAACATTATTGAGGATGTTCCTACGTCGCCTGATGATCAGGATTTCTCGAATGATCCTACGATTGAGGACGGATCGGTAGGTGCGGCTGTTAATAGGCAGTTTAGAGCTAGTAGGTTGTAATTATAAAAATTATGTCGGGAATGTTTGTTGATAATCGTTGTTCTATATAAGGGAGTAAAAGCTGGAGCATAGTAAAAGTATGGGTCTAAAAGCGAGCTTTGACGAATTATGCAGTGCATCGTCACCGATTTCCTTGCCATCCTCGAGTAACTACTATAAAATTGGCTTCCCTTGTAATTGCACCTTCAAATACCACATCTAGCTTATATATATACCCCCTTAGATATCATACTATAATACCTTACCATTATCAAACATTCATGACACCTCACTCAATCACATCAAAAACCTACCAGGACGTACTGCTGCAATACCATGAATTGAAAAACAAGCAGACAATAACCAGTCTTGGTACAAAAGCAATGGCCTAAAGGCTACCTTAGTTCAAGCAGTGAAAGGTGCGAGCACCGATCACATATGTTGCATCACATACTTTACTTTTGACATAATCCAAGATTTCAGACTGGACAAACTAAATTCATAAAACTCCAAAGAACAAGGCATGTACGACGAGAAGGGATCGGAAATGCGGACATGTGAAATGAATCATTTGGGGACGTGAAGTGTCGCTTGATCTGATGGTTCGGCTTTGCTTCTCGGCTTACTTTTACGGAATCTCGACATTCTCTGGTGGCCGTTTTGGGAAGTCCATAGAAGAGAGTGAATTGTTGCACTGAGTGGAAGTGTTAGGCGAGCTTCCTTGAGTTAATGATGCAACGCTTGTGTTCGAACCATGGACACTAGACTCTGACCTTTTGATTTAATTTGTGCCAACCTACCTCGCTCTATATCCGTGGCAATACCTGCAAAGTCCCAGGTCTCCTAATGAATCCTCATAGACCAGAGAGCGCCATGTCATACAATCGTTCGCCATCTCCGTCCACCGAAACCTAAGCTTGCCACATGCGTGCTCAAAATTCAATAAAGAAAATCACATTGGTTGAGCCGCTGGGAAAAACCTGGGCCCTGCAAACCCATGCGCAACAATGCTCTGGATATCGATATTCTGATCTTTGTTTGGACTCCAGAATTTAAGCAGGATGAACTTGCCGGAACTTATGCTAAAGTCAGTATACAGAGAGCCAACCAGAACTCACAACGTAGTTCAATCTAATCGCACGCAGACTTTGACTTACACAGGGGGGTCGAACTTGATGCTGACCATGCTTTTCTCTCTTTCGATGAAGAATGTCGCATGTGGCATCAGTAACTTCATAGACTCATTCTCGCCAGCTGGCTGTTCCGCGATTTCGACTCTGCTAGGGGCAGCTCTACGCCTGCTTCTGCGGTGATGTGGTGGTACACCCATAAGCCTTGCGCGACTCTCGACCCAGCGATTGAGTCCGTCTTCGGTTTCATCAGATGACTCGTAGGGTGGGGGCATGCGGTCGCGGCGGTAGCGATCAGCAAGAGTAGCGGCGCTGGATTCTTCTTCTTCGTCACCGGAGTGATCGTCGCAGTTGGTGGATACGGTGAAGAATAACGGGTTTAGCGAGTTAGCACCTTGAAGTGGGGGCCTCAAGGTATCGCCTACACCGGACGTTGTGAAATTCATTCTGGCCCTTGGCTCGAAGATCTGACGGGTAGCGACGGCTCTAGGTTGTCGGGCATAGGGTCTTGCATTTGATAATGGGGGCGGGATAGTTCGCTCGGCTGCGTCGTTGACGCGACGGGAGGGAGGTCGATTGCCATTGGAAGATTCCGAGATCTCAGAGATCGGCGAGGGCTGTGTACTGCGTACCGAAGAGCTTGAAGATGAACGGCGAGAAGGTGAAGCCTCTCGGATTTGATATCGCAATGTGTGTCTCAGTAGATCTTCGGAATTCATAGACACGAATATCATACCTTCCTGGATACTACGGACAAAGAATTAGCTGAGTTAGTATAACGCAATTTGTAGGGGTTAAGAGCCTTACGGTGCAGTGAAGCCTCGTTCAGGAGCCTTGATAACCAGCTTCGTCAAGCAAAACGCAGTCTTGCCCTGATGACGTACTACGATGTTGCATTTGCTTCTATCCGTGCAGTAAACGCTTTTATCATTGCGTAGAACGTTCTCCGGCCAGTACTCTCTGCCATGTCTCGCCGCATCGGCATGAAGCCCTCCATCGCAGCTTTCAATCTCCATCTTTAGTGGCCCAGGCACGACCTGGCCACGATAGCCGTAAGTAAATCCCTCGAAGCCCTCAGCTAACGAATCACAATCCAATTTTCTGCGTTTGGCATGTCTCCTGTTAACCTCAGCTTCACCAGAGTATTCTCTGGCACTGGTGTCTGGGGATCCGATACGAGGGATAGGTCGATCGAGTAACGAGCTGAGGTTGGAGCTTGCTTCATTCAGGCGCTCCACAGCTTCTTGGACGGTGCCTACGCTTCCTTGCACCGTTGCCTCCCCGAGGTGCCGATGCCTAATGTTACGTATTTGCCGTTCATTCGGTATTGCATGAGGCCGAGACCTTAAAGCAGAGATCGGCGCCTGGGTATCAGATGCTGAGACGGTGGCACCAGGCGATGGTTGAGCAGCCTGACGCCGAGCAAACTGTTCTCGCAATGCTGATTGCTGCACGCTTTGTCTCCGAAGACGCTCTCCCGTACCATCGGCAGTATGCCCTTCCATGGTGTTCCTTCGAGCTCGTTCAGACCGCAAGACGTCTCGAACTCGGTGTTGTGGGACAAGCCGGAAATCGTCGGCTTCGTCCTCGGTGGTAGGGGCGTTGTGATGGTATGACGCTGGAGGGAAGTCAAAGTTGCCAGACTGCGGGTAGTCAGCGATGGGTGGATACAAGCTAGTGGAACATCCATATATGCTCCGATTTACACAGTCCGATCAGAACAGACATGTTGGTCGAGCATACCATAGTAGACAAAGCAACAGGCCTGGTCATTGACTTGGATGAAGTACTTGGCCAGCAAGTGCTCAGTTCCGATAAATGAAGAATGAGTGATATCAAGCCGAGCAATTCGAAGGTATGAATGTGCAAGTCAACCAAGTTTGATATTCGGATAATGTGACAACCACAACGTCCGCGTCGTTGAGTAGGTGAGGCATTACTATGTAGAGGAACATACAGTACCTTACTGTGTACTTTACGAGTACCGTACCACCGTGATCCGTTAGGCAGGGCGCTACCGGCTACATCCGAATACCTTAAAACCCCGAACGTCATTCTTCCTGGAACCCTGCAACTCCAAACCGCGTTGGTCGTTCTTTGTTTGAGCTTGAGCTTCTTCTGCACAACTCATCCACCTTACAGCTGCCCTTCGTATCAGCTCGAGCTCTTTCACCACTTCTCAACTTGGAATCCACTCTTTGATCATAGCTCCACCATTTCCACACCTCATAGCCCCCCAATCGAACATGGACGGTAATATCCAGCCCACAAATGTAACTCAGCTTTCCAATGGAGCCTCATCCAACGGGAACATATCAGGCCAGTTGGTAGCTCAAGCTCCAGTCATCAGTGCTGGTAAGGGGAATTTCTGGGAAATTGATGTTGGTTGCTGACGCTGAAGCAAACAGACGAGATAGCACTGTATGATCGTCAGATCCGCTTATGGGGGGTCAAGGCGCAAGAGAAGTGCTTGGTCCGCACCTCTGGCATGTTTGAGTAGGATGCTAATGAAATTGTAGGCTCCGAACGGCGAACATTCTCTTGATCCGCATGAAGGCTCTTGCGAATGAGATTGCCAAAAATCTGGTCCTTGCGGGCATAGGGTCTTTGACGATACAAGATGATCAAGCGGTCGTAGATGATGATCTTGGTGCCCAGTTTTTCATCTCAGAGCAGTCTATTGGCTTAAATGTAAGATTTGCAGGTTTTGTAGAGTCTCAGGTACTAATAAGAGCCCCAGCGTGCAGAAGCTTCAGCAACTCAAATCGGGAAACTCAACCCGAGGGTCTCACTCCACGTTGATACCGAAGACATAAAATTGAAGCCGCCAGAGTACTTTGCGCCTTTTGACATGATCATTGCAACGGACTTGGATCTAGCCACACTATCAACCATCAATGCTGCGTGTCGACTGTGTAACAGGCCATTTTACGCTTCTGGAACCCACGGCTTCTATGGATACATATTCGCTGATCTCATCCAGCATGAATATGTCATCGAGCGAGAGAAATCAAATATTCCCACTGTGCTTAAAGCAGAGAGTGCAACTAGATCAATAGTAGCTACCAACACGAAAAAAGAACATGGAAAATTGGTTGAAATGGTTACAAAGCGAGAGATCTACTCGCCAATCATTCTTGCCAATAGTTCTCCCATACCACCAGAACACCTGAGCTCTCGAAGACGTAAGCTCCAGATCCCACCACTCTTAACCTGTCTCAAAGCCCTATGGGAATTCCAAAGCATATCCGGCACCCTACCCTCGCACTCACACGCAGACCTTGAACTATTCACTACCCTCGCAACAGAAAAGCACAAGGAATTACAACTTCCATCGGAAACGCTACGGAGTGAGTTCTTACGCAGCTTTCTGCAAAACCTGGGCAGTGAGATTGCACCAGTCACAGCATTTTTAGGAGGCCAACTAGCGCAAGATGTCATCAATGTCTTGGGACAAAGGGAACAACCGATTCAAAACTTCCTTCTATTTGATGGGGAAGATTCGAAAGGGCCTGTTTACGCTCTTCATCCGATCTTCCCCCCGCTTGACCAGCCCTCGATATGATTTTGGTTTGATCTAGTTCCAGTAAAAGTCAAGAGCATGCGCAAACTTATTCAGAAGCTCCCTGTCTCGCTGCTGCGCAGAAATGCTCAAACAATTTCACCCGGACGATCTGTCTTCAATCGTCCAAAGACGCATCATACCCAATAAGGAGCGCTTCTTTATCACTTTGACTCCCATAAAACCCCTACGATGATCTAGTCATCACTCAGCCGAAGATCTTCGGTTCAGTACGTTCGGCTTGGTCTGGCGTTTCTGATGACAACCAAGGCTCCTTTCTTCGAGAGGGTGATGGTGCCATCAGCCTCTAAAGCAGGGCACCGGCAACCAGGCTATGGTTCTCTCGAAACGGGGTGGGTCATTTGCTGAACCGGCAAACCGTCATGATGATGGAATGAATTTACCGGAATAACGATAATGGATGATTTTCTGATCGCTCAATCTATTGCCATGTACTACTATTTTCCACCATGTACTACACCATAGAGCAGTCTAGTCGAATTCATATTCCCTCAATCTAATTATTCGACGGACTATTTCTTTATAAGGTGGAAGCTTATTCTTCAGCACAGAAACTTGCCCTGCTCTATTCCAACTTTTTAGTAAATCACATCTCTTGAACTTCAGAGACCCAACTTAGATATCGTCCAACTTGCCCACATCTTTCCACTAACGAATAAATTAAGCACAGGCCTCGAATCAATATATACCTAGTTTTCCACCACCGTCACCACCCCCTTCATCACCCTTCAACAAACCCACCTACTGCTTCTTCTTCTTCTTCTTCTTCTTCTCGCTCCACGAACTTCTCCCATTCGCTCCTAACCTAGGTCCACTGAACCCCCTGAACGCCACCCCGACTAACACCCACCCGACCCACAAACATCCCAAAACCACTACCCCCACCGTTACACCCTCGACCCACCTCGTCCCTTCAAGATCCAAAACAGGAACTTGCAGTTTCTCCACCAATATTCCTTTCTCACCCCCCGCCTCACTCCGTCTCACCACCTCATCGCCCATCGCCGCCTCACTAGCATTCGGCTGCAAATGGTAAAACATCGTCCTCGCCCCAAACAGACTCTCATAACCCAAATCGGCGCGATCGAAAGGGTTCGTATTCATCTTCGTGCCCTCGTCCGCGGTGCAGGCCCAGAACACTACAGGCCATGGCACTTCCAGCTGCGCTATCCCGCCTTTCGCAGGAGCTAGATAACGCAAGTGTAGCGGGGTATCAGCGTGCCATTGCCCTCCTGCATTCTGCGCTGTCGTGGGATGTCTTTGGATGGCTCTGAACGGGTGCTCTGGCGGCGCTAGTTCGAGCAGCATGGCGCTGCCCCATTTGCTGATTACCCAGTCTGGAGCCTCGAGGTCGGTTTCGCCTGAGAGAGAGCGGATGGCGCGGAGGTTCTTGGAAGAGAGGAGGTTGGGGGAGGAGAGCTGGTATTTGTCGATGAAGAGGGCGGAGGGGAGGGTGAGGTAGGTGTGTAGGGCGCAGGATTCTGAGGGTGGGACGAGGTGGGAGGGGAGGGTGAGGCGGAGGGTGGGGTGGAGGCCGGTGGGTGGGGGGAAAGTGGTTGTGTAGAATTGGGGGATAGGGGATTTGGAGGGTGGCGGGAGAGGGTGGTGGCGGGATGGGAAGGAGAAGAGGGTTGGGTCTGCGAAAGGGAGCTTAGTGGGAGGTGAGAAGAGGAGGAGTTGAGAACAAATTACTTGGTTCGATGTCTTCCCCGATTGTGATGAGGAAGCCGCCGAGGGAGAACTCTTCCGGGTTGTTGGGGTTTTCATTCGCAAGAACGCCTATTTCGACTTTAGCCGATTCAGGAAGCTTTGAGATATGCTCGTTCCAGACTCCTGAGTCTGGAGGTGCGTGATGAAAGGTAGTCAGGACGAGAGCTTGAGAGATGGTGTCATAATCGATGTCTAGGTAGTCCGTCCTGTGGAGGGTAGCTGCTTTGGTAAGACATCCTTTGTCTTGACCTTGGCATATCTTTTGCTGTATGTAGGTGACGAAGTCCTCTAAAGATGATAGGAGCGTATAATACTGAAAAGCTGTAGAGGAAGAAAAGCGTTCTGATATCATTGGTAGGCTAGTGAAGGTCTCCTACACCTTTTGGTTTGTAAAGCTTTTTAACATGTTACAATAGACTATATTACCTCAGGTGACGCGCATTTCAGATGGTCTCCGAAAGCTTTTTGGAGTAAAGGACATAGCAGATCGCTTCAAGACTCAGTATTGATATCTCAATATTAGACTAAGACTCATCCTTACATACGCCGAACGATTTCTCTGCGGAGTGAAAAATACATGCAAGCCAGGGGAAGCCCTCGAAACGAAAGGCGCTATAGAAGCATAAGGAGTAGAAGAGATCCATCGGATATGCAATTCATGGCATTGCTTCAAGACTCGCCATAGCTGTGTAAGTCAGCGCCATAGGTAACTGCTAGCCAAGATGGAATGAAGATACCTCCTGAGGAAGCTCATGCAAGCCGAACGTCAATCGATCCTCTCGAGCAGCCTTCAAAGACTCGACATGAAGAGTATCATTGTCTAGCTGAAGCTGTTCCAATTTGAAGACATCATTCGCACCGTGAACGAAGGTAATTCGTTCCCTCATGGTAGATGGGTCTAAGCCGTTGTTCTAGGGAGCTCGAGATTGAACGTCAAGGGTCCCATAAGGCTGGCGCGCTTGCCGACAATGACGTCCCGAAGCTATGGCCACTTCAATAAACTTTCAACAATCAGAGACTAGGGTCAGGAAAAAACCGTTTATTCTACAATAAACGTGTATAATACCTCTTAGCGGTTTATTCATGTATGTTTATTGGTTTTATATTATATAAGCAAGCTAAACCCAGCTGGTTTAGCTCAGGAGGTTTGACCTCGCTGTCGCCTGGCGCCAGCAATAGATAGACCTTCCTACCACCAGCCATGCCGCCTCAACGCGGTGGTAAATCTCGCAATCAGGCTGTTATTGATATCTTTCAGAGCATAATCCTGCCAAATCGAATCATCCCTGCAGTGAAGTGCTTATACTGTCACCGTCAAATGACGTTCGAAGTCACTCGTCAGCAGAATCTTCGCTATACACAGGGCATTGAAATCGATGAGGAGCTTTTGGATATGGAAGATAGACTGCTACAGGAGGAAGTTGCTATGGCTAGGCTAAATCCTTCAAACGATGAGGTGCTGAAGGAGTTTCTGAATAGCATCGTCGACGGTGAGGTGGCAATAGAGCACCCAATTAATTGATGCTATTTATATATACCCCTGTGTATAATACCTGCTTCAATAAACGTGTATAATACACGTTTATTGACTATCCTAATTTGGTTAGGCAATAAACATGTATTATACAATCCTGACCCTATCAGAGACCACCTGTCCATTCCGTTCGGTAACTGTCTTGGGTAAGACCATCTCTCTTGATCCTTCATGTTGTAAAGGAGGCAATCCCCTGGGCGTCACTATGCATCTCCCACACCTCTGCCTCACCGTCCTCAGCCTTGCGGCAGCGACACAAGCAGCCCGTAAACCCACCTCCTCCGACGCCATTCTGCTCTCCAACGTCAAAATCCTCACGCTCCGCAAAGATCTAAAAACAACTCACAACCGCGTCTCCGCCGTTCCGCAACTAGTATGCATCGGCGGCAACGCCGCCGACCTCTACCAGGTCGACGTCATGCGCTGCAAAAACCAGGGCGCCGACTACGACGACGAGAATATCCAATGGACGTGCACCGCTAACTTGCCTTCTGAATTTAAGCTTGGTTCTACGGATGTGATATGCGAGGGGTTTTCATCGAGTAGTGATCCGTATGTGCTAAAGGGTAGTTGCGGGGTGGAATACAGATTACTGCTTACGGAGGCCGGGGAGGAGAAATATGGAAGGGGCGCGGGGAATGTATGGTCTGGCTATAAAGGCAAAGGCTATATCAACTGGCCAGCTATAATCTTCTGGAGTTTATTCATCACGGTGGTGGGGTTCATGGTATATTCCGCCTTCCTCAAAGACTGGCTTAACGGCACCAGGCGCCAAGCGGGAGGCAATGGCTTCCCCTGGGGTGGCGGCGGTGGTGGCGGAGGAGGATGGAGACCCGGCGGCGATGATCCACCACCCCCATACACCTCCGCTCCACCGCCACAGTCTAAAGCCTCGCGCTCGAGTCCCCGAGCAGCTCCCGCAGCCGCCCAAGAAGGCTGGCGACCAGGCTTCTGGACCGGAACCCTAGGGGGCGCTGCAGCGGGGTACCTCGCCGGCAACAGACAGAACCAGACGAGAAACCAGGGATGGGGAAATACGGGGGGGTACTTTGGGAATAATAATGGAGAGGGGAGTTCGGGTTGGGGCGGGGCGAGACCGAGCGCGTCCAGTAGTTCCAGCTTTTCGAGCACGAGGCATGAGAGTTCGGGGTTTGGGGGGACGAGTAGACGATGAGTGGGTGTGAGTGAACTTGGGGTTTGGATGGGGGTTTGAGGGAAAGATGGTATGGAGTCTTGGGGATGGAATGTGGGTTGGCGAAGAAGGGGGTGGGTGGATCTTGCTTGCTGCGAGGCTTGAGGCGTTGGGGATTTAACGTAGTTCTGTATCATGATCAATACCCCGGATCTGCTCCCAAGCAACGTCAGACAGGCCATCTAATCATTCATCGAAGAATGGCAATCATCGTCCATGTCTCCATTGGCATCTGGACCCCGGGTGAGTTTCTCACTCCGGCCGTCAACCGTCTAACATCCATGCTGCCCCAGATGCCAATGATCTCGTCTTCCACGAATCAAGCCCCAACCTCGACCTCAACCTGCCCCTGAACCGCTCCCTCCTCAATCGTCCCCAACACCACCTCCTCACCTCCAGCGTGTGGAGCTTTCCCACGCTTCCCCTTCTGTTTCCTCTCAGCCTTCTCCCTTTTTCCCTTCTTCGTCTTGCCCACATTCTCCTTCGCACCCCCCTCGCCCTCAACCGCCTCGCCCTCAATCCTCGCCTCCTCGGCCCTCTTCCTCACCGCCTCCTGCATCACCTCCTTCTCAGCCGCCATATCCTGCTCCAACGCCCTACGATCCTCCTCGATCTCCCGTTCCAGCTCCTTCGGATCATCAAACACCGTATTCGTGGCTCGCGAGAACTCATCAATATCAACGGGAATGCGCTCGCCCATGAGCGTCTCTTTGATTCTTTGATAGTCTGCTTTTTCTTCTTTGCAGAATTTGAGCTTGATGCTGCGGCGAGAGCGCCCGGGGAACAATTTGCTGATCATTTCGAAATCGGTGCCGAACATGCCGAGGCCGTCGTAGAATTTGGTAGTTTCGTCTTCGTTCCAGGAGCCGCTTCGTTCAACCTTCATGTAAGAGCCTGCATTGACACGGCGTGAGAGGTCGGTCTCCTCGACAGATTCTTGTTGTTCTGCGCGTCGCTCAACGGCGGCGTTGGCGTGGCGGTCGATCTGCATGGTGTTGTAGTCGATTGTAATCTCGCCGTCGACAAGAATTGTTTCGGGTTGAGCTCGTGTCCCCGCAGTTGCCAATCTTTCCAATCTCTCATCGGTTGTTTCCTGGGGATTGGAGTCTGGAGCCTCAGGTTCTTCGGCAGCGAGTAAGTCATGCAACTCCTTTTGCCTCTTCTTTGCAATTTCTGCTTCTTCCATAATCTGAAGTTCTCGTTCCCTTTTGGATTTCTTGCCCTTGCGCATGTCCTTGCAGAGATCTACCATTTTGACTTCTGAAGCTATGATTGTCTCTGTAGCTGCTTCTTCAGGAGTAGGAGAGCGTTTGCGTCGACTTCGGACATTTCTCTTCTTGCCGGCTGTTCCTTGGGTGGCGTCCGCGACAACCTCAGCCGCTGCTTCTTCTGCGGTTTGCCTACCCTTTCCCTTTGCTGGTTTCCTTGGCCTCTTTGCCTTGGGCGGCTGGCTAGCCGCGTTCGCTGGACCAGAGGTTGTCTGAGTGGCATCCGCATCATTTGGAGCTGTTGCAACATCAGCGCGTTGTTTCCCCCTAGCTTTGGCCGACACTTTCGGCTTTGTCGGCTTCTTCGCCTTATCCGGTTTTGATCTAGACCGTGAAGAAAAATATCCTCGTCCGGCGGTAATTGACGGTTCTGAAACAACAGCGTCGGTCTCAGTTGTTGACCGAGGTACATTGGCACTGGCTTTAGGTGTTGATGATTGGGTTGATGAGTTCTTTGTTTGGGGCTGTTCTACCCTTCGACGCTTGGTCGCTGGTGGGTTCACATTAGCTTGGAGAGCCCCTATACTCGCAGCAGCAGTACTACTAGTTGAATTTGAAGTGATAGCTGGAGGCCCTGGAGTGTGTACGGGAGGAGTGCTCAAGTTCTCCTGCGCAACGGTTCCTACAGCTGCCACACCAGATAGCCTCCCCACATCCCGAGTATGCTCGGTCGTCGAACTGTCACCAACTGGCGCTTGTATGCTGGCGGTATCGGGCGGCTCAGCCGTGCGTTTTCGCGGATTGATCTGAGCTGGAGGCTTCTCTGCGGCAGCTCGAAGGCTTTCAGGTTGCGATTTTCGTGTAATAGGAGTTGAGATTAAAGTAGGACTATCGTCGTGAAAATTCGAGGTTCGTTTAGTGGCGATTTGCTGCTGAGAGGGAGCAGGTGTTGGATAAGATACTGGAGGTGTGGGAGAGGCTGCGACATGTTGCCGTTCAGATTGAGGTTGGGGAGTCTGAGAGAGTATCTGCCTGTCTACACTGGTTCTGGCAGAGGTCTGTGCCGAACTTAAAGCAGGCGGACGTCGAACAGGAGCTTTGGGCGCAAACTTCTTCCCCGACTTGTCTTATCGAAGTCAGTTGAGGTAGACCTGAATTGGTATGTGTAGAGCATACTGATCACGGAGCTCCCCAGTGCTAACATGTTTGGTAGCCCTGGAAACCAGCACTTGCACCTGGGTTGAATTTACTGGGCAATTGTTGATGACTTCTTACTTTGATTATTAAGTCTGTAAGGTACCTTGCAAGTAGAGCCGCACGAGGCCCCACGGCTTCATCTGTGAGGGGTACTGTACTGTAAGATCTGCCGCCGCTAAACTAGCCCCGTACCGCTAGGACAAGGCGCAACTCGCAAGATTGCACCTCGAAAAAGCTGCTCCTGTCTTTATGCCTCGTCAACAAAGGCCAACAGCACCGGCAATTCCATTTACAGCGCTGTTCAGAGAGTCTTTGTTGTAATAGAGACACACTCAAACAATCTAAAGTCCTGACTAAGGTTTGGTGGCACTGATGAACCTCGTCGGAGGTCATCCTGTCTCCCTTTCTTCATCTGATTCTTTGAAGATGGAGGAAAGGAAGAGACCAGCCTCTAATGATCATGATTCCTCTGCACCCCCTCTTAAGAAGCAGGCTACCTCCGTCAACGGCACGAGAGCTCATCCAGACGCAGATATGCCGTGGAAGGACGACCTTGAGGTAAGCCTTGCAACGGCTCTATTACCGTTCAATTTGCCTATCGGTAGCATGCAATCTATCTTCTACCTTGGCTTGGTACATTGCGCTGACATTCTAGATTTTCCTCAGCGGTTTACAAAAGAAGCAATATTACGACAAATGAAAGAGATTCAAAGGGAGCGGGACACCACAGAGAAACGGTTACATGAATTTACAAAGCGCACAGCATATCACGATGATCATCTCCGTATTATTGATGCTTGGTTCTGCCAGGTCAGTATATTTTCATCAGTCACCTGTTATGGGATATAGTGCTTATGCAGATTGACTACGCAGTTACTTGACGAAGTGAAGATCTTGGTTGGACAATTGGAGAATCCTATAGCTTTTCAAGCATTTCCGTCTACGCTTCTAACCGCCGATCTTCCAATTTTCTCCGAGCATCTCAAATCAAGATCCGCCGCAATATCGTCTACGATATCAGAGCTCTTCTCTAGGTCGACGGCGACATCGCCTGAGGTTTCGGAGCTTCAAGGTCGTATCGCCCAATTACTTGCCGCTGAGAAGGGTCACATTACAGAACTGGAGAGAACTCGCTTGGAAAGGGACGAGTACATAGACCGACTGGAGAAAGCATCGCTACGTTATATGCTAGCAGAAAAGCGGCTCGATCGTTCAAAAAGTGCAACTGTAGCGAAGCTTGAAAAGCAGGCCATATTTGGGGGCGGTAACGCACTGGGTAGTGGCTTAGGAGGTGGTAACGAGGGTTCTGGGAGTGGACAGGATGACAGTATGAACATCAAGTCTGAAAACGGTGATGATCTGTTTGAGGCTGAGGAAGCTCGAAAAGAGGCTGTTGCTGCATCTGCCAAACAAAAGGAACAAATCGAAGCACTTGAGGCGGAAAATAAGAAGCTTACGACTCAAGTTATGACATCGAACAATCGACTATCCCGTTTGACAGATGAAGATTACAGCCGTACGGACCTGTTCAAACATCTAAAGTCTCAGCACGAGGATGTTATCAAGCGGATAAACAACCTGGAGGCTACTAACGTCCAGCTTCGGGAAGAAGCTGAGAAGCTACAGGCAGAAAGGACTGCCTTCCGGTTGCAATTAGAGAACGAGTCGCAGGCCGCTCTTGCAGAGAAAGAAGCTCATTTAGCTCAAGCTGAGAACGATTTGGCAAGGATACGGACGGCCAGAGATGAATTAATCGCGGATGTGTCCATGCGAAAAGCGAGTCAAAATCAAGAGAAGGCGTCCATCGAACAGATCAAAGAGCTTGCTAATGCCAAGGAAGAGCGCATCAAGGCATTAGAATCTCAGATCGAGCGTCTAGGCGCACAAATTGGTCAACCTAACGGAGTTGCAAGTCCGGAGTCCATTCTGGAGGATCTATCAGCGGACGAGCTTCACAGCAGATACGCGAATCTGGAACGGCAATACAAGATGTTAAGCCAGGAGCTTCAGTCAATGGGCACAGCATACACCAAGGCATCCACGCTTGCATCTCAGAAACTTAGCAACTTGTCCGCGCTGGAAGAAAAGGTGACACGGTTAGGGGCTGAAAAGTCCAAAGCCGATCAAAAATACTTCGCAGCCATGAAATCCAAGGAAGCCAGAGATCAAGAAGTGAGAACTCTTCGCGCACAGAATTCTAAGAGTTCCGACATAGTTTCGCAACTTAAAGATTCAGAGGCGTCATTTCGTGCCCTCAATATAAACCTGGAAAAACACGTTGCGGAGCTCAAGGAGTCACTCACGGCCATGACCAACCAGCATCGTACCTGTCAACAGCACGTCAATGAGCGAAACATTGTGCTTGAAGGCTTCAAAGCGCAAGTTGAAGACCTTAAGAAATCCCTTCTGGCCAAGGATAGCTCGGCAAGCACGGTCTCGAGTGCACACAGAAAAGCCGAGGTCGAAATCGAACAGCTCAAGGTTCGCGTCGAAGAAACGCAGAAGAGCTTGGAGTCATGGAAAACCAAAGGCTTGGGCAACCAAAGCAGCGAATACGAAATGCTTCGCGTAAGTGCCACCTATCAAATTAAATCTTTCCGTGCCCTAACCTTTGAAATCTCTAGACCCTGGCTATCTGCACAGTCTGCAGGATAAAATTCAAAGACACCGCCATTAAAACATGCGGGCACGTCTTCTGCAAAGACTGTGTCGAGGAACGAATGACGTCGCGGTCGAGGAAATGCCCCAATTGCAACAAGCCCTTTGGACTCAACGACCCTTTACACGTGACGCTTTAGCCTTTACCTAGGAGCTTTTGTACGAAATAGAGGCAGATTTCCCATTCTTCTGTAAATTATTTAAATGCTACTTTGGAGCTTTGGCTTTGCTAGCATAGCCTTGACGACTGAAAACCCGGAGCCTTTGACAAAGCTCGAAGCTCAATCTCAGCTCTCACTGTCAGCTCCCTGCCCATGTCCTCACACACGCCATCAGATACCCAAGCTCCCCTCTTCACACTTCGAAACCAACTCCTTCCGATAATACCACCATGGCCAGAAACACCCACGCACGTCATTGCCAAAGCCCCCCTGCAGCTTGCAGGTCGATTTACCTCACGAAGCTGGCAGTAGGGAATTGTGGAAAAGGGAGGGGGGTTGGCTATTGGCTATTGGCTATTGAGCCGTGCAGCTTTCGCTTCGCTTCTTCTCAAAGACTTCTGGGCTTGCACAGCGATGGCTCTGTGGAAGCGCGAGAGTGTTCTTGCTAGAGCAGAGCGGTAGAGATGTAGAATAGACAGTGTTGCTTGAGAGGGTGAGCGTCTCGCGCCTCTGGAATTGCTGAAGTGCACTACATGATAATTTTCTGAAGGGAATCGAGATTTGCGATGACATGTAGCTGAAAGAGCTCGTGGTTGGATCCTGTGGTTTTCGAGCTCTTTGTTCTGCGATTGTGAAGTACATGCACCCGTAAGATCAGATCCGTTGCCACCAGCTTGATTAACTCCACCCAAACGCCCTCGCAATCACTGTTCACCACTCCATCTCTTTCCACCTTTCCCCTCACCAATGCCTCCCCACCAACAACCAACCTCCCCCTACACCTCCTAACGTACCCTCACACAGTCCCCGCAATACTCAACTCCCGAATCTCCCCCAACACCCCCTCCACCCTCTGATCCAACACCCCCTGCGCATACGCCTCCCTCGTATCCGCATCCAAAAACTGCTGCACCTGCGCCATCCTCGAGTACGCCTCGGCGCAAAACCGTAACTGGATCTTGACCAGCGCCTCGAAGCTCGGATCCAGATACGGCACGCGCAGGTCAATCAGCTGCGGGATTTCGTTGTACAGCTGCTCGTTGAGGGACTCGTAGGCGGAGCGGGCGAGCTCGGAGTCGCGCTCGGCGCGGGGCAGTTTGGTGGGGTCTTTGTCTGGTTTTTCGACGAGTTTCTTGACGCGGGCGCGGGTGGAGTCGTAGTCGAGGAGTTTGTGATTGCGTTTTTTGATGCATTCGTTGATGTCCGGGAAGTAGGCGCAGAAGCGGGAGATGGGTTCGAGCACGGTTTGTCTGTGAGAAGCGGGTTAGGCTTTGGAAGTGGTGGTCTGGGGGCTAGGTGGGGGGG
>JAABVA010001133.1_pt1 | contig 29337 bp, 38 predicted proteins | sample 5560331 | NCBI WGS metagenome assembly JAABVA01 (sample SAMN12812661, study PRJNA571458) | rock metagenome | isolation source: Antarctica rocks | place: Antarctica: Victoria Land, Mt New Zealand sud | collected 2016-01-07 | reverse complement strand
GTTGCTGGCTTTCCGCTGACCAACGTGGTCGTGCTGGAAGCCGGTGCGGCAACCGCATTGGTTGTCCTCGCCGCAGCCGATGGGCTGTGGGCGATGGCCGGGGTGATCGTCGCGCTCGCCGTGGCGCCCGGATGCATCCGCTGGCACGGTCGGTGGATTCCACAATGGATCGTCGTCGTCACGCGCTTCCTGTCGCGCACCCGGGTCCGGCAGTCCGCGCAGGTGCCCTCCCAGGCCGACGTCACCCAGCCCGAGCACGGTGCCGACTCGACACTCACCGGGCCGGACGACGCCCGGGTCGCTCTGCTGCGGCTGCTGGTCGACGACCTGGTGATCGCCCACGGCACCGACCACGAGCAACAGCCCGTCGGACTCGCCTGGCACAAGGGGACGTGGACGGCTGCGCTGGTCATCGACCCGGTACCGGCGATGGTCTCCCCGGTCGGGGCGCATACCGAGATGCCCCTGGCGGCATTGGCCGATTGCTTGCAGGATCGCGGTGTCGTGCTCGACGGCATCGGGGTCATCTGGCACTGCTACCCGGGAAGTTCGCGGCTGCCGGCCGACTCGGCTGCGGTGGCGGCCTACAACGAGGTCCTCGGACCGCTGCCCGCGGTTGCGCATCGATCGACATGGGTGACGGTGCGTCTCGATCCCGCCGCTGCCCTTCGGCCGTCCGGGAACGCGGCGGTGGGGTTGCCGGTGCTCATCGCGCGCTGCTGGGTGCCCTCTCCCGGGTCCGCGGCGCCTTGGAGCTGGCCGGGCTCAACGCCCGGGTGTTGAGCACCGACGAGCTGTTGCGCGCCGCCATCTCCGCGGCCGAGTTGTCCGCAGCTGCCGGCCGCGGGGAGCGGGCCGAGCTGCACGAGCGCTGGAGCGGGGTGCACAGCGGCGGCATCGCACACACCAGCTACGGCATCGGCGGCTGGCCCTCCGATGCCGGGAAGCTGGACTCCCTGACCAGCATCCGGGCGTTGTCCACGACGGTGTCCCTGGCGCTGAGCCCCGCTCCGGAAGCGGGCCGGGTGGGCATGCGCGGCGTAGTTCGGGTCTCCGCACGCACCTCCGCGGAACTGCAAGGCCCTGACGACCGCGTTCGGGCGCTGACCGCGAGTTCCGACATCCGGCTGGAGCGTCTCAACGGCCAGCAGGCCGCAGCCATCGCGGCCACCCTTCCCATCGGGGGCGCGGCGTGAGCGCCCCGAGCCGACCCCGGCCATGGCGCCGGACGGCAGCCGGTGCCACCCGCACAGGCTCCACCCCCTCCCGCACCCAAGAGCGCGTCGGTGGCCTTACTGCGGTCGGGACCGACTTCGTGGTGGCACCCGCCGCACTGAACCGTTTCAGCCTGACCGGTGACCGCGGGGGCGTCGTGCTCGGCTCGGACCAGCGCGGCGGTGCCATCCAGGTCCACCTGCTGCGTCCGATGCCCTCCCGGCTCGCCCTGCTCGGTGGCCTCTACCTGGCACAGCAGCTCGTACTGCGCGCGGCCGCCACGGGTGCCGTCGTGGTGGTCGCCACCGGGCGCCCCGCGGCCTGGACCTTGGTCCTGCGCGCCTTCGATGGCGCCCCGGCCGGCCGCGCACACGAGGCTCCGGTGCAGATCCGCGGATTGGCGCCCGGCCCACTGCCCCGGGCAACGCAGGACACGCCGGTGCTGGTGGTGCAGGACAGTGGTGCGGTACCCCAAGAGCTGTACCCGGCCCGCAGCCCCTGGCAGTGCACGGCGTACGTGCTTCCCTACCTGCACCCGCAGGTAGGGCAGAACGCCAGAGCCGCCGACCTGGTGCTCGCCCAGCGGCTGCCCGTGGGCCAGGCTCAGCTGGCCGGGCGCCTGTGGCAGTTGTCTGCGGAGATGGTGCACGAATTGGCGAACCTCACCGATGACGGCGTCGTGGCGCTCGGCAGCAGCCTGTGGCTGCCGCTGCGGCTGGTCACCACGCCGAAGGAAGCGGCGCTACTCGGCCCGGTGCGCCGCGGCGACTGAGCCGCCGGACCGCCCGGGGAAACGCCGTCAGCCGACGGGCCCGCGGACGGCTCTGGTCGCCCTCGCCCGTTCCGCCAGCTGCTCCTCCGGCGGATAGTCCACCGCCACCAACGCCAGGCCATGCGCGGGAACGACCGGCACCGCGCTCGAGCGGGCAGCCAGCATGAGTAGTTCGGCGATCCAGTCGCGATCGCGACGGCCCTCGCCCACCACGAGCAGGGCACCGACGAGACTGCGCACCATGGAATGGCAGAACGCATCGGCGCTGACCTCCGCGACAAGTATCCCGCCGGGTTGCACCGACCACTGCAGTCGCTGCAGCCCGCGTACGGTGCTCGCGCCCTCGCGCCGCCGGCAGAAGGCGGCGAAGTCGTGCTCGCCGAGCAGCAGCGCCGAAGCATCCTGCATGCGTGCGACGTCCAGTCCATGCGGCCACGACACCGTGTCCCTGGCGCGGAGGGGTTCCGCACCGTAGGGCGCGGTAGTCAACCGATAGACGTAGTGCCGCCGCAACGCCGAGAAACGTGCGTCGAACGACGCCGGGACGAGGCGAAGACCGCGGATCCGTACGTCGGCGGGGAGAAAGCGCGCCAGCCTGCGCAGCAGCCGGTCGAGCGGCTGCTGCACCGCAGCCGCAGGCAGGTCGCAGTGCGCCACCTGGCCGCTCGCGTGCACGCCAGCGTCGGTGCGCCCGGCGACGGTGAGGGCGACCGGCACCCGCAGCACCGTCGAGAGCCCGTCTTCGAGCACTCCGCACACGGTGCGCTGGCCGGGTTGCCTGGCCCAGCCGGAGAAGTCGGTGCCGTCGTAGGCGATGTCCAGCCGGACACGCACGAGCCCGTCACCCCGCTGGGGGGTGACGAGCTCGACGTGCTGGTTGATCTCAGGAATCGCTGTCGGCACCTTCGGCGGGCTTGGTGTCCGCGTCGGCGTCGGCAACGGACTCGTCGGACTCCAAGGCGGCGGGGGCCACGTCGCCGAGGTCAGCACCGGCGCCTTCGGAGGGAACGTCTCCGCCGGTTTCCGGCTCGGCGTCGGGGTCGGCGGCAACTGCCGGCGCCGCCTCCGCAGCGGGAGCCGCCTTCGAGGAGGACACCCGACGTGCGCGGTCCGCCTCGGAGGTCACCGTCTTGTCCTGCAGCAGCTCGATGATGGCCATCGGAGCGTTATCGCCCTTGCGGGGGACCGTCTTGGTGATGCGCGTGTAGCCGCCGTCGCGCTCGGCGAAGAACGGGCCGATGTCGGCGAAGAGCGCGTGCACGACGTCCTTGTCACGGATCACCTTCATCACCTCGCGGCGGTTGTGCAGGTCACCCCGCTTCGCCTTGCTCACGAGCTTCTCCGCGAAGGGACGCAGCCGCTTCGCCTTCGCTTCGGTAGTGGTGATACGGCCGTGCGTGAACAACGACGTGGCCAGGTTGGCCAGCATCAGCCGCTGGTGGGCCGGCGACCCGCCGAGACGGGCACCCTTGGTGGGCTTGGGCATTGCGGAGCTCCTCTAGTCTCGCCCGCTCCGTCGCGGCATACCTGCCGTGACGGGGAACGGGTGCAGCGGCTTACAGCTGTTCGGTCTCGGCGTAGTCGGTGTCATCACCCTGGACGTCCTCGCCATCCTCGGCGTCGGTGTCGGTCCACGTCCCGGTCTCGGCGTCGTACCCGGCCACAGTGGACGGGTCGAATCCGGGCGGGCTGTCCTTGAGGCTCAACCCGAGTCCGGCCAGCTTCACCTTGACCTCGTCGATGGACTTCGCACCGAAGTTGCGGATGTCCAGCAGATCCGCCTCGCTGCGCGCGACGAGCTCACCGACGGTGTGCACGCCCTCACGCTTGAGGCAGTTATAGGACCGCACCGTCAGGTCGAGGTCCTCGATGGGCATCCCGAAAGCGGCGATGTGGTTCGTCTCGGCCGGAGACGGACCGATCTCGATGCCCTCGGCCTCGACATTCAGCTCACGGGCCAAGCCGAACAGCTCGGTCAGGGTACGTCCGGCGGAAGCGATGGCGTCCCGGGGAGTGAGCGAGGGCTTGGTCTCCACGTCGAGCACCAAACGGTCGAAGTCGGTGCGTTGCTCGACACGGGTGGCCTCGACCTTGTAGGTCACCTTGAGCACCGGCGAGTAGATCGAGTCGACCGGGATACGGCCGATCTCCGCGCCCGATGCCTTGTTCTGTACAGCGGGAACGTAGCCGCGGCCGCGTTCGACGACGAGCTCGATCTCGAGCTTGCCCTTGTCGTTCAGGGTCGCGATGTGCAGGTCCGGGTTGTGCACCGCAACGCCCGAAGGCGCGACGATGTCCGCGGCGGTTACCGCGCCGGGCCCCTGCTTGCGCAGGTACATGGTGACCGGCTCGTCCTCCTCGGAGCTGACGACCAGGCCCTTGAGGTTCAGGATGATGTCAGTGACGTCTTCCTTGACGCCGGGCACGGTGGTGAACTCGTGCAGCACCCCGTCGATGCGGATGCTGGTCACGGCTGCACCGGGGATCGAAGAGAGCAGGGTGCGCCGCAGCGAGTTACCAAGGGTGTAGCCGAAACCGGGCTCGAGCGGCTCGATGACGAACCGTGAGCGGGTGTCCTCGAGTGCCTCTTCGGACAGCTCGGGACGCTGAGAAATGAGCATGGTGCGGTGTTCTCCTTCACCGACGTCCGCCATATGACGCCGAAAGGGTGTGGCGCGGCCGCCGCGGTCACGACGGCCGATGGTTCAGTACGTGCCAGAATCCCGGCCGAACCAGCCCATGAGGCGGGTCCGGCCGGGAGACGGGATCACTTCGAGTACAGCTCGACGATCAGCTGCTCGTTGAGCGGAACATCGATCTGCGCCCGGTCCGGGATCTGGTGGACCAGGATGCGCAGCTGCGGCCCGACAACCTGCAACCAGCCGGGAACCGGCCGGTCGCCGAGGGTCTCCTTGGCCACCTGGAAGGGCAGCGTCGCCAGCGACTTCGGCTTCACGTCGACGATGTCGTACTGCGATACCCGGTAGCTCGGGATGTCGACCTTCTCGCCGTTGACCAGGAAGTGGCCGTGGGTGACCAGCTGACGCGCCTGCCTGCGGGTCCGGGCGAGACCGGCACGGTAGACCACGCTGTCCAGCCGGGACTCCAGGATCTGCAGCAGCACCGAGCCGGTCTTGCCCGACTTGCGGTTGGCCTCTTCGTAGTAACGACGGAACTGCTTCTCCATCACGCCGTAGGTGAAGCGAGCCTTCTGCTTCTCCTGCATCTGGAGCAGGTATTCGCTCTCCTTGATGCGCGCACGGCCGTGCTGGCCGGGCGGGTACGGACGACGCTCGAATGCGGCGTCTCCGCCGACAAGGTCGACCCGCAGTCGACGGGACTTGCGGGTGACGGGTCCGGTGTAACGAGCCATGGTGCTTCCTTTCCCTTCCCGCTAGACCCGGCGCCGCTTGGGCGGCCGGCAGCCGTTGTGCGGCTGAGGAGTGACATCGGAGATCGTGCCGACCTCCAGGCCGGCGGCCTGCAGGGAACGAATCGCGGTCTCTCGGCCGGAGCCAGGTCCCTTGACGAACACGTCGACCTTCTTCATGCCGTGCTCCTGCGCCTTGCGGGCAGCGCTCTCGGCAGCCATCTGGGCGGCGAAGGGCGTCGACTTACGCGAACCCTTGAAGCCGACGTGACCGGAAGACGCCCAGGAGATGACATTGCCCGCCGGGTCGGTGATGGACACGATCGTGTTGTTGAACGTGCTCTTGATGTGCGCAGCGCCGTGGCTGACGTTCTTCTTTTCCCTGCGGCGGGTCTTCTGGGACTTCTTCGGACCGCTCGCGGAGCGTGACTTAGGAGGCATCTACTTACCTGGCCTTCTTCTTGCCGGCGATGGTGCGCTTGGGGCCCTTGCGGGTACGCGCGTTCGTCTTGGTGCGCTGGCCACGAACCGGCAGACCGCGGCGGTGCCGAATGCCCTGGTAGCAGCCGATCTCGATCTTGCGACGAATGTCGCCCTGGACCTCGCGCCGCAGGTCACCCTCGACCCGCAGCGACTGCTCGATGTAGTCCCTGAGCTTGGTGAGGTCTGCGTCGCTCAAGTCCTTTGTCCGCAGGTCGTAGCTGATGCCAGTGGCATTCAGGATCTCCTGGGACCGGGTGCGGCCGATACCGTAGATATAGGTGAGCGCGATCTCCATCCGCTTGTCGCGGGGGAGGTCGACGCCGACGAGCCGTGCCATCCGGCGTTCCTTCCGTTGTTCGGAGGTCTGCTCCCCGTCCGTCCCGGCCGGTGCTGTCGCATCGCCGGGCCCCGGCCTCCGTGCCGGGGGTGTACTGGAATCTGCCGACGAATCGGCACTTCCAGCTGGTGCGGGGAGGTTGTGTTGTTCTCAGTCGCGTCAGTACGACTGCGAGCGTGCGGTCGAGCTGCTCAGCCCTGGCGCTGCTTGTGGCGCAGATTTTCGCAGATCACCATGACTCGCCCGTTACGGCGAATCACCTTGCACTTCTCGCAGATCTTCTTGACGCTGGGGTTGACCTTCACGTCTTTCGGCTCTCCTGGTCGGTGTGGCTACTTACAGAGACGCAACACTTAGCGCAACGCGGCTTACTTGTAGCGGTAGACGATGCGCCCGCGGGAGAGGTCGTAAGGCGAAAGCTCCACGACAACCCGGTCCTCCGGCAGGATGCGGATGTAGTGCTGCCGCATTTTGCCGCTGATGTGCGCGAGAACCCGGTGGCCGTTCTCCAGCTCCACGCGGAACATCGCGTTCGGCAACGGCTCGACAACCCGACCCTCGACCTCGATGGCCCCGTCTTTCTTGCCCATATCCTCCGCGATCCGTGGCAGTGTCTGCTGGTCAACTCGACCCGCTCGTCCCCAGACGCCGTGACCGGTGCACAGGGAAGCAGTCTCAAGTGGTACGAATGAGCGCCGGCGGAGACGCAGAACCATCGCGGGCGCGCGCACAACCGGCGCGCACTGCGCGCCGTCCGCAGAGTCTACGCGGTGGCGGCAGGCAAGGCCAAATGCGGTGCGGACACCGCGGCAACGCTCATGGGTTGCCGGTGAGAACTCGCGGGCCCGACGCGGTGACGGCAACGGTGTGCTCCCAGTGCGCGGCTCGGCTGCCGTCGGTGGTCACCACGGTCCAGTCATCCCCGAGCAACCGCGTGTCGACGGTGCCCAGTGTGAGCATCGGCTCGATGGCGAGCACCGAGCCCTCCACCAGCCGCGGTCCGGTACCAGGTGCTCCTTCGTTGGCGAGGAAGGGGTCGGCGTGCATCACCCGTCCGATGCCGTGGCCACCGTAGCCGTCGACGATGCCGTACCGCCTGCCGTCCCGCTCACCGGCCGCCCTGGTCTCCCGCTCGATGGCGTGCGACACGTCGCCGAGCCGGTTACCCAGCAGCATCGCGGCGATCCCCGCTTCCATCGCGGACCGACAGGCCGCGGAAAGTTCCTGCTCGGCGGCGTCGGCAGCACCGATGGCAATCGTCACCGCAGCGTCGCCGTGCCAACCGTCGAGGATGGCGCCACAGTCGATGGACACGAGGTCCCCGTCGGTGAGCACGTCGGTCTCTGACGGTATTCCGTGCACGACGCGGTCGTTGACCGAGGTGCAGATGGTGGCCGGGAAACCGTGGTATCCCAGAAACGAAGGAACTGCTTTGCCGTCCGCGATCACTTGCGCGGCCACCGCCTCCAGCTCGACGGTGCTCACCCCGACCCGAGCGGCGGCCGTCACGGCAGCGAGCGCCTCGGCGACGACCGCACCGGCCCCCGCCATCGCGTCGAGCTCGTCCGCCGTACGCGCCGGAACGACCTTGCGACCGCGGAACACCCCCATCAGCTCGCGTGGGCGTCCAACGCACGCAATGCCCGCTTCGCCACGTCCTCGACCTCGCCAACCGCGTCGACGGTGACAATCCGGTCGGCATAGTGCTCCAACAGCGGCGCCGTTTCGTCCTGGTACACGCGAAGCCTGCGTCGGATGACTGCCTCGGTGTCGTCGGCGCGCCCGCGGGCCAGCATCCGCTCCACCACGGCGTCCTCGGGGATCTTAAACTCAAGCACCGCATCGAGCGGGTGCTGCAGGTCGTCGAGGATGCTCGTCAGCACTTCCGCCTGTCCCACCGTGCGGGGGAACCCGTCGAGCAGGAAGCCCTCGGCGGCGTCGGGCTCGCTGAGCCGGTCCCTGACCATTTCGTTGGTCACCTCATCGGGGACGAGGTCGCCGGCGTCGACGTAGCGCTTGGCCTCCTGGCCGAGCGGCGTCTCCTCGCTCATGTGCGTCCGGAAGAGGTCGCCGGTGGAGATGTGCGGAATACCCAACTCTGCGGACAACAGCGCCGCCTGGGTTCCCTTGCCCGCTCCAGGCGGGCCGACAAGGACAAGTCTCACTACCTCAGGAACCCTTCGTAGTTGCGCTGCATCAGTTGGCTCTCGATCTGCTTCACGGTATCCAGACCCACACCCACCATGATCAGCACGGCGGTGCCACCGAACGGGAAGTTCTGCGCACCCCGGCTGCCCAGGTCGAGGAACAGGTTGGGCAGGACCGAGACGATGCCGAGGTACAGCGAGCCGAACAGCGTGATGCGGCCCAGTACAAAGCTGAGGTACTCCGCGGTGGGACGGCCCGGGCGGATGCCGGGGATGAACCCACCGAACTTCTTCATCTCGTCCGCGCGGTCTTCGGGATTGAAGGTGATCGCTACGTAGAAATAGGTGAAGAAGACGATCAGTGCGAAGTACAGCGCAATGTAAGGACCGCTGGACGGTCGGACGAGATGCTCGTTGATGAACTTCTGCCACCAGCTGGGATTGCCGCTGGATGAGGACGTCAGCTGGGACACCAGGTTGGGCAGGTACAGCAGCGAGGACGCGAAGATCACCGGAATGACCCCGGCCTGGTTGACCTTCAGCGGCAGGTAGGTGGACGTACCGCCGTACATTCGCCTGCCGACCATCCGCTTGGCGTATTGCACCGGGATGCGCCGCTGGCCCTGCTCGACGAACACCACGCTGGCGAAGATCATCAGCGCTGCCAGGCAGACGAGGGCGAACACCAGACCGCCGCGACTGTCCAGCACGCCCTTGCCCTCGCTGGGAATGCGAGCCGCGATCGAGGTGAAGATCAGCAGCGACATGCCGTTGCCGATGCCCCGGTCGGTGATCAACTCCCCCAGCCACATGATGACCCCGGTGCCCGCGGTCATCACGATGACCACGACCACCATGGTGAAGATCGAGCCGCCGGGGATCGCCGGGTAGAGGTTGTTGTCGCACCCCTGGAACAGCTGCCCTCTGGTCGCCAGCGCGACGATGCCGGTGGATTGCAGAACGGCCAGGGCGATCGTCAAGTAGCGGGTGTACTGGGTCATCTTCGCCTGACCCGACTGCCCCTCCTTCTGCAGCGCCTCGAACCGCGGGATCACCACGGTGAGCAGCTGCACGATGATGCTCGCGGTGATGTAAGGCATGATGCCCAGCGCGAAGACCGACAGCTGCAGCAAGGCACCGCCGCTGAACAGGTTGATCAGGGAGTAGATGCTCTGGCTGTCGCCGCCACTGACCTCTTTGAGGCAGGTCTGGATGTTGACGTAGGAGACCCCAGGAGAGGGCAAGGTCGCGCCCATCCGGTAGATCGCGAGGATCCCCAGAGTGAACAGGATCTTCCGCCTCAGATCGGGGGTCTTGAAGGCAGAGACGAAGGCGGAGAGCACTGATCCTCCTGGCAGCTTCGGGCGGACTTACTCTGCCCCTGCTTAGCTTTGGGATAGGACGGGCAAGGCGTCCTTCTCAGGGCGCCCATGTGACTCTAACAGTCAGCCGTCCCACGACGCCGGGACAGGCGAGTGGGACCGGAACCGGGACGCAGCGTTCGGTAACGGCTCAGAGCACGACGATGCTGCCACCGGCAGCAGCGATCTTCTCCTTGGCCGAACCGGAGAACTTGTTCGCACTGATTTCGAGCTTGACGTCGCCGAGGTCGCCGTCGCCGAGCACCTTCACCAACTGGTTCTTCCGCACCGCGCCAGCGGCGATGAGCTCATCGGGGCCCACGGTGCCGCCCTGCGGGAACAGCCGCGCAAGGTCGGCGACGTTGACCACCTGGTACTCGACCCGGTTACGGTTGGTGAAGCCCTTTAGCTTGGGCAGCCGCATGTGCAACGGCATCTGGCCGCCTTCGAAGGCCGCAGGCACGTTCTTGCGCGCCTTGGTGCCCTTGGTTCCGCGTCCGGCGGTCTTGCCCCGCTTACCGCCCTCACCGCGTCCGACACGGATCTTGTCCTGCTTGGCACCAGGCGCGGGCCGCAGGTGATGCAGCTTGATCGTCATTGCTGGGTATCCTTTCCGCCCGAGCCCGACTTCGCCGAGGCTGCCGCACCAGCGGCGACCGGCTCAACGGCCACCAGGTGCGCCACCGTGGCGAGCATGCCCCGAACCTGCGGGCTGTCTTCGCGCACCACGGACTGCCGAATCTTGTGCAGCCCGAGGGTGCGCAGGGTGTCGCGCTGGTTCTTCTTCGTACCGATGGTGCTGCGCAACTGGGTGACCAGCAGCTCTGCCATGATCTCAGGCCCCCTGTCCGGCGCGGGCCCGCAGCATTCCAGCCGGGGCGACGTCCTCGATCGGCAGCCCACGACGAGCGGCGACCTCTTCCGGCCGCTGCAACGACTGCAACGCAGCCACCGTCGCGTGCACCACGTTGATGGCGTTGTCGCTGCCCAGCGACTTCGACAGCACGTCGTGGATACCCGCGCACTCCAGCACGGCACGCACCGGTCCACCGGCGATGACACCGGTACCGGGGCTGGCCGGACGAAGCAGCACCACGCCGGCCGCAGCCTCGCCCTGTACCGGGTGGGTGATGGTGGCACCGATCATCGGGACCCGGAAGAAGCCCTTGCGGGCCTCGTCGGCGCCCTTCTGGATCGCTGCGGGCACCTCCTTGGCCTTGCCGTAGCCGACACCGACCATTCCGGCGCCGTCACCGACGATCACCAGGGCGGTGAAGCTGAAGCGCCGACCACCCTTGACGACCTTGGACACCCGGTTAATGGCAACGACCCGCTCGAGCTGAGTCGCCTTCTCCGGCGCTGCGCCGCGGCCGCCGTCGCGGCGACCGCCTCGACGCTCGCCACCGGCGCCGCCAGCCGCGCCGGCACCGCCTTCACGCGCACGTCCCGGCATCAGGCTGTCCTTCCGTTCGTATTGCTCAGAGTCTGTACTTGGTCCGTCAGGTGTGCAGGCATCAGAACGTCAACCCACCCTCGCGGGCGGCGTCGGCCAGTGCTGCGACCCGGCCGTGGTAGTCGTGGCCACCGCGGTCGAAGACGACGGCGTCGACCCCGGCCGCCTTCGCGCGCTGCGCCAGCAGCGCGCCAACCTTGGCCGAACGAGCCTTCTTGTCCCCGTCCAACGCACGCACATCGGCCTCCAGCGTGGAGGCTGCGGCCAACGTGTGGCCGGCGGTGTCGTCGACCAGCTGGGCGTGGATGTGCCGCGACGAGCGGTTGACCACCAGCCGGGGCCGGGCGGGAGAACCGCTGACCTTCTTGCGGATGCGGAAGTGTCTGCGCGCCCGGGACAGGCGCCGGACGGTGGAGACGTCCTTGCCCACCACGGTGCGCTTCTTCGCGCTGGTCTTTGCAGTCTGGCTCATGTCACTTACCCGTCTTTCCGACCTTGCGACGGATCTGCTCACCCGCGTACCTGACGCCCTTGCCCTTGTAGGGGTCAGGGCGTCGGAGCCGGCGGATGTTCGCCGCAATCTGGCCGACCTTCTGCTTGTCGATCCCGGAGATGGAGAACCGAGTGGGGCTCTCCACCGCGAAGCTGATGCCCTCGGGCGCCGCGATGGGGACGCTGTGGCTGAAGCCGAGCGCGAACTCCAGGTCGGAGCCCTTGAGCTGCACGCGGTAACCGACGCCGTGGATCTCCATCTTGGTCTCGTAGCCCTGGGTCACCCCGACGACCATGTTCTGCACCAGAGTGCGGGACAGGCCGTGCAGTGACCGGCTGCGCCGATCGTCGTCGGGACGGCTGACGGTGACGGCACCGTCGTCGTCCCGGCCGATGATGATCGGCTCCGAGATGGTGGTTGCCAAGGAGCCCTTGGGCCCATTGACCGTGACTGTCTGGCCGTCGATGGCCACGTCGACTCCGGATGGGATGGCTACCGGCAGCTTTCCGATGCGTGACATGTCGTGACCTCCCTCACCAGACGTAGGCGAGGACTTCCCCGCCAACGCCCTGCTTGGCCGCCTGGCGGTCGGTGAGTAGGCCGGTTGACGTGGAGATGATCGCCACGCCGAGACCTCCCAGGACCTTGGGCAGGTTGGTGGATTTTGCGTACACCCGAAGACCGGGCTTGGAGACGCGCCGCAGTCCGGCGATGCTCCGCTCACGGGTCGGGCCGTACTTGAGGTCGATGACGAGCGACTGTCCGACCTCCGCCTCCTCGGCGCGGTAGCCGGCGATGTAGCCCTCCCGCTTGAGGATCTCGGCGATGTTCGCCTTGATCTTGGAGTGCGGCATCGAGACGGCGTCGTGATAGGCCGAGTTCGCGTTGCGCAGACGGGTCAGCATGTCTGCGATGGGGTCTGTCATGGTCATGCAGGTGACCTGTTCACCTTTCCCGCCGCGGTTCCCTCGTGGCTGTCGGCGAAGTGCCGGCAACAAGGGGCCTACGGCGAAGCGATTCGCCTGCGGACGGGTGACCGCAGACGGTGGAGCCAAGAGCGAGCTGAGCGGCTGCCCAGCTCACCAAGAGGACTTTCGGACACCGGGAAGCTCGCCCCGGTGCGCCATCTCGCGCAAGCAGATACGGCAGAGACCGAACTTGCGGAACACCGCATGCGGGCGTCCGCACCGCTGGCAACGGGTGTAACCCCGCACGGCGAACTTCGGCTTGCGGGCGGCCTTGTTGACCAGTGCCTTCTTGGCCATGCTCAGTTCTCCTTGAAGGGGAAGCCCAGGTGCTTCAGCAACGCCCGGCCCTCCTCGTTGTTCGTCGCGGTGGTGACCACAGTGATGTCCATACCCCGAGGCCGATCGATCGAGTCGATGTCGATCTCGTGGAACATGGACTGCTCGTTGAGCCCGAAGGTGTAGTTGCCGTTGCCGTCGAACTGCTTGCCCGATAGGCCACGGAAGTCGCGGATACGGGGCAGCGCAATGCTGACCAGCCGGTCGAGGAACTCCCACATCCGGTCGCCGCGCAACGTGACCTTGGCGCCGATGGGCATGCCCTCACGAAGCTTGAACTGCGCGATGGACGTCCTCGACTTGCGGATCTCCGCCTTCTGGCCGGTGATCAACGCCAGGTCGCGGACTGCGCCGTCGATGAGCTTGGCGTCTCGTGCAGCCTCGCCGACACCCATGTTGACGACGACCTTCACCACGCCGGGGATCTGCATGACGTTGTCGTAGGAGTACTGCTCCTGCAACGCCGTCCTGATCTCGTCGCGGTAGCGGGCCTTGAGCCGGGGCATCGTCGGCGCCGCGCTCGCTGGCTTGTCGGTCACGGCGAGCGTGCTGTCCTTGCGCGCCATCAGATGTCCTTCCCGTTCTTCCGCGAGATGCGCACGCGCTTGATGCGCTCGCCGCTGTCCTCGTCGCGGTAACCCACGCGGGTGGGCTTGCCGTCGGAATCGACGACCATCACGTTGGAAACGTGGATGGAGGCCTCCTGTGTGACGATGCCGCCGGACTGCGCGCCCCGCTGGTTTGCCGAGACCGGGGTGTGCTTCTTGATCCGGTTGACACCCTCGACGAGCACGCGCTGCGTCTCGGGGTAGGCCTGGATCACCTTGCCCTTGGCGCCCTTGTCCTTACCGGAGACCACGATGACCGTGTCGCCCTTGTGCACCTTCATCACAGCACCTCCGGCGCAAGCGAGATGATCTTCATGAACTTCTTGTCGCGGAGCTCGCGGCCGACCGGGCCGAAGATGCGAGTACCACGCGGTTCGTTGTCGGGCTTGATGAGTACGGCGGCGTTCTCATCGAAGCGGATGTAGGAACCGTCCGGACGGCGGCGCTCCTTGGAGGTGCGCACGATGACGGCCTTGACCACGTCACCTCGCTTCACCCCCGCGCCCGGAATGGCTTCCTTCACCGTGGCCACGATGATGTCGCCGATACCGGCGTATCGCCGGGACGAGCCACCGAGTACCCGGATACACAAGATTTCCTTGGCACCGGTGTTGTCGGCGACGCGTAGTCGCGACTCCTGCTGGATCACTTCAACTCCTGACCTGCGTACTGCGCGGCGGATTTCCGACCCGACGCGCGCGGTCCAAACTTACCTGTCAATTAACTGGTCGAAACTCACCCGAAAATCCGGGAAACGGGCTATCTGGCCTTCTCGAGGACCGACACCAGACGCCACCGCTTGGTGGCCGACAGCGGCCGGGTCTCCATCAGACGAACGCGGTCGCCGACGCCGGCAACACCGCTCTCGTCGTGTGCCTTGACCTTGGTGGTGCGACGAATGACCTTGCTGTAGAGCGGGTGCTTGACCCGGTCCTCCAGCTCGACCACGATCGTCTTCTCCATCTTGTCCGACACCACGTAGCCCACGCGAACCTTGCGGTTGTTGCGCGGCACCTCGGCGGCATAGGTCTTGCCCGGCTTGTGGTCCGAGCTCACTGTTGTGTCATTCACCGTTGCGTCCTTGTCCGCCGTCACGCTGCACCCTCATCCGTCGCCGGAGCCGAGGCGAGCCCGAGCTCGCGCTCGCGCATCACCGTGTAGATCCGGGCGATGTCCCGCCGGACGGTGCGCAGCCGACGGTTGTTGTCCAGCTGTCCGGTCGCGGTCTGGAACCGCAGGTTGAACAGCTCTTCCTTGCTTTCGCGGAGCTTGCTGACCAGCTCGTCGCCGGTCAGCTCGCGCAGCTCGGCGGCCTGGGTTGCGCCTGCCATCAGAACTGCCCCTCCCTGGTCACGATCCGGCACTTCATCGGGAGCTTGTGCATCGCGCGGCGCAGGGCCTCGCGGGCGGTCTCCTCGTTCGGGTAGCTGAGCTCGAACATGATCCGTCCCGGCTTCACGTTGGCGACCCACCACTCGGGCGAACCCTTACCGGAACCCATCCGGGTCTCGGCGGGCTTCTTGGTCAGCGGGCGGTCCGGGAAGATCGTGATCCAGACCTTGCCGCCGCGCTTGATGTGCCGGGTGACCGCGATACGGGCCGACTCAATCTGCCGGTTGGTGACGTAGGCCGGCTCGAGCGCCTGAATGCCCCACTCACCGAAGTTCACCTGGGTACCGCCCTTGGCGTTACCCGAGCGGCTCGGGTGGTGCTGCTTGCGGTGCTTGACCCTGCGTGGAATCAGCATGTTCTCAGCCCTCCGTGCTTCCCGTTGCAGCCGCCGGCGCGGCCTCGGCCACCGGTGCTGCAGCAGACGAGCCGGACTCAGCGGCGGCGCGACCGGCTTCGGTGCTGGTCGCGGTGGTGCCCGAGGCACCGGAACGACGCTTGGCACCGGTCGGGCGCTCGCGACGCGGCGCGCGGTCGTCCGCGACCACGTTCTCGCGTCGACCACCGACGATGTCGCCCTTGTAGATCCAAACCTTCACACCGATACGACCGAAGGTGGTCTTGGCCTCGTAGAGGCCGTAGTCGATGTCCGCGCGCAGGGTGTGCAGTGGAACGCGGCCCTCGCGGTAGAACTCCGAGCGCGACATCTCCGCGCCACCGAGGCGGCCGGAGCACTGCACCCGAATTCCCTTGACCTGCGGCTGGCGCATGGCCGACTGAATGGCCTTACGCATCGCGCGACGGAACGCCACGCGGTTGGACAGCTGTTCGGCGACCCCCTGGGCCACCAGCTGCGCCTCGGCCTCGGCGTTCTTGACCTCGAGGATGTTGAGCTGCACCTGCTTGCCGGTGAGCTTCTCCAGCTCGGCACGGATCCGGTCGGCCTCGGCGCCGCGGCGACCGATCACGATGCCCGGACGCGCGGTGTGGATGTCAACGCGAACGCGATCCCGGGTCCGCTCGATCTCCACCTTGGCGATGCCGGCGCGCTCCATGCCGGTGGCCAGCAGCTTGCGGATGGCGACGTCTTCCTTGACGTACTCCGCGTACTGCTTGTCGGCGTACCAGCGGGACTTCCAGTCAGTGGTGATACCCAGCCGGAAGCCGTGCGGGTTGATTTTCTGACCCACTACTGAGCACTTCCCTTCGAGGCGGTCTTGGCGGCCGCGCTCCTACGGTTACGAGGCGACACGTCAGAGCCGCGCCGCGGTCGACTCTCGACCTCGATCGTGATGTGGCTTGTGCGCTTGCGGATGCGGAAGGCACGGCCCTGGGCGCGTGGCTGGAACCGCTTGAGGGTCGGCCCCTCGTCCACGAAGGCCGTAGAGACGACCAACGTCGCCGGGTCCAGGCCCAGGTTGTTCTCCGCGTTGGCCACGGCGCTCGCGAGCACCTTCGCCACCGGCTCACTCGCACTCTGCGGCGCGAACCGCAGCACCGCGAGAGCCTCGGCCGCGGGGCGACCCTTGATGAGGTCGACGACCCGGCGGGCCTTCATCGGCGTGACGCGGACGTAGCGCGCTTTGGCCATGGCATGCGGGAATGCTTGCTCGGTGCTGCTCATCGGCGGCGCGCCTTCCGGTCGTCCTTGATGTGTCCTCGGAACGTCCGCGTCGGCGCAAACTCACCGAGCTTGTGTCCCACCATTGCTTCCGAGACGAACACCGGCACGTGCTTGCGGCCGTCGTGCACCGCGAGCGTGTGGCCGATGAAGTCCGGCGTGATCGTCGAGCGGCGGGACCAGGTCTTGATGACCTGCTTGGTCCCCTTCTCGTTCTGTGTGTCCACCTTCGCAAGGAGGTGGTCGTCGACGAACGGGCCCTTCTTGAGGCTGCGTGGCATCCTTCACTCCTCCCTGGTCAGCGCTTGTTCTTGCCCGTGCGACGGCGCCGCACGATCAACTGGTCACTCGGCTTGTTCCGGCGCGTGCGGCCCTCGGGCTTGCCATTGGGGTTCACCGGGTGACGTCCACCGGACGTCTTGCCCTCACCACCACCGTGCGGGTGGTCGACCGGGTTCATCGCTACACCACGGACAGTGGGGCGGCGGCCCTTCCAACGCATCCGGCCGGCCTTGCCCCAGTTGATGTTGGACTGCTCGGCGTTGCCGACCTCGCCAACCGACGCGCGGCAGCGCACGTCGACGCGCCGGATCTCGCCGGAAGGCATCCGCAACGTGGCGTGGGTGCCTTCCTTACCGAGCAACTGGATGCTCGAACCGGCGGAGCGTGCCATCTTGGCGCCGCCACCAGGACGAAGCTCCACCGCGTGGATGGTGGTACCGGTCGGGATGTTGCGCAGCGGCAGGCTGTTGCCCGGCTTGATGTCGGCCTTGGCGCCCGCCTCCACCGTGTCGCCCTGCCTGAGCTTGGCCGGCGCCAGGATGTAGCGCTTCTCACCGTCCGCGTAGTGCAGCAGGGCGATGTAGGCCGTGCGGTTGGGGTCGTACTCGATGTGCGCGACCTTTGCGGGCACGCCATCCTTGTCAGCACGCCGGAAGTCGATCAATCGGTATGCGCGCTTGTGTCCACCGCCCTTATGCCGGGTGGTGATGCGGCCGTGGGCGTTGCGGCCACCTCGGCCGTGCAACGGACGGACCAGCGACTTCTCCGGTGTCGAACGCGTGATCTCAGCAAAGTCGGAAACGCTGGAGCCACGTCGGCCGGGAGTGGTCGGCTTGTACTTGCGGATTGCCATGAGTCTTCTCGTCCTCTGTATCTCGTCAGGTGCCGGCGCCTCAGGCGACCGGTCCCCCGAAGATCTCGATGGGCATGCTGTCCGCGGAGAGGGTCACGATCGCGCGCTTGGTGTCCTTGCGCTTTCCGTAACCGGACCTCGTCCGCTTCCGCTTGCCCTGACGGTTGGCGGTGTTGACGTTGCGCACAGTCACGCCGAATACCTGCTCGACGGCAATCTTGATCTGCGTCTTGTTGGCGTCCGGTGCCACCAGAAAGGTGTAGGTGTTCGACTCCAGTAGCCCGTAGGACTTTTCGGAGATCACCGGTGCCAGCAGCACGTCACGTGGGTCGGCAATCACTTGCTGTCCTCCTCGTTGGCTTCGACGAGCTCGCTGGCCCGAGCCGAGGCCGTCACGCTGCGACCGCGCTGCGGTCCGGCAACGAAGGCGGCCAACGACGCACTGGTGAACACCACATCGTCGCTGACAAGCACGTCGTAGGTGTTGAGCTGGTCCGGCGCGATCACGTGCACGCCAGGCAGGTTCTGCAGGCTCTTCCAGCCAGCCGCGTCAGCGCGGTCGAGCACCACCAGGAAACGATTCCGCTCCGAGAGTGCGGCGAGCAGCGTCCTGGCACCCTTCGTGGATGGGGTGGCCGCGGCGACGAGTTCGCTCACCACGTGGATGCGAGCAGAACGGGCCCGATCGGACAAGGCGCCGCGCAGTGCTGCGGCGATCATCTTCTTGGGGGTGCGCTGGGAGTAGTCACGCGGCGTCGGGCCGTGCACCACACCACCGCCAACGAACTGCGGTGCCCGGATGGAACCCTGGCGCGCGCGCCCGGTGCCCTTCTGGCGGTACGGCTTGCGTCCACCACCGGAAACCTCGGCGCGAGTCTTGGCCTTGTGGGTGCCCTGCCGGGCTGCCGCCATCTGTGCGACGACCACCTGGTGCATCAACGGAATGTTGGACTGCACGTCGAAAAGCTCCGCTGGCAGGTCCACCGTGCCGGCAGTGCCGCCACCGGGCTGCTGCACGGTCACCGTGAGCGAGGCCGTGCTGTCGGTCTTCGTCATGTCGGTCGCCATCAGAGGGCACCGCCCTTCACAGCAGACTTAACGAGCACCAGGCCGCCCTTGCGGCCGGGCACCGCGCCCTTGATCAACAGCAGGCCGGCCTCGGCGTCGACCCGGTGCACCGTGAGGTTCTGGGTGGTGACCCGGTCGTTGCCCATCCGGCCGGCCATCCGCACACCCTTGAAGACGCGTCCGGGGGTGGAGGCCCCACCGATAGAACCCGGAGAGCGGTGCACACGCTTCACGCCGTGGCCCGCGCCCAGGCCCTTGAACCCGTGGCGCTTCATCACACCGGCGTATCCCTTGCCCTTGCTGGTGCCGACCACGTCGACAACCGCGCCGTCGGCGAAGAGGTCCGCCGTGAGCTCCTGGCCCACCTCGTAGTCGGAGACATCCGCCATCCGCAGCTCCACCAGGTGCCGTCGGGGCGTGGTGTCCGCCTTGACGAACTGCCCGGCGACCGGCTTGGTGACCCGGCGCGGGTCCACCGCGCCGAAGGCCAGCTGCACAGCGCTGTAGCCGTCTGTCTCCACGGTCCGCACCTGGGTAACCACGCACGGACCCACCTGCACGACGGTGACCGGAACGATCCGGTTGTTCTCGTCGAACACCTGGGTCATCCCGAGCTTGTTGCCCAGAATGCCCTTCATCTTGTTGTCAGCCATCGGTCCTGTCTCCGCCGTCACTGGATGTTGACGTCGACGCTCGCCGGAAGATCGATGCGCATCAGGGCGTCGACGGTCTTCGGGGTCGGGTCGAGAATGTCAATCAGGCGCTTGTGGGTGCGCATCTCGAAGTGCTCGCGCGAGTCCTTGTACTTGTGCGGCGAGCGGATGACGCAGTACACGTTCTTCTCGGTCGGCAACGGCACAGGTCCGACCACACGCGCACCCGTACGGGTGACGGTCTCGACGATCTTGCGCGCTGACGCGTCAATCGCCTCGTGGTCGTAGGCCTTGAGCCGGATGCGGATCTTTTGTCCCGCCATATTGGCTTGCCGTTCCTTCTCTCGCAGGAGCTGCGGTGCTGGTCGGTAATGTCGCTATCAGGCCTTGTCCGGTCCACGAGGTCGGGCGTGTCGCCCGCGGCGAGGAAATTACCTCGCCACATGTGAACCAGCTGCCGGGGATTCGGCGGCGGTCAACACTGCCGAAAAGTCCCCCGACGGTCTTCCGAACATCCGGCGGCGGACCGCTGGCCGTTCGGAGACCCGCTCAGATTGGGGCGGGGAGCCAAAGTGCAAGCTCCCCGCCCCAATGAGCAACCTGATCAGTGTGCCACACCAGGTGGGACACACCAAATCACGGACTTACTTGGTGATCTTGGTGACCCGACCGGCGCCGACGGTGCGACCACCCTCACGGATGGCGAACCGCAGACCCTCGTCCATAGCGATCGGCTGGATCAGCTTGACGCTCATCTCGGTGTTGTCGCCGGGCATGACCATCTCGGTGCCCTCGGGCAGCGTGACGACACCGGTGACGTCGGTGGTCCGGAAGTAGAACTGCGGGCGGTAGTTGTTGAAGAACGGCGTGTGCCGTCCGCCCTCGTCCTTGGACAGGATGTAGACGTTGCCCTCGAACTCCGTGTGCGGAGTCGTCGTACCGGGCTTGACCACGACCATGCCGCGCTCGACGTCCTCGCGCTTGATACCGCGGACCAGGAGACCGACGTTGTCGCCTGCCTGGCCGCTGTCGAGCAGCTTGCGGAACATCTCGATACCGGTGACGGTCGTCTTGGTGGACTTCTCGCGGATACCGACGAGCTCCACCTCCTCGTTGACCTTGAGCTCACCGCGCTCGATACGACCGGTGACCACGGTGCCGCGACCGGTGATGGTGAAGACGTCCTCGACGGGCATCAGGAACGGACGCTCGGTGTCGCGCACCGGGTCCGGGACGCTTTCGTCGACGGCGTCCATCAGCTCGCTGATCTTCTCCGACCACTCCGCGTCGCCCTCGAGCGCCTTGAGCGCGGAAACGCGGACGATCGGCGCGTTGTCACCGTCGAACTCCTGGTCGCTGAGCAGCTCACGGACCTCCATCTCGACGAGCTCGAGGATCTCCTCGTCGTCGACCATGTCGGACTTGTTCAGCGCCACCAGGATGTAGGGCACACCCACCTGGCGGGCCAGCAGCACGTGCTCACGCGTCTGCGGCATGGGACCGTCGGTGGCGGCGACCACGAGGATGGCGCCGTCCATCTGGGCAGCGCCGGTGATCATGTTCTTGATGTAGTCGGCGTGCCCGGGAGCGTCGACGTGCGCGTAGTGGCGCTTCTCGGTCTGATACTCCACGTGCGCGATGTTGATCGTGATACCGCGCTGACGCTCCTCGGGAGCCTTGTCGATCTGGTCGAAGGCCGAGGCCTCGTTCAGGTCGGGGTACTTGTCGTGCAACACCTTGGTGATGGCAGCCGTCAGCGTGGTCTTGCCGTGGTCGACGTGACCGATGGTGCCGATGTTGACGTGCGGCTTCGTCCGCTCGAACTTCGCCTTCGCCACTGAATGTCCTCCTGGACTTGGTCGAACTGCATCATGTGGTGCAGCAGGTCTGGTTGTCAGGTCTGTAATGCTGGTTGTGCAAACTGCACGGGTTGTTCGAACTGCGAGTGCTGGAAAGTCCACGCAGCGGGTGAGATCTTCTGCGTGCAGACTATCGTCCTTCTCCCTGGCTACTCACCGGTGGCCTTCGCGAGGACACTGCTCAGCTCCGGGTCGCTCCGCTCCTGCAAGCCGGCGGTCCGCCAGACATCACAGTTGCTCACTCCCCCGTCGCCTTCGCGATGATCTCCTTGGCCACGTTGGTCGGGACCTCCGCGTAGGAGTCGAACACCATGGAGTAGTTCGCCCGGCCCTGGGTCCGCGACCGGAGGTCGCCGACGTAGCCGAACATCTCCGACAGCGGCACGAGCGCCTTGACAATGCGCGCACCACTTCTTTCCTCCATGGCCTGGATCTGACCACGGCGGGAGTTGAGGTCGCCGATCACGTCGCCCATGTAGTCCTCGGGCGTGATGACCTCCACCGCCATCAGCGGCTCCAAGATGACGGGGCTTGCTTGGCGGGCGGCCTCCTTCATCGCCATCGAGCCGGCCACCTTGAATGCCATCTCCGAGGAGTCGACCTCGTGGTAGGCACCGTCGAGCAGGGTCAGCTTGAGGTTGACCAGTGGGTAACCGGCCAGTACGCCGTACTGCATGGCGTCCTGTGCACCTGCATCGACCGAGGGGATGTACTCCCTCGGCACGCGGCCACCGGTGACCTTGTTCTCGAACTCGTACAGCGCGCCGTCCTCGGCCACGTGCGGCTCGAGCTTGATGATCACCTTGGCGAACTGCCCGGAGCCACCGGTCTGCTTCTTGTGGGTGTAGTCGTACTTGTCCACGGTCTTGCGGATGGTCTCGCGGTAGGCGACCTGGGGCTTGCCGACGTTCGCCTCGACCTTGAACTCGCGACGCATCCGGTCGACGAGAATGTCCAGGTGCAGTTCGCCCATGCCGCCGATCACGGTCTGACCGGAGTCTTCGTCGAGGTGCACCTTGAAGGTCGGGTCCTCCTCGGCGAGCTTCTGGATTGCCGTACCCAGCTTCTCCTGGTCGGACTTGGTCTTCGGCTCGATCGCAACCTCGATCACCGGGTCCGGGAAGGTCATGGACTCCAGGATGATCTGGTTGTTCGGGTCGCACAGGGTGTCACCGGTCGTGGTGTCCTTTAGACCGATGAAGGCGTAGATGTGGCCGGCGACCGCGTTGGGCACCGGGTTCTCCTTGTTGGAGTGCATCTGGAACAGCTTGCCGACGCGCTCCTTCTTGCCCTTGGTGGAGTTGATCACCTGGGCGCCGGAGTCGATCTTGCCGGAATACACCCGCACATAGGTCAGCTTGCCGAAGAAGGGGTGGGTCGCCACCTTGAAGGCCAGCGCCGAGAACGGCTCGACCGCCGAGGGCTGCCGGGTGAGGATCTCCTCCTCGTTGCCCACGGCGTGCCCCTGCACAGACCCGACGTCCAGCGGGTTCGGCAGGTAGTCGATCACCGCGTCCAACATGGGCTGTACGCCCTTGTTCTTGAACGCCGATCCACACAGCACCGGGTAGATCTCACTGGTGACGGTCAGCTTGCGCACCGCGGCCTTGATCTCCTCGACGGTGAGCTCCTCACCACCGAAGTACTTCTCCATCAGCGCGTCGTCGGTCTCGGCGACGGTCTCCAGCAGCTGGTTGCGGTACTCCTCGGCCTGCTCGGCCAGCTCGGCCGGGATCTCCTCGATGGTGGGCTCAGCACCGACGGCAACGGTGCCGCGCCAGGTGATGGCCTTCATCTCGACCAGGTCGACGACACCATCGAAGGTGTCCTCGGCGCCGATCGGCAGCTGCAGCACCAGCGGCTTGGCGCCAAGCCGATCCACGATGGTGCGCACGGTGTAGAAGAAATCCGCACCCAGCTTGTCCATCTTGTTGACGAAGCAGATGCGGGGGACGTCGTACTTCTCCGCCTGCCGCCAGACCTGCTCGGACTGCGGCTCCACGCCTTCCTTGCCGTCGAACACGGCAACGGCACCGTCGAGCACGCGCAGGGAGCGCTCCACCTCGACCGTGAAGTCCACGTGGCCGGGGGTGTCGATGATGTTGATCTGGTTGCTGTTCCAGTAGCAGGTCGTGGCCGCGGAGGTGATGGTGATTCCCCGCTCCTGCTCCTGCTCCATCCAGTCCATCGTCGCCGCGCCGTCGTGGACCTCACCGATCTTGTAGCTGATACCGGTGTAAAAGAGAATCCGCTCGGTGGTGGTCGTCTTTCCGGCATCGATGTGCGCCATGATGCCGATGTTGCGGACCTTGTTCAGGTGGGTAAGCACGTCCTGTGCCACGAGCGTCTTCCTCGCTTACGTTCATCGGTCGAACCGGCCCCGAGGTCATCGGGTGGGTCCTCGGAGTGTGGAACTTGGTGGGTAGAGCTAATTGCCGAGTACGGGCTACCAGCGGTAGTGCGCGAACGCCTTGTTCGACTCGGCCATCTTGTGGGTGTCCTCGCGCCGCTTCACGCTGGCACCGAGGCCGTTGCTGGCGTCCATCAGCTCGTTGGCGAGCCGGTCGATCATCGTCTTCTCCCGACGCGCACGGGAGAACGAAACGAGCCAACGCAGGGCGAGCGTGTTGGCGCGGCCGGGCTTGACCTCGATCGGCACCTGGTAGGTCGCACCACCCACGCGGCGGCTCTTGACCTCCAGCGCCGGCTTCACGTTTTCCAGCGCCTTCTTCAGCGTCAACACGGGATCGGTGCCCGTCTTCTCGCGGCATCCCTCCAGGGCGCCGTAGACGATGGACTCCGCGATCGACTTCTTGCCGTCGAGCAGAATCTTGTTGACCAGCTGGGTGACGACCGGCGATCCGTAGACCGGGTCGTTGACCAGCGGACGCTTGGGTGCTGGGCCCTTGCGTGGCATTAGCTCTTCTCCTTCTTCGCGCCGTACTTGCTACGACCCTGTTTGCGGTTCTTCACGCCCTGGGTGTCGAGCGAGCCACGGATGATCTTGTAGCGCACACCAGGGAGGTCCTTCACACGACCACCGCGCACCAGCACCATGGAGTGCTCCTGCAGGTTGTGTCCCTCACCGGGGATGTACGCAGTAACCTCGACCTGGCTGGTCAGCCGGACACGGGCCACCTTGCGCAGCGCGGAGTTCGGCTTCTTCGGGGTGGTGGTGTACACGCGGGTGCACACGCCACGGCGCTGAGGACTCCCCTTCAAGGCCGCCGTCTTGAGCTTGGCGACCTTGTCCTGGCGACCCTTGCGGACCAGCTGCTGGATGGTGGGCATAGACCGGCTTTCTTCGTATTGATCTGATCGGTGCGATCACGGTTCGTTGTGCGTAAAACTTCTTGGTACGGGACGTCGATAAAGCACGACGTGCGCCCAGTCCCGAGATCGGGCGTGTCGGAACTTCGCGCTGCGGTCCGCGGTATGCGGCCTGCTGCGGAAGATGGGCACACGGATCGTCCCGACCGAGGTCGGGCACGTCGAATGACGATACCTGTCACCGCGTCGTGCGGTCAAAGCGGGTGCTGCGCACCTGTGCGTGATTTGGAACCCTCGGGGGGACCCTTTCACGCACAGGCGCGCAGCGCCTTACCGGTAGTCGTTGCCGCCGAAGCCGTAGTCGTCCAGCGGCACCGCAGCACCCGTACCCGCGCCGAAGACATCGGGTGAGTAGTAACCGTCGTCGAAGGCAGGCATGGCGTACGCCGCGGCGCGCGCCTCCTCGGTCGGCTGAACCTGGATGTTGCGGTACCGGTTGATGCCGGTACCTGCCGGGATCAGCTTGCCGATGATCACGTTCTCCTTGAGCCCGATCAGCTTGTCACTCTTGCCGTTGATGGCGGCATCGGTGAGCACGCGGGTGGTCTCCTGGAAGGACGCGGCCGACAGCCACGACTCCGTGGCCAACGAGGCCTTGGTGATGCCCATGAGCACCGGACGGCCGGCAGCCGGCTCGTTGCCCTCGGCCACGACGCGCCGGTTGGACGCCTCGAACTCGCTGCGCTCGGTCAGTGAACCGGGCAGGAACTCGGTGGCACCGGAGTCGATGATGGTCACGCGACGCAGCATCTGCCGCACGATCACCTCGATGTGCTTGTCGTGGATCGACACACCTTGGCTGCGGTAGACCTTCTGGACCTCGTCCACCAGGTGCATCTGCACCTCGCGGGGCCCCATCACGCGCAGCACCTCGTGCGGGTCGGAGGCGCCCTCGAGGAGCTGGTCACCGACCTCCACGTGGTCACCGTCCTGCAGGACGCGCTCGGTGCCATCGACGGCGATCGTCTTCAGGCGTGAGCGCTTGGACAGCTTCTCGTACACCACTTCCTCGCCACCGTCGTCGGGGACGATGGTGATCTTGTAGAAGCGGTCGGTGTCCTCCAGCCGGATGCGTCCGCTGACGTCGGCGATCGGCGTCTTGCCCTTGGGTACGCGGGCCTCGAACAGCTCCTGCACACGCGGTAGACCGCCGGTGATGTCGTCACCGCCGACGCCTCCGGTGTGGAAGGTGCGCATGGTCAGCTGGGTACCCGGCTCACCGATGGACTGCGCGGCCACGATGCCGACGGCTTCGCCGACGTCCACCAGCTTGCCGGTGGCCATGGACCGCCCGTAGCAGGTGGCACACACCCCGGTTGCCGACTCGCAGGTGAGCACGCTGCGAACCCGCACCGCGGTCACCCCACCGGCCAGCAGGGCTTCCAATGCCGGGTCGCCGAGGTCAGACCCGGCAGGCACCACGACATTGCCCTGTTCGTCGACGGCGTCCGAGGCCAGCGTGCGCGCGTAGGTGGAGGTCTCCACATGCGCGTCCCGCAGCAAGGTGCCATCCGGCTGGCGCTCGGCGATCGTCATCATGATGCCGCGCTCGGTGGCACAGTCGGTCTCCCGAACAATGACGTCCTGTGACACGTCCACCAGACGACGGGTGAGATACCCGGAGTCCGCGGTACGCAGCGCAGTGTCGGCCAGACCCTTGCGAGCACCGTGCGTGGAGATGAAGTACTCCAGCACCGACAGACCCTCGCGGAAGTTCGCCTTGATTGGACGGACGATGTTCTCGCCCTTGGTGTTGGCCACCATGCCCCGCATACCGGCGAGCTGGACGACCTGGTTCATGTTTCCGGCCGCACCCGACTTCACGATCATCGGGATGGGGTTGTCCTCGGGGAAGTTCGCCTCCATCGCGGCGGCCACTTCCTCCTTGGCTGCGGTCCAGATCTTCTCCAGGTCGCTCTGCCGCTCTGGAGCGGCGATCTTGCCCCGGGCGAACTTCTTCTCGATCTCGTCGGCCTGCGCCTCGTAGCCGTCCAGGATCTGCTGCTTGTTCGGCGGCACCAGGATGTCGGAGATGGCGACGGTGACACCCGAGCGGGTGGCCCAGTAGAAGCCGGTGTCCTTCAGCTTGTCCAGCGTCTGGGCGACGACGACCATCGGGTAGCGCTCGGCGAGGTCGTTGACGATCGCCGCCTGACGCTTCTTCGGCATCGCCTCGTTGACGAAGGGGTAGTCCGCGGGCAGCAGCTGGTTGAACAGCACGCGGCCCAGGGACGTGTCCGCGATCCACGGATCGCCGCTGCGCCACCCGTTCTGCAGCATGGTGGCTTCGTCGGCCCTGGACGGACGCAGGTTCTGGACCCGGATCCGGACGTTGGCCTGCACCGACAGCACGCCGCGGTCCATCGCCATGATGGCCTCGGCAGGAGTGGAGTAGAAGCCGCCGTCGGTGACCGGGGCGTCCTCCGCCCGCTCTCCCACCGCACCGGAGACGATCCGCGTGAGGTGGTACAGCCCGGTGACCATGTCTAGCCGCGGCATGGCCAACGGACGACCGGACGCCGGCGACAGGATGTTGTTGGACGAGAGCATGAGGATCCGCGCCTCGGCCTGCGCCTCCGCGCTCAGCGGCAGGTGCACCGCCATCTGGTCGCCGTCGAAGTCGGCGTTGAAGGCCTCACACACGAGCGGGTGCAGCTGAATGGCCTTGCCCTCGACGAGCTGCGGCTCGAAAGCCTGGATGCCGAGACGGTGCAGAGTCGGTGCCCGGTTGAGCAGCACCGGGTGCTCGGAGATGACCTCCTCCAGCACGTCCCACACCTGCGGACGCCGACGCTCGACCATGCGCTTGGCCGACTTGATGTTCTGCGCGTGGTTGAGATCCACCAGCCGCTTCATCACGAAGGGCTTGAACAGCTCCAGCGCCATCAGCTTGGGCAGCCCGCACTGGTGCAGCTTGAGCTGCGGACCGACCACGATCACCGAACGACCGGAGTAGTCCACGCGCTTACCGAGCAGGTTCTGTCGGAACCGGCCCTGCTTGCCCTTGAGCAGGTCGCTCAGGGACTTCAGCGGGCGGTTGCCCGGTCCGGTGACCGGGCGGCCACGACGACCGTTGTCGAACAGGGCGTCGACCGACTCCTGCAGCATCCGCTTCTCGTTGTTGACGATGATCTCGGGGGCACCGAGATCGATCAGTCGCTTGAGGCGGTTGTTGCGGTTGATCACCCGGCGGTACAGGTCGTTGAGGTCCGAGGTCGCGAAGCGGCCACCGTCCAGCTGCACCATGGGACGCAGGTCCGGCGGGATCACCGGGACGCAGTCCAGCACCATGCCCTGTGGGTTGTTGCGGGTCTGCTGGAAGGCCGCGACGACCTTGAGTCGCTTGAGGGCGCGCAGCTTCTTCTGACCTTTGCCGCTGCGAATCGTCTCGCGTAGCAGCTCGGCCTCGGCGTCGATGTCGAAGACCTCCATCAGCTTCTGGATGGACTCCGCACCCATGGCCGAGGTGAAGTACTCGCCGTAGCGGTCGACCAGCTCGCGGTGCAGCAGCTCGTCGATGACCAGCTGCTTCACCGACAACTTGGTGAAGGTGTTCCAGATCTCCTCGAGCCGGTCCAGCTCGCGGCCTGCGCGGTCACGCAGCTGGCGCATCTCGCGCTCGCCACCGTCCTTGACCTTGCGCCGCACGTCACTCTTGGCGCCTTCGGCCTCGAGCTCGGCGAGGTCGGCCTCGAGCTTCTGGGCCCGGGCCTCCAGGTCGGCGTCGCGCTGGCTCTCCACGCTCTTGCGCTCGCTGAGCATCTCCGCCTCGAGGGTGGACAGCTCGTTGTGCCGGAGTTGATCGTCGACGGCCACGATGACGTAGGCCGCGAAGTAGATGATCTTCTCGAGATCCTTGGGTGCCAGGTCCAGCAGGTAACCCAGCCGGCTGGGGACGCCCTTGAAGTACCAGATGTGGGTGACGGGTGCGGCCAGCTCAATATGGCCCATCCGCTCGCGCCGCACCTTCGCGCGGGTCACCTCGACGCCGCAGCGCTCACAGATGATGCCCTTGAAGCGGACGCGCTTATACTTGCCGCAGTAGCACTCCCAGTCCCGCGTGGGACCAAAGATCTTCTCGCAGAACAAGCCGTCCTTCTCGGGCTTGAGCGTGCGGTAGTTGATGGTCTCAGGCTTCTTGACCTCGCCGAAAGACCAGTGGCGGATGTCGTCCGCCGTGGCCAGACCGATGCGGAGCTCATCGAAGAAGTTGACGTCGAGCACGTCGCTTCCTTCTCCCTTTGGGGTTGTGGTGCCCAACGTTCGGGTCACCGAGGTTTGTGGACTACTCCCCTGTTCCGGCACCACCCGTGCGGGTGGTGCCGGAACCAAGGGGCCGAGCTTGGGTGTGAGCCCCGTCAGTTGACAACGTCTTCGACGGTGACCGACTCGTTGCGGGAGAGGTTGATGCCGAGGTTGGCCGCTGCACGCTCCAGGTCCTCGTCGTCACCGCCGCCCATCTCGATCGCTGCCCCGTCGCTGGAGAGCACCTCGACGTTGAGGCACAGCGACTGCAGCTCCTTGAGCAGCACCTTGAACGACTCAGGAATACCGGGCTCCGGGATGTTCTCGCCCTTGACGATGGCCTCATACACCTTCACCCGGCCGAGCACATCGTCGGACTTGATCGTCAGCAGTTCCTGCAGCGTGTATGCCGCGCCGTAGGCCTGCATCGCCCAGCACTCCATCTCACCGAAGCGCTGGCCACCGAACTGGGCCTTACCGCCGAGCGGCTGCTG
>JAABVA010001132.1_pt1 | contig 29342 bp, 32 predicted proteins | sample 5560331 | NCBI WGS metagenome assembly JAABVA01 (sample SAMN12812661, study PRJNA571458) | rock metagenome | isolation source: Antarctica rocks | place: Antarctica: Victoria Land, Mt New Zealand sud | collected 2016-01-07 | reverse complement strand
CGGCAGCATCACTCTCGATAACCTCCTGCAGGCCGCTACCAACGTGCATCGCCGCCTCGCCCATTCCAGACGCAAACGACAGCCGTATGTCCGCTATCCCGTGCGCGGCTAATTTAACGCCAATGGGGCATACCCCGCCATTGTCTAGGTCGAAACCGTCTCGATCGTGATCCCCGAGAAGAAGGTCAATTGACCCGGTAGATTGGTGAATCCGCTGACCTGTTTGCCCATCGCGTAGCCCTGCTTGCGCCAGCACAGCCCCACCATCGGCACCTCCTCGAGCGCCGCCGCCTCCAGGTCGTGGTAGATGGCCCGGCGCTTGGCCAGGTCGAACTCCGACCGGCCGGCCTGCAGCAGCGCCTGGATCTTCGGCAGTGGCAGGTTCGCCGACCGGCTCATCGATGGCGACAAGCCGCCGTCGATGACGGAGGTCAGGGCATCCGGATCGTTGCTGTCCGCCGCCGTCCCATGCACGGCGATGTCGTACTGACCGCGGTTGCCCATCTGGACGCGCGTCGACCAGTCGGGGAGGGTCAGTTCCGTCTGGATGCCGATCTCGCCCAGATGCTGCTGCACGATCTCCGCGGTGCTCTTCAGCATGCCGTAGGTGGAGGTGGACAATATGCGGCAGGAGAAGCCGCCGCCCACGCCGGCCTCGGCGAGCAGCTTCCTCGCGAGCACCGGGTCATAGGCCCAGCCATTTGAGAGGTCCTTGTTGAAGAACGGGCTCTGGTCCGAGATCGGCAGGTGCGCCAGAGGGCTGCCCTGGCCGAAGAAGGCGGCCTTCACGATGTCCTCGCGGCGGATCGCATGCGCGATGGCGCGGCGTACGCGGACATCGTTTAACGGCGTCTTGGAGCCGTTGAACAGCAAGCACATGAAAGGGCCGTCCACCGCGTCCAGCCGAAGGCCGGGGCTGGCGCCGATCGACTGCATGGATTGCCAGGGAACATATTCGATCAGGTCGACATCGCCGGCCTGCAAAGCTGCCACGCGCAGGTTCTCGTCGGCATAGACCGTGATCAGGATCTTCTTGAGCTTCGGCAGGCCGGGCTTGAAGTAATGCGGCGAGGGCGCCAGCGTGATTGACGTGCCACGCTCCTGCCCGGTGATGACGTACGGCCCGGCGCCGACCGGGTTGTTGAGGTCGCTGCCCGCCGGCACGATCGGCATGTTGTAGTTGGCGAACCAGATCGGCAGCGTCGAGATCGGCGCATTGGTCACAAGGCGGACTGTCAGATCGTCTGGCGTCTCCACCTTGTCGATCCCCTGCATTTCGTTGCGGAGGAAGGCGGTGGATTTCTCGCCGGCGACCTGCTCGATGCACCACCTTACGTCGGCGCTCGTGACCTTCGCGCCATTGCTGAACCGGGCACCCGCCCGCAGCTTGAATACCCAGGTCGTCGGGCTTTCGTTGCCCCAGCTCTCTGCAAGCTCCGGGGCATAGTCGCCCTTCGTATCGTAGGACAGCAACCCGCGGTGGATGAGCAGCTTCACGGTTCCGGCGGCGGTCCCTGCCTGAGACCAAGGCTGCAAGTTCGGCGGATAGCTCGACAGGCCGAAGTTCAGGACGCCGGCTTCCGCGGCCTGGGCGCCGGGCACGCGGAGGAACGGCAGCGCGGCCAGGCCGCCTAGCAGGGTGCGTCGGTTGGGGGCCATTATGCCGCGCGCCCGATCGAATAGACGTCCGGACGGCGATTCGTGGTCGCGGGCAGTTCCTCGCGCACCGTCTGGAGTTTGTCGAAGTCGAGGTCGGCAACCGTCACTCCGACACCGTCCTGGGCTGTGGCGAGCACCGTGCCCCAGGGGTCGATGATCATGCTGCGGCCAGCGCATGCTTTTCCCGGCAGGTAGGTCCCGACCTGCCCGGCGGCGATGACATAGCATTGGTTTTCGACCGCGCGGGCCCGCAGCAGCAGTTCCCAATGATCGCGACCGGTATAGAGCGCGAAGGCGGCAGGAACGAACAGCAGCTTGGCGCCTTCGAGCATCAGCACCCGGTAGAGCTCGGGAAAGCGCACGTCGTAACAGATTGACAACCCGGCCGTGACGCCCTCGATGTCGGCGGTCACGATCTCGGACCCGGCCAGGACGGTGTCGGATTCCTTGTAGACGATACGGCCTGGCAGATCGACGTCATAAAGATGCAGCTTGCGGTAGGTCGCGACGATCTGGCCGTCCCGGTCGAACAGGATGCTGGTATTGCTGCATTGGTTCGCACCCGGTTCCGCGATGCGAATGGAGCCGAGCAGGATCCACATCTTGTGCTCCCGCGCCTTGGCAGCGATGCGTTCGGTGGTCGGGCCGGGCAGCGGTTCGGCTGCGGCGAGCGCCCCTGCGTTGTCACCCATGAACTCGGTGTATTCGGGCAGCACAGCCAGATCCACGCCGTAGCTGGCGGCTTGGTCGAGCAGGCCGAGCGCAGCGACAATATTCGCCTCTTTGTCGCTCTTCGAATTGAGCTGGCAGGCTGCAACGCGCATCGAGATTCTCCCCCCATCGACCCTATATGTGTGCGTGATGTATACGTGACAAATATGGTGGTGTCTACATGAAGGAGAGGCTATCACCCCGTTCATGAAAAGCAGCCCATTGGCACCCGCCCCCAGCGACGTGACGAATGCGAACGTCCCAGCCCGGGAACGAGTCTATGAGTACGTCTCCCGTGAGATCCTCCTCGGGCACTTTGCTGGCGGATCCTTCGTCGAAGAGGAGCAGATCTCGACGGCCATGAGTGTCTCGCGCACACCCGTCCGGGAAGCCTTTCATCGGCTCGAAGCCGAACGTTTCATCGATCTGCTGCCCCGCCGCGGCGCCCTCGTACGCCAGGTCACCGCCCAGGAGCTGGGCGACCTTTACGAGACCCGCCGCCTGATCGAAGGCTACTCGATCGCTCGCATCTGCCAGAGCAAGCTGGCCATCCCGGTCGAGATGGCGAACCTGCTGAAGCGGATGGTCCAACTCCGGAACTCCGAGAGTCATGTCGAACACGTGATCCTGGACTGGTCGTTCCACCGCGCCCTCGTAACCGCCGGGGGCAACGAGGTCCTAGCCGAAGCCTTCGACTCGCTCCGGTCGAAGCAGCTCCGAGTGGCAACGGCGGCGCTGGCGCTCGACCCGAAGCGTATCGGCCGCATCCTGGACGAACACCGGGAGCTTCTGGCGGCGCTTGTAAAGCATGACGAGACGACGGCGCGCCAGGTGCTCGAGAAACATTTTCAACCCGCGGCGGACGTCGTGTCCCGACTTCCCGGCTTTTCGATCCGCGATGTCTGAGACGGTCAACCGATCCTTGCCGCTGCCGTCGGCCCGATCGCGCTCCGGTCGTCTTTCAGCTCCACTCCGGTCAGCTTCAGCCGGCTCGCTTCGCTCATGAGCCACACCAGGAGATCGCTCGACGCTTCGTAGGACGAGCCGTGCTCATGGATGTTCGAGATGCAGTTGCGCTCGGAGTCCCGCCGGCCCACGTGCGGACGGTAGGTGAGATAGATGCCGAGGCTACTGGCAACGCTCAGGCCAGGCCGCTCTCCGATGAGCATGACGCAGAACCGCGCTCCGAGCGCATCGCCGATTTCGTCGCCCAGCCCTACCCGCGCCTGGGTCGCGATCACCACCGGCGCGGCCGACCAGCCCGGTAGCCGCGCGAGGCAGGCGCGCACGACCGCTCCGGCATGCTGTTGCACCGCGAGCGGCGACAGGCCGTCCGCGGCCACGAACACAATGTCCCATCCCCCTTCGGGCGGCTGTGCGACGGCCAGGGCGTCGAGGCAGGCAGGGTCCAGCACCCGCCCCAGATCGGGCCTGCGGAGATAGGCCACCCGGTCAGGCGCGGCGCTTCGGACCACGATGGTCGGCAGCGGAGCCAGATCTCGCGCGACGGCATTGATGTCCAGTGCCGAATGCACCGCGTCCCGGGCGCGGGCATGGGCCAGTTGGAAGCTCAGCACCTCCTGCAGCGGCAAGGCATCGCCCACACGGCCCAGCCCGATGCGCGCCCGAGTCGTAGCCCGCAGCGTCGCCCAGATGTCGGGGCCGGGAATTTCAGCGGGGGGCATCGAACGGATCCGGATCGGCAAAGGAGAGCAGCCGGCTGGTGCGCGGGCCGAATTGACGGATCCGGCCCTCTCGGTCCTTCATCTCCATACGTTCCAGCCAGGCCTCGAACTCCGGCGCCGCACGGACCTTCAACTGCGAACGAAGGAAGAGCATGTCGTGGAAGGACAGGCTCTGATAGTTCAGCATGACGTCGTCGGCGCCGGGCACCGTGATCAGGAATGTCAGGCCCGCGACCGTCAGCAGGGTCATGAGCGTATCCATGTCGTCCTGGTCGGCCTCAGCGTGGTTCGTGTAGCAGACGTCGCACCCCATCGGCAGGCCGAGCAGCTTTGCGCAGAAATGGTCCTCCAGCCCGGCCCTGATGATCTGCTTGCCGTCGTACAGGTATTCCGGCCCGATGAAGCCGACGACGGTGTTGACCAGCAGCGGGTTGAAGGCGCGTGCGACCGCGTAGGCCCGCGTCTCAACCGTCTGTTGGTCGATCCCGTGATGCGCGCCGGCGGACAGGGCGGCACCCTGTCCCGTCTCGAAATACATGACGTTCTGGCCGACTGTTCCCCGCCGAAGAGCCAGGGCGGCATCGTGCGCCTCCTGCAGGATGCCGAGATTGACGCCAAACCCGGCGTTGGCCGCCTCGGTCCCCGCGACGGACTGAAACACCAGGTCGACCGGCGCGCCGCGGCGCATGATCTCGATTGCGTTGGTGACGTGCGTCAGCACGCAGGTCTGCGTCGGGATGTCGTGCCGCACCCGTACCGAGTCCAGCATCTCCAGCAATGCTATGCAGTTGGCCACGCTGTCCGTCGCCGGGTTCACGCCGATGACCGCGTCACCCGTTCCGTATAGCAGCCCGTCGATCGTCGCGGCTGCGATGCCGCGCAGGTCGTCGGTGGGATGGTTGGGCTGCAGCCGCGTGCCCAGGCGCCCGGGTAGGCCCAGCGTGTTGCGAAACGCTGTGATCACGTGGCATCGGCTGGCGACCGAGATAAGGTCCTGGTTACGCATTAGCTTCGAGACGGCGGCCGCCATCTCCGGCGTGATCGCGGGCGCCAGGCTGGCCAGCGCCTCGGGTGTAGCGTCATAGGACAGCAGCCAGTCGCGGAAGCCGCCGACCGTGAGGTGCGAAAGCGCGGCGAAACCCCTGGTGTCGTGGGAGTCGAGGATCAGGCGGGTTACTTCGTCGATCTCGTAAGGGACGAGCGGCTCGTCGAGGAAGGTGCGAAGCGGCAAGTCGGCCAGCACCGAGCGGGCTGCCACGCGCTGGGCGTCGCTGGATGCCGCGAGCCCTGCCAGCTCGTCGCCCGATCTGCGGTGGGAGGCGCACGCCAGTACTGCGCGCAGGTCGGCGAAACGGTGCCGCTCGCCATGGAAATCGCTGAAATAGGCGGGCATCTAGCTGCCCACCGCGCGGCGGAACCCAACGGCGCGCTCCAGCACCACGACCAGCGCCAGGGTGAACAACACCATCAGGACCGAGATGGCCGCCACAATCGGGTCGGTGCGCGCCTCGACGTAGTGGTAGAGCGCGACCGGCAAGGTGGTCAGCCGCGGGCCGACGATGAACAGGGTGATGACGACCTCGTCGAACGAAACGAGGAACACGATGGCGGCAGAGGCAATGACGCCGGGCAGCATCAGCGGCAGGGTGATGTGGCGTAACACCGGCCACGGCCCAGCGCCGAGGCTGGACGCAGCCTCCTCGACCGCCGCGGGCAGGCCGCTCAGCGAGGTGAGCAGGATACGCAGTGCGTAGGGAACGGTCACCAGCAGATGCGCCATGACCAGGCCGAGCCAACTGCCGACCAGCCCATGCCCGACGAAGATGATCAGCAAGGCCAGGCCGAGCACGATGGTCGGCAGCAGCAATGGCGCGGTTATACCAAGTGCCTCTGACTCTGACCTGTTGCATCAGGCTGTCATTGCGAGCCGCCCCTTTGCGGCGCGGCAATCCAGGGGCCGCCAGGGCCGCGCCTATGGTTCCTGGGTCGCCACGTCGCTGCGCTCCTCGCGATGACAGGTCAGAGTCAAAGGCGGTTGGTATTAGTAGCGAGAGCAGCGCCTCCCGGCCACGGAAATTGGCGCGACCCAGGACAAGTGCCGCGGGCATGGCGAAGGCGAGCGCCACCACCATCACCGTCACGGCAAGGAGAATGCTGTTCCGCAGGGCATTGCCCAGATCGGGCTGGGTCAGCATGGCCTGGTACCAGCGGATGCTCCAGCCGGTGGGTGGCCACGACATGTTAGCGTCGGCCGAGAAGGACATCGGGAACACCAGCAGCACCGGCCCCAGCAGGAACAGGGAAAGCAGGGCGATCAGGCCCTTGTGCAGCGCCCGGGTCATGCGATGGTTCGTTCGACCACACGCGACACCCAGCCGTAGGCGACCAGCGCGGTGCCAAAGACCATAAGAGCCAGGACCGACAGTGCCGCCGCGACCGGCCAGTTCAGGGTTACGACGGCTTGGTCGTAGATCTCGGTCGCGAGCAGGATCACCCGCCCGCCGCCCAGCAGCTTTGGCGTGATAAAGCTGCTGACCGCCAGGACGAAGGTCAGCAGGCAGCCCAGCAGGATGCCCGGCATCGTCAGCGGCAGCACGATCCGGCGAAACACCGTGAAGGGGGCCGCGCCGAGGCTGGCGCCCGCCTCCTCCAGTGCGAGGTTCAGCTGGCCAAACCCCGCGAGCAGCGACAGGATCATGTATGGCATTAGGATCTCGGTCATCCCGATCACCACGCCCGTCATGTTGAAGACCATGCGGGGCGGCGTCAGCCCAATCGTCCTTAGCATCACGGGCAGAAAGCCGTTGTCGCGCAGGATCACGAGCCAGCCGTAGGTCCGCACGACTGCCGATATCAGCAGTGGCGATATGCAGACGACCACCAGCACGTTCTTCCAGCGCGGCGACGTCCGATCGATGAACAGCGCCAGCGGATAGGCAGCCAGCAGGGTGAGCAACGTAATCCCGAGCGCCACGCCGACCGAGTTCAGGATCAGCTCATAGGTGAAGCTGTCGGCGGCGAGATCGGACCATGTCGCCAGCGTCGTGGCCTCGCCGATGCCGCCGCCCGGCAGGGCGTCGCGGAATGACAGGCCGGCCAGGTTCAGCATCGGCCACAGAAAGGTTACCAGGTTCAGCGCCACGGCCGGCAGGACGAGCATCGGCAGCAGGCCAATGCCGCCGCGGCCGAGGCGTCCCGGCATCCTAACGGCGCTCATGGCGCCGGGTCCGCCGTGAACACCAGCGTATCGTCCTCGCGCCAGGCCAGGCTCACCGCCTGGCCTGGCTGCGGCAACCGGCCCGCCGAGGCGCTGTGCTGCTCCACTAAGACGGAAGCCGGCCCGGCTTGAACCTCCAAAAGGACGATGTCGCCGACGAACGTCGCCCGGCGCGCTTCGCCGGGCAGGGTGTTCCAGCCATCACGGGACGGCATCGCGTCGTGCAGTTCGATCCGGTGAGGCCGAACCATCAGAGTGACGGGGCCGGGCGGAACGGCTGCGGCACCCGGCGTGCGCACCACTGTGTCCCCCAGGACGACCGTCCCGTCCGGATGCTTCAGGGCAGTGATCCGGTTGATGCGTCCCACGAACCCGGCGACGAAGGCATTAGTTGGGCGTTCGTAGATCTGATGGGGCGTTCCGAGCTGCTCCAGCATCCCGCCCCGCATCACCGCGATCCGGTCGCATACGGCGAGCGCCTCGGTCTGGTCGTGTGTGACGAAGACAGTGGTGATCCCAAGGCGCTGCTGAATGTCGCGGATTTCGGTCCGCATCTCCTCGCGCAGATTGGCATCGAGGTTGGACAGCGGTTCGTCGAGCAACAGGATGCTCGGCTCGATCACCAGTGCCCGGGCGAGCGCCACACGCTGCTGCTGTCCGCCGGACAGCTCACGCGGTCGGCGGCCTGCGAACGCGCCGAGCCGGACCATGTCGAGCGACTGCCTGATACGGGCCTCCCGCTCGGCTGCGGCGATCCCGCGCATCTCCAGCCCGAAGGACAGGTTGCGGGCGACCGACATGTGGGGGAACAGCGCGTAGTTCTGGAACACGATGCCCATGTTCCGCCGATGCGGCGGCAGCGTGGTCACGTCGGTGCCCCCGACCAGGATACGGCCGCCGGAGGTGGACATGAGCCCGCCGATCATGCGCAGCGTGGTGGTCTTGCCGCACCCCGATGGGCCGAGCAGCCCTAGCAACTCGCCGCGTCCGACCTGCAGGGTGAGGGAATGGACCGACAAGGGGCCAGACCCGAACCGCTTCTCCACTCGATCCAGTTCCAGGTGCGGTGCGGTCCCCGGCAACGACGCGTTGTCCAGCATCGATCTAGTACCTCTGCACAGTGGTTTTGACCGGTTGGCGCCCGAGGCGGTTAGGTCTGGCAAAGGCTGTTTCCAGGCAGAACGGTGCTCGGGACGAGGATGCGGCAAGGATAACTCAAGAAGATCAAGCTTGGGATCAGACCAATGATCTCATGGCTCACTTGGCCTCAACCGGTCAAAACCACTGTGCAGAGGTACTAGCTGCGGGTCAGGATCCGGCGGCGCCACTGCTCGTTCAGCTTGTCGCGCACCTTGGCGACCTCCAGCCAATCGACCTCCAGCATCTTTTGCATACGATCCGGAGAGGCGACGGTGCGAGCGAGGGCGTCCGGCGCCACCTGAGCCTTCGGGTTGGTGGGGGCATAGAACATCTTCTCGGTGAACGCCTTCTGCGCCTCGGCGCTCAAGGCATAGGCGATGAAGGCTCGTGCGGCCTCGGCCTGTGGCGCGCCCTTCACCAGGGTGATCGCGTTGACCTGGAAGACCGAGCCCTCGTCCGGCTGGGAGACGGCGAGCCTGCCGCCGGACTGCTGGGCATAAAGCTGCCCACGCGCGTTCCAGCCGACGCCCAGTTGGGCACTGCCGCCAGTAATGAACGAGTAAGGATCGGGACGCGGGTCCCACGTCAGCACCGACGGCGAAAGATCCGAGATCGCACCGACGCCCTTGTCCAGCGACCTGCGGTAGTCGGTTCCCCCGAACAGCTTGTCCGCGACGAGCGTGAACGCGATCCCGACCAGGTCAGGCGCGCCAAGGATGGCGATCTGACCCTTATAGGCCGGGTCCCACAGCACCTTCCATGACGTCGGCGCAGGCCTCACCTTGTCGGGCGCATAGAGCAGGGCCAGGCTGTCGTATGTGACCGCGGCGCCGTTTACGCCCGGCGTGAAAGCGCGGTCGCCAAGTTCGGACAACACCGGGATTTGCTCGGGGATCAGCAGCGCCAGCAGCCCTTCATCGGTCCCGGCGCGGGCGACGCCCACGTCCATGATCGCTACGTTCACCTGCGGCGCCGCCTTCTGCGCGCGCAGCGTCCCGAGTGTCTGCGCCGAGTTCGGCATGGGATAGGGCGAGACGCGGATGCCGGGATGAGCGCGCATGAACGGCTCGATGACTGCAGCCTGGTAGCTCTCCTGGAAGACGCCGCTATAGAGCGCCACCGTGACGGTCCGCTCCTGCGCTGCCGCCGGGCGGACGAACGGTGCCGAAATGGATGCGGCGAGCAGCGTAAGAGTCGTTCTGCGGGTGAGCATCATGCTGCCTTCTAAAGGGTGCCTACGGGGAGAGGTCAGTCGGCTTTATCCGGCAGCGATCTCTGCGTTGCGCGCCTCGATCTTGCGGGTGGCGCCTGTGATCTCGGGCAGCGGAACGCCGGACCGCAGGCGCTCCAACAGCACCAGCTCGTCTTCCTGCATCTGGATCGCGCGGCGGCCGATGGCTTGGGCCTTCGCCGGGTCGAGCACGACGACGCCGCTCTCGTCGGCCAGGATTACGTCACCGGGGCAGACTGCGACACCGCCCACCGACACGGACACGTTCATCGCGCCCTCGATCCCGAGTTGTTTCGTGGTAATGGGCGATGGCCCGATGCACCACATGGGCATCATCACCTTGCGGATCTCCGAGAAGTCGGTCGCGACCCCATCGATGACGGCGCCGACGACCCCGGCCAGCTTCGCCGCATTCGTCACCACACCACCCCAGCATGCGTGGCGCTCGTCGCCGCAGCGGTCGATCACCAGGAAGTCGCCCGGCCGCACCAGCGCCATGGCGTGATGCAGCAGCACACTGTCGGCATGGGGCAGCCGCAGCGTCACTGCGGTGCCGGCCACCCGAGCCTCCGGCAGCACGGCGCGAAGCCGCGGGTCCATGAACCCTGAGTGCAGCACATGGCCGATCGTCGCTGTTTCCACCTTCTGAAGCAGGACGATGAGGTCCGGCGGAACCTGGGCTGGCATTGGTTCGATCTGGAACATCGGGCGGCAACCTCGTTCGACAGCCTGGCTATGTGGAACCAACTCGATTGGTCTGGCTTGTGGTCGCAAGAACGCAGGACTCTGGTTGCCAAAGCAAACTTGATTTCTTTTTGCAATCCGACAAAGTTTCATTGTGGGGCTACAGCCTCGCCAGATGCGCCGGGCGCGTCGCACAAAACGACGCGGCCACCTGTTGCGCGATTGCGGCGACCATGCTGGGCAGCGGGTTGGACGGGTCATCCATCCAAGCCGCGTGGACTGCAAGCGGCGGAAACGCCGGTGTGACCGACAATACCTCCAACTCGCCGCAGGCGATGTGCGACGCCACCGCTGCCTCCGGCAGGGCTGCCACGCCCATCCCATCGACGGTCAGTCGAATGATCGTCGCGAGCGAGTTGGTGATGAAAAAAAGGGGGTACTACCGGAATGTTCCCGGGCCAGATGCAAGACCGACGCATGCAGGCTGGAGTCGTCGGGGAACGAGAATATCCGATGACGCACGATGTCCGCCATCGAGAGGTCGGAACCCTGGAGACCGAGCCTCGGGCTGGCGACCCAGCGACAGCCAAAGGTGCAAAGGTCGATTGCTGAGACACCCCGCTCGTGAAGCGGGCCCATGAAGAGGGCGATGTCAATGTTACCTTTCAGCAAGGCGCGGCCCAACTGGCTCGATGTGTCCGATCGCATGCCGAAGCTTACTCGCGGGAACCGCGCCTGCATTGCATCGACCAGGTCTGGCAGCCACGTGAAGCTGATCGTGTCGATAACGCCGATCCGGATCGATCCTTGAAGCGTCGCCGGATCGCGGATCCTGGCCTTTAATGTGGAAACCTGGCGCAAGATCAGTTCGGCCTGCTCGACCGCTATCAGCCCCTCCGTCGTTAGTCGGACGTCCCGGGCCTCGCGTTGGAACAGTTGCACTCCGAGTTCACGCTCTAGGGCAGCGATGCGGGCGGAGACACCTGCCTGCGTAGCGTGAACTTTCTCAGCCGCAAGACTAAAGCTACGAAGCCTTGCAACCCATAAGAATGTCTCAAGGAAACGTAGGTTCAGGTGAGTACCCTCGGCAGTATCGGTCAAACTGGCTCACCGAACCGTGGCAGGCTACGACGCCTGTTCACTGACTTTCGATGGGTTCGGAGGCTAACGCTCCCTAACTTGGCTCGTCCATCTATTCTCCGCAACACCTATGCGAGAGGCTGACGGTGATCATGACCTGCCCCTTGAAGTGTTCCGCCGAAGGTGAGACTTCGGTGACGATGCGTTCATTGTACCCCTCCGTCTCAAGTGCCTGCAAGCATTTGAGGCTCTTATTGGGTTTCGGGGTGGTGGTTGGTGCGTCACGCCATCAGGCCGGCGCCGTCCGCGGTGAACGACGCCACGGGTCCCGCGACCTGGTCGAGCAAGGGACCGACCTCTGCACCGTCGTCCACCTCCTTCGTGGTCAGCACCGCTGCGACGATCTGCCCGGTGTCGGCATCCAGGCCGATGTGCAGCTTGCGCCAGGACCGGCGCGTCTTGGCGCCGTGCTTCTCAACCAGCCACTCGCCGGCCCCGCAGAGCTTCAGGCCCGTGCTGTCCACCAACAGATGCAGGGGCCCGGCGTCACGACGCGGCGGTGGGCGTGGCACCTCCAGCGTCTCCGCCCGACGGCTGAGCGTGGTATGGTCCGGCACGGCCAGAGCAAGCCCGAGCAGCTGAACGATGAAGCCGATCAGGCCTTCGGTCTGGCGCAGGGCCAGGCGGAACACGGCCCGAAGCGTCAACCCTGTCAGGATCGCCAGGAGCGTGTACCAGGGCTGCCTGCCCGGGGTCGTGCGCAGTGCCGCCCGCCAACCTTCGATGGCTTCGTCCGTAAACCAGACCGTCAAGCTCCCGCGCTGACGCAAGCTGGCGTCATAAGCCGCCGAGTTCAGGACCTTGTGCTTCTGCTTGGGAATGTGGTGGCGGCGGTCTTGGTTCAGCTTGAACGGCAAGTGGGCATCCGGGGATCAGGGAAGGGGCAATCCTCCTACGTCAGCCAGGCCTGCAGCGCCACCAGCCGGGTCCCTGCAACAACGCCCACTGCGTTGAAAAGCCAGAGTTCCCCCGGGCCCCACACCTACGCTGGTTTACAGCCGTTGTCTGAACAACCAGACCGAGGTGTCGCACCAGCCGACCCGGCGGCGAAAACGGCAGATGTAGCGGTTCAACTCAGCCCGCCATGCCCAGCGCTTCCCCTTCGTCCAAAACCACTTTCCGCTCCGCCGTCATCGTCTGACCGCCAACCAGCACCGCGCCGCACACGACCACGCCTTCCGCACCTGGCGCGAGGTGGTCGGCGTTGCGTCCGCAGCGTAAGCACCTGATCAGCCGCAAGCCCTCGGCATCGTCTCAACCATCAACCTGACAACGCCCGGAATAGCTGCCGACAAGCTAATCCGCTCAGGAAGAGGTCCGATCCGCACTATGTCGCTTGCCGGTCGATGGCTTCCGCGATCGCGCCGAGCCAGATCCGGACTGCCACGGCGCCGCCGTCGGGACTGCCCAGCACTCGGTCGCCCAGATAACTGCTGCGCCCGAGACGGGGCGCCATCGAAGCGGTCGAGGCTGCACCGTCCGAAGCTGCCTCGGCGCAGGCCCTTGCCGCATCGTGCGCCTTCGCCCCCTGTGCCACGGCGGCGGCCAGGGCTTCCACCGCCGGGGCGAGCGCGTCGACCATGGTCCGGTCGCCGGGTCTGGCGCCACCGAGTTCCATGATCGCAGCCACTCCAGCCCCGAATGCGTCCGACCAGTCCGCAAGCGATGGCACGCCCAGTGATCCTAGCTGCCGCGACCCCCGCAGCAGCGCGGTCGCATAAAATGGCCCCGAACTGCCGCCCACGGCACGCCGTAGCGCGTTGCCCATGGCGGCCAACGCGCCAGCCGGCGAACTCCAGACGCCGTCCGGCAGTTCGATGATGGTCCGAGCGGCCCGGGTCATGCTGGCGCCGAGGTCTCCATCGCCCGCGCGCGTGTCGAGTTCGGTCAGCTGCGACTCTGCCGCCAATAGCGCGAGGGCCGCCGCGGCGGCTACTCGGCGCAGCCCAACCCCGCTTCCCACCGTATCGGTCACCGTCGGCTCGTCCACCGCCGGAACGGGGCGGCCGGGCAGGGTGGGTTGCGCGTTCAGCCGCCCGGACCCGGGCCACGCCGGGGCGTCCGTCGGCGCGTCCAGCAGGGCCAGCAATTGATCATCGAGCGGCATCACGCTGATCGAGCATCCCGGCATGTCCAGCGCCGATAATAACGTGCCCCGCCAGGCTCGCTTCACGTCGAAGCCGCGTGTGCGCAATTGCGCCAAGGCGGCGCGCAGCACGATGTCGAGCTCCATCGCGGGCGTCCCGCCCAACCCGTTGACCAGCAGCACCACCGGCCTCTCGGTCCCGATCGCGAGATCATCGAGTATCAATGCGACCATGAGCCCGACCAACTCGTCCGCCGGTTTCATCGCCGTCCGCATCACCCCGGGCTCACCGTGGATGCCCAGGCCGAGCTCGATCTCGTCGTCCGCGAGGTCGAAGCCACCACGCACGGCGCCCGGCAATGTGCAGCCGTTGAGCGCGACACCCATTGAGCCCACACAATCCGCTGCCCTACGCGCCAGAGCCGCAACCTCGGCCAATGGCAGCCCGGCTGCCGCCGCTGCCCCCGCGACCTTGTGCACCAGCACGGTGCCCGCGATCCCTCGCCGCCGCCGGCGCTCGACCGTATCCCGGAGCGCCACGTCGTCGGCGACCACCACGATCTCGACGGGAACGCCCTCCGCGCGGGCGATCTCGGCGGCCAGGCCGAAGTTCAACCGATCGCCAGTGTAGTTCTTCACGATCATGAGGACGCCCTGAGGCCCCCCGACCACGCGAAGCCCGGCCAGCACGTCATCGACCGAGGGCGAGGTGAACACGTTGCCAGCGATCGCCGCCGCAAGCATGCCCTCGCCGACAAAGCCCGCATGCGCCGGCTCATGCCCGCTGCCGCCACCCGAGATCACGGCGACCGGTCCTCCGCTCGAGGCAGCGGAGCGCCGCACCACCACGGTCTCCCCCGCCAGCACTGCCTGCGACGGTGACACGGCTGCCGCGCCCTCCAGCATCTCGCGGACGACTGAGCCAGGATCATTGATCAGCTTTTTCATGCTTGTACCCCTGGGCGGTCTGATTATCGTAGGATCGCCTAGATGCCCCAGCGCAGGGCCGCCGTCCGGACGGGAGCGTCCCAAAGGCCGCGCAACTCCTCGTCGAGGAGCGTGACCGTGATCGAGCACCCCGCCATGTCGATCGACGTCACGTAGCTCCCGACCAGGAAGTGCGAGATGGTCAGGCCAGCACCGCGGAGGATCCGCGAAGCGCAATCCACCATCAGATACAATTCCATCAGGGGCGTCGCTCCGTATCCATTGACAAACAGCAGGGCCTCCGAACCCCGGCGCGGACCAAGGTCCCGGAGGATCGTGTCGACCAGCTCGGCCGCGATCGCCTGTGCCTTCCCGAGCTTCGCACGGCGCCGGCCGGGTTCACCATGGATGCCGACCCCGACCTCCATTTCGTCCTCACCAAGCACCAGGGTCGGCCTACCCGCCGCCGGGACGGTGCAGGAGGTGAGTGCCACTCCCATCGTGCGCGTCACGTCATTGACCTTGGTGCCCAAATCCAGGAGTTGGGCGAGATCCGCGTGCCGTTCTGCCGCCGCACCCAGCATCTTCTCGACGATGAGCGTGCCGGCCACGCCACGCCGGCCGGTGGTGTGGGTTGCATCCTCGATCGCGACATCATCCTTGATGACCAGCATCTCGACCGGGCTGGAGGCCATCTCGACCGCCATCTCGAAGTTCATCACGTCGCCTTCATAGTTCTTGACGATGAACAGGCAGCCACCGCCGGTGTCGACCGCCTCCGCCGCGGTCACCATCTGGTCCGGCGTGGGCGATGTGAACACCTCGCCGGGGCAGGCGGCATCGAGCATGCCCTGGCCGATGAAGCCCACGTGCATCGGCTCGTGTCCGGAGCCGCCGCCGGAAACCAGTGCCGTCTTGCCGGGAGTGAGCGTCCGGCGACGGAGATACTTGTTGGCCGGCCCGACCACGACGATGTCGGCATGCGCCGTCGCGAAGCCGGCGATGCTTTCCGCCAGCATCGTTTCCGAGCCGTTCATCAGCTTCTTCATTGCGATCCTCCCTTCGGTGCCGATCAGTCCTGCTGGGCCGCCACGAACTTGATCAGGTGACGGGCATATTCGGCGAGCAGCTCTTCCACGGCGCGGTTGCGCCCCGGGTTACCGAGATCCGGTACCCTGAGCGAGACGAGCCGTGTCGGCTCCTCGTCGGTGGCGATGTCACGACGGCCAGGGTGCGCGCGGTCGTAGACGGCCAGGAAATTGGCGCGCTCGGAGGGAGAGAAGCGGCAGACCTCGAAGATCGTCTGCAGGTGCTGTGCCGGGATCGGCATGGCATATGCCGGGTTGACGAGCTGCGAAACGAACGAGCGGTTTGTGTTCAGCGCGAGCGCGAGGCGTCCGCGCGTGCCGGATGGGCGATTGTCGCAGATGACCTGCAGCAATCGCTTGTACTCGCCCACATCGGTTGAGCCGCCGCTGTCGCTCACGCCGCGGTCATCTCAGGTTGACCCTGGCGACCGCCTCTTTCGCCAAGCCCAAGGCGGTTGGCGCAACCGAGAGTGAGCGCAGCCCTGCCCGCAGGAGCGGCTCGATGCAGCGCGTGTCGGCTGCCGCGTCGCCACAGAGGCTCACGTCGCGTCCGACGGTCCGGCCGTGCCTCGATACAAGCCCGATGAGGGCAATCACCGCGGGATTGAGCGGGTCGGCCAATTGGGCAACGGTACCGATGTCGCGCGCGGCGGCCGTGACATATTGGGTCAGGTCATTGGAGCCGATCGAGAAGAACTCGGCGTCGAACCGCTCGATGGAAATGGCGGCCGCCGGCACCTCGACCATGATGCCCAGCAGCGGCCGGGCTGAAGGAGCGCCCTCGTGCCTTAGCCGCTGCAAGGCGTCGTCCAGCATGGCGCGCCCCTGGGCCAGTTCCGCGGGGACGGTCACCATCGGCAGCATGACGCGAAGATTGCCGTGGACGGCCGCACGCGCCAGCGCGCGCAGTTGGGTCATGAATAGGCCGGGTGACTGCAGCGACAGGCGAAGGCCGCGCAAACCGAGGAACGGATTGCTTTCCCCGGACGGGGTAATGCCGGCGATCGGCTTGTCGCCGCCTGCGTCGAGCGTCCGGATCACGACCGGGCGTTCGCCGGCCCACTCCAACAATCTGCGGTAAGCGGCGTACTGTGCCTCCTCGTTGGCCAAGGCGGCCGCCCCGTGGAAGAGAAGTTCGGTGCGCACCAGCCCGATGCCGTCGCAACTCCCGGGATCGAGTCCCTCCAGCTCCCGAGGGTCGCTGACGTTGACCGACACGGCAATCCGGGTGCCGTCCGCCGTGATGGCGGGCCTGCCACGGAAGGTCTCCGTCCGTGCCCGCACGGCATCGGCATGGCCCAGCTTGAGCTTCAACGCGCTGAGCGTCGCGTCGCTTGGATCGAGCACGAGTTCGCCCGCGGTGGCATCGACGATCGCCTTGCGGCCCGACAAGGCCGACGCCGACCCGCCGACGCCCACAATCATGGGCACGCTCCTTGCCCGCGCGAGCATCGCGACATGGCTCGCTTCGCTTCCCTCGGTCAGGACGATCGCACCGCCCTCTGACCAGTCCGTGTCGAGGAACCGGGAAAGCGAAAAGTCGGAGGCGGCGATGATGGCCCCGGGCGGCGGGGGCGCGGAAGAGGGACCTGGCGCCAGATAGGAGAGGACACGATCGCGGATGTCGACGAGATCGGCCACCCGGGCAGCCAGGACGACGTTCCCGCCATCGGAGTAGGCCGACGCTTCGGCCGCCATCACCGCCTCCCATGCGGACGTCGCCGGGCTGCCGCATGCGACCGACTCCAAGGCGGGGCGGGTCAGCTCGTCGTCGGCGAGCATCGCCACCTGGAAACCCAGCATGTCGGCGGCCGCGCCGGTGGCCCGTGCGGCACGTTCCTCCGTTTCCGCCAGCGCGCGTTCCAGGGCTGAGACGAGAGCCGCTCTCTCCTCCTCCCGCGAGCCGGCTGCTCGAGCCTGTGCTCCCACAGCCTCGACGACGCACACCACACCGGCAACCATACCGGGAGCCGCGCTGCGTCCTGGGAGCCGTTGCTCAACCATGGGCGGCCACGCCGTCGGTCAGCTCACCGAAGCCGTTGCGGACCAGCCCCAATACCGCCTCCGCCGCCGCTTGCGCGCCAGCACCGGCCGCGCGCACGTGAAGGACCGTGCCGCCCGGTGCGCTCATGCGCATGACCTTCACGGGGCTTTTGGCATCGACCCATGGGCCTTCCGGCGACGGCGCGATCTCGATCTTGCAGGTGAACGTCTTGGCGAGCTGGGTGAGCTTCACCGAGGGCCGGGCGTGCAGACCGACGGAGTTGACGAGTTCCGCCTCGCCTTGCGCCGCCTCTGCCGGAAAGGCGTCGGTCATCGCGGCGAAAGCTCTTCGGCGACTCTGCGGACGACATCAAGCGTCGAGCCGCCGGACGCCTCGGCCGCCGCGATCACGGCGCCCTCGACAATCGGCGCGGTGCAGACGACGACGCGTTCGCGCCGGCCGGCATCGAGCATCTCGATGGCCATCTCGCTGTTCGTCTCGGCGCCGCCCAGATCGACGAGGATCGCAACGCCCGCTTCCGACCAGGCGTCCTCGATCGCCTGCAGGATCGATGCGGCACTCGTGCCCAATCCGCCACCCGGGTCACCGCCGCTGTAGGCGAGCGGCACGCCGTCGCCCACCATCTGCCGCACCATGTCCGCGGCCCCTTCGGCGATCTTGGGTGAGTGCGACACGATCACGATTCCCACATTGGCCAAGCTCAACCCTCCCAGGCGCCGCAGATTGCGGTGACGATGATTGCAGTCGACCGCGCTCCCGGATCGACATGTCCCATGGAGCGGTCCCCCAGGAACGAAGCCCGGCCACGGGCCGCGCGGACCGGTGCCGTCGCCAGGGCGGCGTCCCTGGCGATGACGGGCAGGCGCTGCGCGAGCCCCGATCCTCCAGCGGCGACCGCCTCCTGGACCGGCACCAGCACGTCGAGCATGGTCTTCTGGCCGGGTTGCGATTTGCCGCGCGCCATCACCGCGCCGACCGCGCCTGCCAGGGCCTTGGGGAAGTTGGAGGCGTCGGGGGCGATCTCCTTCCCGAGCGCGATCACCAAAGTTCCATAAAGCGGGCCTGACGCGCCGCCGATGGTCATGACGAGCCGGTTGCCGATCGCCTTGAGCGCATCGGGAAACGGCTTCGAAGCCAGGTCCGCGGCCTCGTTGCGGACGGCCTCGAAGCCGCGCCGCATGTTGAGCCCGTGGTCGCCATCGCCGATCGCCTGATCGAGCGCCGTCAACTCATGCTCGTGCGCGATCACCGACTCGGTGACGGTGATGATGAGGCGGTGCAGGTGCTCCGGCGTCATGCACGCACCCGTTGCCCGGCGGCGTCGAAGAAGAGCGGGTCCCGCAGCGACAGCGAGACCTCGTCGCCGACGGCGTATTGCGCGTCGGGGTCGGAGAACGTGACCAGGTCGGTGTCCTCAAGACGGAGGTGAAGGTGGTCCTGGTCGCCGAGATGCTCGACCCAGGTGATCCGGCCGGCCGGCTGGCCGGCCGAGGCCGGCCCGATGTGGACATGCTCGGTCCGGAAGCCGACCTGTGCCGCGGCCGTCGGGGCAGCGGCATCGGGGAACAGCCTGAGTGGGACGATGTTGATGGGCGGGCTGCCGAGCCGGGCGGCGACGTACGTGTTGGCCGGATCCTCGTAGATGTCGCGCGGGCTGCCAACCTGCACGAGGCGGCCCTCGGCCATGACGCCGATCTTGCTCGCAAGCGTGAGCGCCTCGGTCTGGTCGTGCGTGACGTAGAGGATCGTCGCACCCAGTTCGACCTGGATGCGCTTCAGCTCGATGCGCAAGTCCGAACGCAGCTTCGCGTCCAGTGACGACAGCGGCTCGTCCATCAGGTGCACGCGCGGCGAGCGGACCAGCGCCCGGCCGATCGCGACCCGTTGCATCTGGCCGCCCGAGAGCCGGGTGACCTTCTGGTCTAGTTTGGTCTCGATCCGCAGCAGCTCGGCCACCTCGCCAACGCGGCGGCGGATGGCGGCCAGGTCCATGCCGCGGCCGGGCGCCCGCAGCGGGAACGCCAGGTTGTCGAACACCGTCATGTGCGGATAAAGCGAATACTGCTGGAAGACGAAGACCATGTCGCGTTCCGCCGGCGACATCCGCGTGACGTCCTGGCCGGCGATGCGAACGCACCCAGTGTCCGGCCGCTCCAGTCCCGCGGCGAGCCGGAGCAGGGTCGTCTTGCCGGCCCCCGTCGGGCCCAGGAGGACGACGAAGCCGCCGTCCTCCACCGTGAGCGAAAGGTCCGCCACCGCCTGCGTCGCGCCGAGCCGCTTCGAGATGCCGTCAAGGACGAGTTCAGCCATTCGTGGCCTCATGCAACATGCTGCGGATGGCCCGGCCAGTGCCGGCATCGAACACCGAGAGCTTGTCGCTCACGAACGACAAGCCGACTTGCTCTCCGACCCCGACGGTGGCGCCCGCGGGCAGGCGGGCGCGGACGCGGCCATGAGCGGTGATGACCGTCACGATCTGCATGGACCCCATGTACTCGCTGCCGAATACCTCGCCCCGCAGGCGCGACGCATCGCTCAGCCGCACGTGCTCCGGCCGGACGCCGAGCACGAGGTCCCGTTCGCTGACCGTCTCGAGCGGGCTGGGTATGCCGACCTCCACGTCACCGAGACTCAACACGGGCCGGCCGGGGCGAAGGGCGCCGAAGCAGGGCATGAGGTTCATTGAGGGCGAGCCGATGAAGTCGGCAACGAACGTCGTCGCCGGGCGGGCATAGATGTTCCGCGGGGTGTCGAGCTGCTCCACGACGCCGCCGTTCATGATCGCGATCTGATCGGCGAGCGACATCGCTTCGAGCTGGTCGTGCGTCACGTAGACGGTGGTCGCCTTGATGCGGTCATGGAGCGACCGCAACTCGCCGCACATGAGGTGACGGAACTCGGCGTCGAGCGCGCCCAGGGGCTCGTCCATGAGGAACGCGAGCGGCCGGCGGACGATGGTCCGGCCGAGCGCGACCCGCTGACGGTCACCGCCGGAGAGGCTCGAGATCTTGCGGTCAAGCAGGTGGCCGATGCGCAGGATGCGCCCGACCTCCTCCACCCGGGTGCGGATCTCCGCGCCCCGAACCCCAGTGCAGGCCAGCGGATAGGCGATGTTCTTGCGGACGTTCATGTGCGGGTAGAGCGCGAACAGCTGGAACACGAAGGCGATGTCCCGGGCGGAGGCGCGCCGGTCCGTCACGTCGTCGCCACCGAGCAGGATGCGGCCCGAGCTCGGCAGCTCGAGCCCGGCGATCATGCGCAACGTCGTCGTCTTGCCGCAGCCCGATGGACCGAGCAGGCAGAAGAACGAGCCGTCCGGAACGGTGAAGGTCGAGTCGCGGACTGCGGTGAAGCTCCCGAACGACTTGTGCAGGTTCTGGATGCGGATTTCGGTCATGTTCAGCTCGGGAACTTGGTGACGACGAGGAACAGCAGCACGCCGATCAGGGTCGTGACGAAGGAGTATCCGTAGAGATCGATCGAGAACGGCTGCATGAGCATGACGACGCCCATGGCGACGAGCGCGGTGGCGAGGTTCTCCCAGGGCCCGCGCCGGAAGACGCGCCTCAGCAGGCGGCTCACTTCCGCACCGCGCCGAAGGTGATGCCGCGCAGCAGGTATTTCCGCAGCATGACCGTGAACAGCACGATAGGCAGCAGGAACAGGGTCGTCGCCGCAGCCACCGCAGGCCAGTCCTGGCCGCCCTCGCCGATGATGAACGGGATGAAGGGAGGCATCGTCTGGGCGTTCCCGCTGGTGAGCAGCAGCGCGAAGGCGTACTCGTTCCAGGAGAAGATCAGGCAGAAGATCGCGGTCGCGGCGATGCCCGTCACCGCCTGCGGCAGCACGACCTTGCGGAACGCCTCCAGCCGCGTGTAGCCGTCGACCAGCGCCGCCTCCTCGTACTCGCGCGGGATCTCGTCCATGAAGCCCTTGAGCAGCCAGACGGAGAGCGAGACGTTGACGGCCGTGTAGAGCAGGATCAGCCCAAGGTAGGTGTCGTTCAGTCCCAGTTGCCGGTACATGAGGTAGATCGGGATCGCCACCGCGATGGGCGGCATCATTCGGGTCGACAGGATGAAGAACAGCATGTCGTCGGCTAGCGGCACCCGGAACCGCGAGAACCCATAGGCAGCCAGCGTGCCGAGCACGACCGCGAGGAACGTCGAGCCGAAGCCGACCACGAGCGAGTTGATGAACCGCGGCGCCATCTTCGACGGCCCGACGATCACCTGGCCCTGCGACCGCGCCAGCGCCTCCCACCAGTGCTCGGCCGGCGGCAGCGCCGCGATGAATGCCGGCGACTGCCGCGATCGGACTGTGAACAGGTTTACCCATCCTTCCAGCGTCGGCTGGAAGAGGACCTTCGGCGGGTAGGCGATCGCGTCGGACTGCGACTTGAACGCCGTCGCCCCGATCCACAACAGCGGGATCATGGTCAGCAGCGCATAGGCCACCACGATTACGCCTGCGGCCGCTCGCCCCCGCGGGGACGCCTCGACGACGGAGCGCGCGTCCGATACCCCGCTCACCGCTGCTTCACCTTGTTGAGCGCCCGCACGTAGACGTTGGCGAACCCGAACACCGTCACGAACAGGATGATCGCGAACGCCGATGAGTAGCCGGTCCGCCATTTCTCGAACGCCTCGCGCTTGAGCGTGATCGATGCGAGTTCCGTCGCGGAGCCCGGGCCGCCCGACGTCAGCAGGTTCACCATGTCGAACATCTTGAAGTTCTCGATCCCGCGGAACAGCACGGCGAGCATCAGGAATGGCAGCACCATCGGGAGCGTTATCGTCCAGAACTGCCTCCAGGCGGAGGCGCGGTCCACCTCAGCCGCCTCGAAGATGTCCTCCGGGATCGAGCGGAGGCCCGCAAGGCAGATCAGCATGACGTATGGCGTCCACATCCAGGTATCGACCAGCACAATCGCCCAGGGCGCGAGGTTCACGTCGCCGAGCATCTGGAACCCGCGCGGGTCCGCGCCCGTCACGAACGCGACCGCATAGTTGAAGATGCCGATCTGCGGCTGGAACAGGAACGTCCAGAAATTGCCGATCACCGCCGGCGACAGCATCATCGGCAGCAGGATCACCGTCGTCCAGAACCCGTGGCCGCGGAACTTGCGGTTGATCAGCAGCGCGAGCCCGAAGCCCAGCAGGACCTGCAGCGCAATCGTCCAAACCACGAAGTGCGCCGTCACCTGCATCGAGTGCCAAACGTCCGGGTCCGACAGGATGTCCGCATAGTTGGACAGGCCGAGCCAGCGCACCGGGGCGTTCGGCAGGTTCGACTTGTAGTTCGTGAACGAGAGCCGGATGGCCCAGGCCAGCGGGAAGATGTTGATGGCCAGCAGAAGCACCATGACCGGCGAGATGAACAGCCAGGCGAGGCTGCGGTCCGAAAGGCCGCGTCCGCGGTGGACGAGGCTCGGCGGCGTGGCGGCGGCGATGCGCGCCACGAGGGGCGCGGGTTCACGTGACGTGACGGACATGGGCGCGGTCTCCAACGCCCCTCCCACGCTTGGCGGGAGGGGCATGCTCCTGGTTACTGTGCGTCCTTGCCTTCTTCCTTGAAGACCTTGTCCCAGTCGCGGACCAGCAGGTCGAGCGCAGCCTTCGCCGTGCCCTGGTCGGCCACGACGTAGTCATGCACGCGCTTCTGCATGTCGAGCAGCAGGTCGACGTAGAGCGGTTCGGCCCAGAAATCGACCATGATGCCCATGGAGGTCAGGAAGGCGGGCGCGAACGGCGCGCTCTCGGCGAAGCCCGGCTTCTGGACCACGGCCTTCAGGGCGGAATACCCACCCAGTTCCCACCATTTCTGCTGGATCTGCGGTTGCGCGAACCACTTGATGTATTGCAGCGCGTCGTCCCGCTTCTTCGAATACGACACGACCGAGATGCCTTGGCCGCCCAATTGTGCGAATTGCCCGGCGGGTCCGGCCGGGTTGGGAAAGAAGCCGATCTTGTCGCCGCCGACGTTCGGGTCCTTGTACAGCCCAGGGAAGAACGCGAAGAAGTTCATCTGCATTGCGACCTGGCCCGACTTGAACGCGTCGAGTCCTTCAGACATGTAGGCGTTCGTCATGCCTGGCGGCTGGCAGCACTTGAACAGCTCCTTGTAGATCTCGAGTCCCTTGACCGCGCCGGGTGAGTTCACGAAGCCCTGCAGGTGGTACGGCTTCTTCGGGTCCTCGTAGAGGAAGCCGTAGTCGAGCATCGCGTTGGTGACGCCCATCGTGATGCCTTCGGAGCCGCGCTCCGTGTAGATGTAGGTGCCATAGCGCTTCTGACCGTCAATCTCGCGACCGGTGAAGAACTTCGCCGTCTCCAGCATCTCATCCCAGGTCTTGGGCGGCTCGAGGTCCCGGCCGAACTTCGCCTTGAAGTCGGCGCGGATTTCGGGTTTCGCAAACCAATCCTTGCGGTAGGTCCACCCGACAACGTCCGCCATAGCCGGCAATGCCCAGTAGTTGGGGGTGTTCTTAGGCCATTCCGAATAGGCCACCACGGTCGCCGGCATGAAATCGTCCATCGACAGGTGTTCCTTGTCGAAGAAGTCGTTCAGCTTCACGTAGTGGCCGTTCTCCGCCGAGCCCCCGATCCATTGGCTGTCACCGATGATCAGGTCGCACAGCGTGCCGTGCGAGTTAAGCTCGTTGACGAACCGGTCGGCGTAGCTCGTCCACGGTACGAACTCGTACTTCATCTCAATGCCGGATTTCGCGGTGAAGTCCTTGCCGAGCTCGACGAGAGCGTTGGCCGGATCCCAAGCCGCCCAGCACAGCGTCAGCGACTTGCCCTGCGCGTGGACGGGCGCGGTTGCGCCCAAGCCGAGTGCGACGGCAAGGGCGCAGGCAAACGAACGCTTCGTGATTTTCATAGTCCCTCCCTTTGGCCGGCCTGCGCCGGGCCTTGTTCTGAGGCGCCGGTTCGCGCCGTGTTTAGTGGCACACGTCTCGCTAAACCTGTCAACTAAACAAACCTGCCCTCTCAATGTGATCACCAACGGCTGCGGCTGATCCGAAAATCATGGCCGCGGGGTCGCGCGGGCCAGCGTGGTGCATGGATCGGCTGATTGGTGCTGAGAAGCTGGGCGGGGTAAGACTGCCCCTCCCTCCTACCCTCCTCCGAATGCCCCTCTTTGCAACGTTGCTGGACGGATTGGCTTGGCGACGTCCGCGCCCTGGCCGGGGTAGCGGGTCCATCCTTGTCTGACCCTGGATGACATCTCACCCTTCAAGCTGAAGCCTCACAGATTTAACTAGCACTTCAAATTTAAGTGTGACTATAATTCGTCGCTCCCGGCCAGATCGGGTATCCATCCCTGGAGATGGCAGATCAAACCACTCCTCCCTTCGATGATCTTCCTGCCCGCTTGCGTCAGCGGCGAAAGGCCATTGGCATGACCTTGGTCGAAGTCGGTAAGGCCTGTGGGCTTTCGGCCGGGTTCATCTCCCAGATCGAGCGTGGGATCGCCTCGCCGTCCCTGTCCTCCTTGGCGGCAGTGGCCAGCGCGCTGGGTGTAGGTACTGACCATTTCGTCCAAACCCACCGTGCAGCCGGTCCCTTCGCGCCGCAAGCAGAGCGGCGGGCCGACACTGTCGGCAAGTACGCTGTCACGTACGAGCGCATCAGCCGCAGTCTCCCTGGCGGGCGCATCAATGCCGTGGTCATGAACATGCCACCCGGCCATCAATCTCGACGGATGCGTCATGACGGCGAGGAGCTGGTTTTTGTGCTGGAGGGCGAGGTACTCGCGGCCATTGATGGCGAGCAGCGCGTGTTGCGGGCGCAGGACTCGGCGCATTTCAACTCGGACTCCACGCACAATCTTAAAAACGTATCGAACGCTCCGGCGAAGGTGCTGTGGATCGGCACCCTGCAGATATTCGGCATGGACGGCGCGCGCGCGCCCAAGCGCCGCCCGCGCAAGGCACCATGACGGGACGCTCGCTCCGGGTTTCAACAGATGTGGGCGGGACGTTTACGGACCTGGTCTGCCTGGAGACGCACACGGCCACCGGGGTGCAGACGATTCGTGTAAATAAGGCCGACACCACGCCGCCAGATTTCGAGCGCGGCGTGCTGGACGTGCTGGCCCGGACCGGTGTCGCTCTCCAAGACGTGGACGTCATGACGCATGGCTCGACCATTGTCATCAATGCGATCATGGAGCGGAGCGGCGCCAAGGTCGGGCTGATCACGACCAAGGGCTTTTCGGACGTGCTGGAAATCGCCCGCGGCAACCGGCCCGACTTCTTCAACCTGCGTTACCGCAAGCCTCCGGTCCTGGTGCTACGTCGCCACCGGCGCAGTGTGCCTGGGCGAATGACATACCAGGGCGTGGAAAGCGAGCCGCTCGACCTCGCGGGATTGCCCGCCATCCTGGACGGCTTCCGCGCTGACAGGGTCGAGGCCGTCGCCATCTGCCTGTTGCACGCCTACGCCAACCCGGCTCATGAGCGTGCGGTCCTGGATGCGGTCCGGGCCGCCTGGCCCGGCGTGAGCGCCGTTGCGTCCCACCAGATCACGCGCGAGTGGCGCGAGTACGAACGTACGAACACGACGGTCATGTCCGCCTACGTCCAGCCGGTCGCCGCCCGATATCTGACTAGGCTGACCGAGGGCGTGGCGCAGCAGGGATTCAAAGGCCGGCTCTACATCATGCAGTCCAACTGCGGCGTGGACACGGTCGAGGCGACGCGAGAAATCCCGATCACCATCGTGGAATCCGGCCCCGCCAGTGGCTTCTTGGCTGCGGCGGAGACGGGGCGGTTGATCGGCGAGCCCAACGTGCTCGCACTCGACATCGGCGGCACCACCGCGAAGTGCTCCCTCATCGAGGGCGGCAAGGTTTCCATCGTCTCTACCTACTGGATCGAACGCGACCGCAGCCACGCGGGCTACCCGATCATGACGCCCGTGGTGGACTTGGTTGAGATCGGCAACGGAGGCGGCTCGATCGCGTGGGTGGATGAGTTCGGCAAGCTGCATGTCGGCCCACAGTCAGCCGGCGCCAAACCAGGACCCGTCGCCTACGGGCGCGGCGGGACCGCCATTACCACCACGGACGCCAACCTGGTCCTGGGCCGTATCAACCCCGACTTCTTCTGCGGCGGCTCGGTGCAGCCCGATATGGCAGCGGTGGACCGCGCACTCGGAACGCTCGCTGCCCAACTCGGCGTCGCCCCGGCGGAAGCGGCACGAGGCGTGGTCCGGATCGCCAACAACAACATGATAAACGCCCTCAAGCTGGTTTCGGTGAACCGGGGCAGGGACCCCCGGGACTACACCTTGCTGGCCTTCGGCGGCGGCGGAGCGATGCATGCCGCGGCCCTGGCGGCGGAGCTGGCCCAGAAGAATTCTTAAATGATCAGCCTACTCGGGGGTCAGAATTTTGAGATTTCACTTTTCGGCCGCTCTGGCTTGCAGGGTGGCTTAGTTGAGGGTGTTTGGTGATGCGTAAGCTGTTGCTGGCGGGTGTTGCGGTTCTGGGTGGCTGGGCGGGGGTGGGTGTGGCGGGGGCGCAGACGTTCACCGACACGGCGGGCCAGACGGCGTTGCCGGCGCCGGGAACGGTGACGGTCCGGCTTAACGGCCGGTTAACTTTCTACGCGGCGGTGATCAGCGACCGCGACGTGGACAACAACGCCTCGGGCACGGCGACGGGCACGGTGAACGCGGCGACGGGCCAGGGCACGGCGTCGGGCAGGAACAAGCAGGCCACCTACACGTTCGGCGACTTCGCCCGCCTCTACCCTGGGTTTGACGGCGTGGCGGCCAACGGGCTGAAGTATGGCGCGAGCCTGGAAATCCGCCAGGACCAGGTGTCAGGCGCCGGGGGGGCATCTACGGCTCAATCAGCCAGCAGGACCGGGCGCGCGCGGGCTTGTACTTCCGGCGCGAGTGGGGCTACATCGGCACTGACCAGCTGGGCACCATACGCCTGGGCTCGACCGACCAGCCGAGTAGCCTGTACATGACCGGCAACTTCGAGAACTTTAACGACGGCGGCATCAACGGCAGCGTGACCGGCCTGGTGTCGGGCTCGGCGCAGACCATCTGGCCGTTCGCCGACCTGGGTGCTCTGTACAGCACGATGAAGGCGGTCTACTTGTCGCCGCAGTTCTTCGGCTTTGACGCCGGCCTATCGTTCGAGCCCAACACGGGCAACGTGAGCATCAACAACTCCTGCGGCTCGGGCGGGCCGCTGGCGGCAAGCTTCATCAATGCCAACAACGGCGTGGCCAGCGGGGTAGCGGGCATCAGCTCGCCGACCATCGCCACCGGCGCCAACGGCCAGAGCGTGTCGGGCGCCGGCTGCGAGCGGCTGAGCTCAAGCCCGAACAACTCGGAGAGCGGGCGCAGGCGCAACACGCTGGACGCCTTGATCCGCTACCGCGGCACGTTCGGCGGCTTCGGCATGGCGGCGACGGCGGGCTACATCAGGAGCGGCAACGTCAAGGACGACCAGACGGGGGTTACGTTCAACTCGAACCCGCTGCGCAACGGCGGGGTGATCCGCAACAACTTCGACGGGCTGAACGTCGGCGACTTCGGCCTGGCGGTGACCTATGGCGGGCTGAGCGTCGGCGGCAAGTATCAGTTCGGCCGGTTCAACGGCCAGTGGGCGCTCACCCCGCGCGGCCTGGCTGACGGCGAGGCGATCCTGGGCGGGTTCAGCTACACCCACGGACCCATCATCGTCGGCGCGCACTACCTCGACTACAAGAGCGCCGGCGACGTCGGCAACGCGGCCAACGGGCGGGAGCGGCGCGAGAAGGGCGTGGCCGCCGGCGGCACCTATAGCCTGGCGCCGGGGCTGTCGCTGTTCCTGGCCTACCTGTGGAGCGAGCGCAAGCAGAACGGATACGACTTCGTCACCGGCCAGGGCGTCAGCACCGCCAACCCCGGCGGCACGCTGTTCAACAACAAGGTCACTTCGCAGGCAATCGCGCTGGGAACCTCGTTCAGCTGGTAGCCCGCACGGCGGCGTTGGTGCATGGATGCGGCTCGATGGTCTGACATCGGCATTGGAGCTACTTTCCTTCCATGCCCTTCAAGCATAATACCGCCCGCCCGCATCGCATTCCGCGGGCCCGCTACCGTGTCATGAACTGGCCGGCGAATGAGGCCGGGCTGTGGCGGCGCGGCGACCTCACGCTGTGGTTGGACGAGGCGGCGCTTGCGGGCTGGGTAGCGCCGAAGCGGAGTAGTCCCGGTAGGCAGCCGCTGTTTTCCGAGCTAGCGATCGAACTCGTGCTGACCCTGCCCTGGAGCAACGGCCAGGCCGAAGGCCAGATCAACCAGCTCAAGCTGACCATCCCCCGTTACGGTGGACACCTTGTGTAAGCTCCTGCGGGGGCAGAGGTGCATATGACGACGAAGAAGACGCGACGGGAGTTCACGGACGAGTTCAAGCGCGAGGCGGTGGTCCTGCTGCGGGACAGCGGCCGTCCTTTGACGCAGATTGCGACGGAGCTGGGCCTGGAGCCATCGGTGTTGCGGCGCTGGCGCAGCCTGGCAAACGGGGCAGGACAGGCGGCATCTGCTCTCCGGCCTGGGGGTGCTGCGGCCGCGGCGTCGGCCGAGCAGGTGGAGATCCGCCATCTGCGCCGGGAGCTGGAGCGGGCGCAGATGGAGCGCGACATCCTAAAAAACGAGCTCGGATCGGGTGTCCGCCTGTGGCGGTAGAAACTGGAGGTAGTATACTTGGCCGGAGGGGAGCGGCCGACAACTTTTTGGTGGATTTGACCCCGTAAAA
>JAABVA010001131.1_pt1 | contig 29344 bp, 25 predicted proteins | sample 5560331 | NCBI WGS metagenome assembly JAABVA01 (sample SAMN12812661, study PRJNA571458) | rock metagenome | isolation source: Antarctica rocks | place: Antarctica: Victoria Land, Mt New Zealand sud | collected 2016-01-07 | reverse complement strand
GTATGGGGAAGTGGAAACCGCTACGCGCTTCCCACTTCCCCACACCCCCGACGGCGGCTATCGAGCAACACCGTTAACCGCGTTACACTAACTCTTCACTTGGTACAAAAAGATCGGGCAGGCCACTGTCTGCTGTGCGAACCGCAAGATTTACTCTTTGGCATCTGTCAAAGACTACGCAGAAAGCAAACCCTGTCTTTAGCGCGTGGCAACGCGGAATTGGCTTGACAAGCTAAGTCATCTGATGTAGTATTTCGGCGCTGTTTGTTGGTTTCCTTCGCACGGGCACGAGGTTCAGGAGCAGCGTCTTAAGAACAACCTGCTGGCAACAGCAACTGCTAATTCTGCTTCCACCTGCCGCCACATAGAACGCATGAACGGCAAGTCTCCCCGGGCCTCGGCATAGGGAATTCCAGCCAGTTCTTTGCTTCAAGCAGACCCAGAACCAGCTTGGAGTAGCACGTAACTCTATACAGTACGCAAACCTGTACAAGGAGTGTTACTTATGAAAGCAGATCGGCGATGGTTTCGGAAAAGCCTAACCCTATTGGTATTGCCGCTGGTCTTCGCGCTCGCGGGGGCTAAGGGTGACGGAGATGGCAGAGACACGAAGTACCGCTGGGACCTTGTTAAGCTCACCAGCTTCAACCCCGTAACCATATTTGAGGGCGGTTTCGGTTCGGCGCTGGCGAATGATGGATCAAGGATCACTGTTACAGGACATGGCACATTCGAACCGCAGGAGCCAGAAGACGTCACAGGCGGAGGAACCTGGGCTACATTTGCCCCTGGCGGTTCAACCGTACCCGGTAAGGGTACTTATCGCGTACAGCAGTTGGTTCGCTTCGACCTGGCGCCTGGGTTTCAGATAGCTGGATCCGTAGACAACATTCCGGGCGCGAAAGGCGACCTTTCTGACATTCGGGCCGGTCTCCTGTTTGTGAGAATCGCTTACTCCGATGGCAGCAAAGGGGTCCTGGTTGTGAGCTGCGCTCTGCCAGGCGGTCCAGATCAAGCGACCCGGCCAGGATCACCTGCGTCGATTTTCGAAGGAATTACGGCGTCCAAAGGCTATACGGACTACTGGATGCGCGTGCCGCCCATCGGGGCTCCGATGCCTGTGGACGGGAACCGCACGTTGTTCCACGTACTTTCTCGAGACGAGAATCGGGATCGAGAGTAGCCGATTCATTGCGGCCTCGGCGGTGTCATGAGTGTTTTGAGCATAGAACGGCGTGGACTCCGAGGAGCTGCCGTTTCGCTCGGGTTGAAATACCTCATCGTCGTTGGAAGGAGTCACAAATGCGAGTGACAGGTTTGCAATCTATAGCCTTGAGTGCCGCCATTGCGCTGAGTATCCCGATCGCATTGGCGCAATCCGAATCGGAACACAGTACCCCAAACACCATAGCTCGAGGTGCAGGTACGACAATCATTGAAGGAGGGACCGGTAAAGCAGGCGGGCTCCTCCCGGTTGAAACCACAATTGCATTCCACGCCGAAAGGACGAGTATTGGCGGGGTAACAGGAGACTTCGAATGCCTGGCACTGATTCCCGGAGCGGCGACTGGCTCCGGCAGTGGCCAGTTCACCGCGAATGCAATGTATGTCACCGGACGAATCAAGACGGCTGCTATTGCCGTTGACACTGTGACATTGTCGGGCACGGCAGAGATCACCGGCTTGGGAGCGGGTACCAACGTTCCGTTCACCCTGATCGTGAGAAGTGGGGGACCGGGCGCTACAGCTCAATTGGCTACGCATGGGTCTCGGGAATTGGTGTTTCACGAGGTTCTGTTGCAAGGCAAGTTCGAGATTTTCCCGGTGCGTCACGAGGAGCGATAGACAAGCACATCAGCCCAAAGTCAACAGTTGAAGAATGCCCTTGACGTTGAAGTCCTCAGCGGTTTCATTGGACGATTCGGATCCAGTCTAGAAAGCTCTTCCATCGCTATCGCATGTTTAGGGTATGACAGACGGATGCGCCCGCGTTTACATTTCTTCAGCGTCAAATGGTGGAAGTAAATCGATTGGAAGCTTCTCAGTCTCTTGCCGATCTAACCAGCGGTCGCAGTCTCTCCCCCTGTCCTCATGCGCTCTGAAGGCGAAGCTGCCTTCATAAAAGTCGGCAAACGTGAATTGTCTACCGTCTTGTCTCAGCTCAATAGAGGTTGACGACGGGTTCTCCCCTTACCGAACAACTACCCGCTACACTGCCGTTACGGAGGCGGGCCAAGTGGACGTAAATGTTTGTAGAGACTGGTCTGGCTGCTGGACAGTTTCAGAAGCTTAAATGCTTTTATCGCGGGGGCGGCTTGAGGTAATCGTCTGAGATGCCGACCTCTTTTTCTTCAATTGACGCCAAGCGCGTTTAAGGACTTACCGCATCCGGGTCTTCGACTATGTAGCCACGAATCTCCGGGCGCAGGAGTCTTGCTACGGATGACCGCCCTCACACGGGATGTTCAGCAAACTCTCGTTGCTCCTCGTCGAGGGCTGGGTGGCCCGCGGGCCCTGCTCGATTCCGCAAGGCAAGCACGATGAGAATGACCATGACGGTCTGAGGCAGCAGGAGGATGATCGAGCTCAGTCTGGGATCCTGGCCGGATAGCGGTATCGAAATGTTCAGTATCAGCCAGGCCAGAAGCGCGAAGCACGACGCCCTGACCGTAGGCGCAGCCACAGCCGCCAGCAAGGTGAGGAGCCACAGTGCCGGGGGGACCGCATATCCGGGAAGGAACGGACTACGCATCGACGCGACTATCAGGATCGCCAGCCAGGCAATCGGTTGCTGGATGCGATTGAGCGGCCGTCTCGCGACGAGGACGGTAGCGGCCAGGGCAATCAGCGTGTAAACCCAGCCGACGATCCTCATAGCCGCAAACGATGCGCCGGGAACGCCGAACAGGCGCAGTTTGAACGCCATCCCGGGCACCGAGAAATTCTGCGCGATAGCATGTGGGTTGCGAAACGCCGGAAAGGACTCACCTCCCAGCAGCTTGGGTAAATGATTGAGGAACGCATCGTAAGGGGCGCGGCCCGTGTCCAGCAGAGAGATCACTACGAGGACAACAGTCAGGCCGGTCGTCCAGGCAAGCGCACGCCACTTGCGCCGAGCAAGTAGGTATATGAGGAGCAGGCCCGGAAACAGCTTGCTCACCGTTGCGAAAGCCAGAAGCGCGCCACCGGCTGCGTAGCGACGCTGAGCAAACAGTACCATCGCCAGCATCGCAAGGCCGAACACGATGGCCTGCAGATTACCGACCTGCAACGTACCGATCGTGAGGTCAGAGGCCAACACGAGCGGGGAGAGCAGCAACGCGCGTCCGCCAACGACAGGTCCCAGTGCCCGTGCGACGGCGAGCAAACCAATCAGCAATACCGCGCCGTTAAGCGCAAACCAGATCATGCGAAATTGAAAGAAGTCTGGAGACAGGATTCTGAGCGCGCGGGGCAGAAGTAAGAACGGTGGCGGATACTCGTAGACGTCGATGTTGAAAGCTCCAATGGGCCGTGGTTTTCGCACCTCGTCCGGGTTCGCAGACGGGAACGAATACAGTTCGTACTCGTACACATTGGGCACCGTTGCCGCCGCTTGAGCGGCCACGAAATAGGCGGATACACAGGAGTGGCTGTTCGGGAGTCCGAGCCCGCGCGAAGGACTAATCGCGCACCCGACCGCTGCGGGGTTGATGATGAAGACGCACAGGCGAGCCAACTGAAGAAGCGCTGCGAGTGTCGCCAGCCCGGAGATGGCGTAGAGGATGCGAGAGTGCGACCCCTCATCCAGTGGAAAGACAGGATGCCGCCAGAAGAACCAGGCTACGAATGCTGCGATGCCCGCCGCAACGACAATGGCAACGAGGCGGGACGCCGTGAGGCCCATAGCTCCAGCAAATGCAAAAATCCCAAACGCGCAGGCAAGCGACAGCGCGATCAGCGCGAACTCGGATCGATGCTTCTGGGTGGCTTCTGTGTCCATGGCCGCACGCTCTTCATTGTTTCGCTGGGGGGCCGATGTGTCAGTTGAAGGTGCCTCACTTTACCACGTTAGTTAGATACCGTCGTCATAACGCTCAAACACTGGATCGGAGAAATCGATAAGAAATCAGGAGCTGCCTTCGCGTCAATCGGTACCGACAAGTCGGCTTGAGGGGAGCAGCGCTTGACTCCCACCATTCTGACCATGTCCTCCAAAGCGTTCTGGGCAGGCCAAGGGCGGACTTATCACGCGCGGGAGTTCGCATCGGAACGGCAGAACTACTGGAGCCGGGACCAGCAGGGTTTCAGCGAGTCGCAGGGCACCCGAAGCGGGGCACTCTTGACCGCTCTGGAAGCTTTGGCTATGATCCGCTCCACTCCTCCGACATGCTGAAGGAAGAAGTGAGGTACGCGTGACAAGCTCGAACCCGATGGAAATCTTGCAACTCGCAGGAAACGGATACGCGTTGGCGCGCTCTGTGCGGGTGGTTGGAAGGCTGGGCGTGGCGGACCAGATCGATGGGAAGCTGCGATCGGCGGAGGAGCTCGCTGAACTTGTGGGTGCGGATGCGGACGCGCTCCAGCGCGTGATGCGTCTGCTCGCGGCCAACGGGATCTTCGAGATGTGTGAGGGGCGATTCGGGCACTCTGAGGCTTCCCGGATGCTGCGTAGGGATCATCCGCACACGATGCTGCCGCTTCTTGAGATGCTGGGCTTGCCGATCTTCTGGCGGGTGTACGAGGAGCTCGAGTACTCGGTCGTCACGGGCCGAGCTGCGATCGAGAAAGTAATCCCGGAGGGGTTCTGGAGGTATCTTGCCGAGCATCCCGAGGAGAACAGCGCTTTCAACCTTGCGATGGCAGTCAAGGCGCAGGGACAAATTCCGGCGATCATTGGGAATTACGATTTCGGCTCGATGGCGTCGATTGCGGACATTGGTGGCGGCCGGGGACACCTGCTGCGTGCGATTCTCGCGTCCTGCCCTAAGATGAAGGGTGTGTTGTTCGACCAGCCGCACGTTATCGCGGAGTCCGCAAAGGAGCCAAGCCAAGGTGTGATCCTGCAGGCGGGGGACTTCTTCGCGGATCGCCTTCCGGCGTGCGACGGTTACCTCCTGATGGAGATTCTCCATGATTGGCCGGACGGCGATTCAGTCCGGATCCTGAGGGCTATCCGGGCGGCGGCGCCGCCGCACGCGAGGCTGCTTGTGCTGGAATCGCTGATTCGCGACCAGCCCGGACCTGACTGGCTGAAGGTGCTCGACATTCACATGCTGGTGCTGTTCGGGGGACGCCAGCGAACGCTTGAGGAGTACAAGGCCATTTTGGGCGAAGGCGGCTTCCTGTTCTCGCGGGAGATCGATACTGGGGCTGGGATTTCGCTGATCGAAGCGTTACCTAACTGACATGTCGAGGCTGCGGCATTGTCGTCGACGGTGGGCGGCGAAGTTCCGTCACGACCCAACCTCATTTCTGGGCAGGAAATGAACAAATCACGGATGTCTGAAAGGTACGACTAAGGAATTGTGGTCCGCAAGCTACCCTCGCCGCTTAGTATCGCTCGCAATTGCTACCTGCGCACAACTCGGGAGGTGAGAAACGCTGAGTGCCTCGGCGATGATGTGCTCATCGAAGGATCCGATACACAACTTCCGGATGGCCGACCAACCGCTTGCCATCCTCTTATTTGGGATTATCCGTCACTCTCTGCGCGCGTAGTTAAGCTAGGCTCCCGGAGCCCGATAACCCACGGGTTTGCCGAGTGCCTCGTCCGCCTCCTCTATAGTTAGCAGCAGGGTTGTCTTGGTGCGCGTCATTCCGCTCGCGCAGGCGGCAGAACCGAGTGCGGCCCCGCTGACATGATCCGGCAGGTCCGTGATCAGAATGACATCGTTCTCGCCGAGGCAGAAGTACATGGCCTCAAGTTTCCCTCCCAGCTTCTCGACAGCCTGCGTGATGGCTGCCTTCCGGCCGGAGGCCTTCTCCTTGGCCAGCCCTTTGTGCCCCTCAGCTGTATAGGTCGCTTCCGTTAAGAACTTCGGCATGTAATGGATCCTTTCGCTTTTAGCTTTGTGGGATCGCGCGGCAGGAGGGCGTTGCGCAGTGCGGCGTGGGTGGGTCAGCTTTGCCGTTCCCAGATGTCGGTGTAGGTTCCGGGCTTCATGGGGCCGGCGGTGACGGTGCGGGTGGTGGTCATGGTTTTGCCGTCCGCGGACAAGACGCTCTGGATGTGCATGGCGGGCTTGCCGTCGATGGTGGTCCGGGTGACGGTGATGGTCTGGGTGTTTCCGTCGATTACGGCGACGAGTTGCGTTTCGGTTGCCTGCTCTGGTCCGGTGGAGGTTTGGGTGTTGAGCTTCCAGGTTCCGCTGAAGTCGGCGGCGGCGAACATGGGAGTGACGAGTGCCAGGAATGCGGCAGCGAGCAGGGTCTTGCGCATGGGGTTATACCTCGACCGCGGATGATACGCGCTGCGGCGAGGGTGTGGAGGCGCTGGTGGTCGGCTGGATGAGGGTAAGTCGCGGCTCCTCTTGGGTACCGTGTGGTGAAAATTATTTCAGCGTGTTTGCGAGAGGCGCGGGCAGCCTTCGGCTTCGGGGTGGAAGAAGCGTTCGACCTCGCTGATGTCGTCGGTGCGGGGGTAGGGCGGGAGTGAGTCGAGGAAGATGCGGCCGTAGCTGGAGCGCCCGACGCGGGGGTCGAGGAGCATGAGGAGGCCGAGGTCGGAGAGGGAGCGGATGACAGCACCTAATCTCCGCGGCTCCCCAGTTGATCAAGCTCGATCGGCCGAATCTGAATCTCTCGAAATGGGTCGCTGCGAATGTCCATTCTCAAACTCTTCAGATCTACGACTTTTTCACTTGGCAGATGTAGCGGATAATGTAGCGGATACCGGCTTAGCAGAGCATGTCTGGGCTTGCAGGCCTAAGTCTGTTACCTACGCAAATACAAGGACATACATGCCAAGCTAACGGAGCCCCCATCCCCCGGTTTGAGATTATGAGTCCCCTGCTCTAACCGTTGAGCTACAGGCCCATGCCGTACATACAGATCTTGCGATCGACGCCAGAAAGGGTTGAAAGACCGAGGCCGTTATCGCTCAGCCGGGTATTCATGGATAGACAAGCGAAACTGATGCTATGCCAGGAGTTCGAATCGCAGTGAATGCGCGATCTCCGATCTCGCTATCTTCTCGGTATTGTATGGCGAAGGGGATGTAGAAGAAAGCCCTGTCGACGACCCAGTGCCAGGAAGCGACCCAACCGCGCGCCGCGTGAAAGGAAAGCACGCTACGTAATCGTTCGCGAGAAGCTCTGCGCCAGTAAGGGACAACGGGTTCATCCGAACGACAGAGCGAAACCGCACAGGAACTCCTGCGCCCGGTGCGAGCGTGGTCCCGCTTCTATCGCCGGCTATTTCTCTCCGGCACTTCCGGGAGTGATGTTGGCGTCTTCGGGCGAGGATGGATTGAGGTGTCCCGCTCTGTTCTCGGGAGTGTTGGATCGAACAGCCGTATCTCCCGGGCCAGCAGTGGAAGGATTGCCGCCGTGTGGACCCGAGGGTTCTACTCCCGCCTGGTTCGGGGTTGGAGAGGGCTGGGCATTTTCACTCTGAAGATTCGACTTATCTACGGCCATGGACTGTTCCCCTTGCGAACTTGGAGCCCCCGCCATGGGCGCTAGTTGCCTGGGCAGCGGTCTTCGTCAGGATGAAGTGGTAAAGCGGAAGCAAACTCCGCTAAACTGTCCCTGTTCCGGCTAATCGCTAAACCTGCGGTTCCGACTCTCGGCGGCTGGAGTGTACGAGCAAGAATGGGAATCCTGCAGGCGTGAGATCAGCACACACTAAGCTTCATGGGAAACAGATGATCCGATTCCTCGCCAGCCCTGCCATTCTGCTGGCCCTCAGCTCTGGTCTGGCACTTGCCCAGGCGCTGGGACAAACGCAGCCTCAAACCAACGCGCAGCCACCCCAGCAACAAACTAGTCCCTATAACCCCTCGTCGAATTCGCAGAACCAGGGACAGACGCCGGCGTCGACCTCCTCCACCGCTACGATGACCCTGCAAACGACGACCGATGGAAGACAGGAGGTCGTCGACTCCAGCTCCACTCGACCTGATCAGGGACGCGAAGATCGCAATGGGGAGATCTTACCGGCGATTCCCGAAAAGCCTACCGAGTTTCAGCAGATGGTGCAGGTGACGACCGGGCGACATCTGCCGATCTTCGGCGCCGCTCTGTTCTCGCGTGTGCCGTCGACATTTGCTCCTGTCGACGATGCGCCGGTCACTCCGGATTACGTCATCGGCCCGGGAGACCAGCTGCGACTGCAGGTGTGGGGGCAGGTCAATCAGCAGGGCTCCTACACGGTTGACCGGACGGGATCGGTTGCCATCCCCCAGGTTGGAACAGTGCACGTGGCAGGCCTGCGATTTTCGGAGCTTACGGGTTTTCTGCGATCGCAGCTTGGTCGGGTGTATCGCAACTTCGACCTGAACGTGAACATGGGACAGTTGCGGTCGATCCAGGTATTTGTGGTCGGCCAGGCGCGTCGTCCTGGAAGCTACACGATTGGGTCGCTCAGTACGCTGCTGAATGCTCTATTCGCCTCGGGAGGACCTAAGCCGGAGGGCAGCCTGCGTGACATCCAGGTGAGACGCGGAAGCGCGGTGGTGGCCCACTTCGATCTGTACGGTCTCCTTCTGCGCGGCGATAAGGCGGAGGATGTTCTGCTGCAGCCCGGAGACGTGATCTTCATTCCGACGGTTGGGCCGCAAGTCGCGCTGGTTGGAAGCGTCAGCAGTCCGGCAATCTACGAGCTTCGTGGCGAGACGACAATCGAGCAGCTGCTTGATCTAGGCGGAGGCCGGACGAGCGTGGCCGCAGGTTCCAAGGTGCGTGTGGAAAGAATCTTTGAGCATACGACCCGCACGATCCTCGATGTCGATCCCACAAAGACCCCGAACACGCTCCTGCAAGGTGGGGATGTAGTGTCCGTCATGTCGATCGTGGACCGCTTCAAAGATGCGGTGACGCTGCGGGGCAATGTGGCAAATCCTGGCCGCTATGTCTGGCGCCAAGGGATGCGGGTCGGCGATCTGATTCCGAACAAAGAAGCTCTGGTGACTCGGAACTACTGGCAAAAGCGCAGCGAGTTGGGTCAGATGGTCCCGGAGTACGAACCAAATCCAGCTACGGGCGGAACAACGGACAGCACCACACAAACTCAAGGCGGGGCCAACCCCAAAAACCGCGGTTACGGGCAGGCTCCAAATACCAACAACAACGGAAACAACGGAAGCAGTGGGAACACCAGCACCAATGCTGCCGGCAATAACGGTATAAACAGCAGGTACGGCTACAACAACCAGCCCGTAAACAACAATCAGGGGAACGGCAGCACCGACGTCACCGGAGCGAGCAACAACGGTCAGCGGGGGTCAGTCTCGGATTCGGGAGGCAGTTCGGTCGGGATCGCTCTCACCGGAACGAACGGTCTGTTTGGGGCCAAGAATGACGTAGTTTTGAGCGCACCCGACATCGACTGGAGCTACGCCGTCATCGAGCGTCAGAGTCCGGGGGACCTGACGACATCACTGTTGCCGTTCAACCTCGGCAAGGTGGTTCTCGAGGCAGATTCGTCGCAGAACCTGGAGTTGCTAGCGGGCGACGTCGTGACCATCTTCTCGACTGCGGATCTGCGCGTGCCTACCTCGCAGCAGACCAGATTTGTTCGTCTCGAAGGCGAATTCAAGGGCTCGGGCGTGTACAGTGTCCGGCCGGGCGAAACGCTTCGTCAGCTGCTGATTCGAGCGGGCGGCTTTACCCCAGACGCCTACCTGTATGCCTCGGAGTTCACGCGGGAGTCGACCAAGCGAGTGGAACGGCAACGGCTGAACGAGTACGCCGACCAGCTTGAGGCTCAGGTTTCGGCCGCTACCTCGAGCGCTGCCTCACGAGCGGTGAATGACCGGGATGCTGCGGCTGCCGCAGCATCGGCGGACGAGGCGCGAGCAGCAATCGCCCGCATGAGAAGACGCGATCCAGTCGGCCGGATCGTCCTGGATCTGAGACCCGACAGCCAGGGTGCGGAGAGCCTACCCGACCTCGCCCTCGAGGATGGAGACCGCTTCGTTGTGCCGCGGGTACCCTCGAATGTGAACGTCGAAGGCCAGGTTTACAGCGCAAACGCTTTTGTCTACGAGCCCCATCGACGTGTGATCGACTATCTACGGCAGGCAGGTGGGCCGGACCGGCAGTCGGATAGGAAGCGCGCATTCGTCCTTCGGGCGGACGGCTCTGTAGTGAGCCGCCAGTACGGGAAATTTGAGCGCGCACCCCTGTTTCCGGGAGATACGATCGTAGTTCCGCCGCTGCTGGACAGGCGATCTCTGCTGCGGACTATCGTGGACATCGCGACTGTGGTCGGTCAGTTTGGATTAGCTGCAGCAGCGATCAACATCGTGAGGTGAGCGTGAGAGACCAGTTGATCGAGGATGTTGATCTGGGCGATCAGGCCATGGCGCCTCGTCGGACTCCCGCCGATGAGGTCACACTCAATGTGGTCGATCTCGTTCGACGCATCGAAACTGGCAAACGCCTGATCCTTCTCTGCTCTCTCGGCGGGTTGCTGCTAGGTCTGGCCCTGGCCTTGTTGACCCACCCCTGGTATCAGGCGGAAGCTGTCTTTCTACCGCCGGAGACTCCGGATTTGGGAACCTTGCCTACGTCCCCAACCTCCGCCCTGTTCATGAAGCAGGATCCAACAGATGTCTACCTCGGTCTCCTGGCGAGCAGATCGGTCGCAGATGATGTGATCGATCACGTAGGGCTCATGAAGAGCCTGCATGCCAAGCTGCGAACGGACGCGCGCGCCTCACTCTCCCGCTTGTCCAAGTTCACGGTGAGCAAAAATCAACTGATCTCGGTCCAGATAAAGATGACCGATCCGGTGCTAGCCGCCGCCGTCGCGAACGCCTATCTGGATGCTCTGTACCGTTTGAATGGACAGATGGTTTCGTCTTCGTCGTCTCATCGCGAGGCTTTCTTTGAAGAACAACTGGCTGCGGAGAAGGAGATTCTGGCGAAGGCGGAGACGGACCTGAAGACGACGGAGGAGCGGATCGGGATCGTATCTCCGGAAGGGGAGGCGCAGGCTGGGCTGTTCGTGACCTCCCAGCTGCAAGCGCAGATCGGTGAAGCGGAGACTAGGCTCGCCGGATTGAAGGCGGGTGCGACGGAGCAGAATCCACAAGTGATAGAAGCCCGTTCTCAGCTGGGAGAGTTGAAGGGGCTGCTGGCACGGGTACAGGCGAGTTCCACAGCCAGAAGACCGGGTGGAGGTATCGCTTCCACCCGGGAGCTCCCCGGTCTGTCGCTCGAATACCTCCGAAAGCAGCGTGAGCTGAAGCTGCGGGAATCAGTCTATAGCGGCCTTACCCAGCAATATGAGCGCGCAAAGCTGGCCGCCACCGACCCAGGACCTCAGCTGAAGATCGTCGATCGTGCGATCGTTGCGGAGCGAAAATCCGGGCCGCCGCGAACGCTCTATACTGCCGGCGGACTCGTCTTGGGCTTCCTGGCAAGCATCGGGTACCTTCTTCTATCAGCCCCCGTTCGACGCCTCTCTCAATCTTATCGAGCAACTTCCGCACCAGGCGGACGGGCTTAAGCGGGTGCGCCAAGGTGGCGAGGCATACCGCGCAGAGAGGGTGCTCGGTGCGCGCTGGGAGTGGATCTTTGTCTTCTTGGCAGCATCTCTGTCGTCAACTATTCTGCTCAAGATAGGGCAGATCCAGTATCTCGAGATACTCTACGCGGTGCAGATCTTCGTTCTGCTCCTTGCTTTCATGAAGAATGGTTGGCAGGTAAAGATCTCCCGGTCGATTGTCAGGTTGGGGAGCTTGTATTCGGCCTTTCTTACCATCGCCATCGGTCTGGCACTCTGGGCGCTGCGACAGGACTTCTACATGCTCTCAGGGCTCACGCCGCTTAAGTACCCGGTCATCGTCACGTGCGTCCGCGGTGCCCAGTTCCTGGCCTCGGTAAGCGCGATGCTCTATTTAGGTGACTTGTTCCGAAAGAATGATCACACCCTGAAATTCGCAATGCGGGTCTACTTCCGGTTGGGAATCGCAAGTGCCCTCTATGGAATCGTCGCCTACGTGTTGGTGCCGGCGGATGCAGACGGTGCAGGTGCATCGGCCTACCACCGCATACACGGCTTTTACAATGAAGGCGGACCGTACGGTCTTTATGTCATCAGCGCGATGCTGGTCGGGGTGAGCCTCTATCACCTTCGATGGGAGCAGCAGAGGTGGTTGCGATGGGGGTTTCTGCTGCTTTCCATAGCTTTCTTAGGAAGCCAGTCCAAAGCGGCGATCATAGCCTTGCTCACCATTGGTGTTGTCGATATGCTGCTACTCCGCAGTGTCGCCCAGCGTGCCATCTTTGCTGCCAGCGTTCTCGCGGTAGTCTTCCTCTTGTTGCAGGTGGTTGACGTCACGAATGGCCTAAGACTCTACAGGGAGGCCAGCGTAGCCTATGAGCGCGCTTCGCATCTGCATAAGGGCGACGGAAATTTTGTTCTCGGCAGAGTAGCGGGTGCCTTCCTTGTACCGAAGATGATTGCGGCGCACCCTCTGGTCGGAGTGGGATGGGGGAACTATGAATTAGTACGAAATGCGCCGGAGTACCGTGGCGCCTCAGCCTGGGTGGATATAGCAGACGAGCCCGGCCTGGGACTCTTCAGTTTGGGGGCGGAGTTGGGTCTGCCTCTGTTAGGCCTCTTGGTATTCTGTCTCGTCCTTCCAGCCATCTACCTGCGCCGCAGAGATGCAGCATTACCTCTGATCAACCTTGCATTGATGCAGCCGATCGCGCACCTCTTCGGAGGCCAACTCAATCTGACCTATCCTTGGGTCGTCAGCGCCTTTGCTCTCGGGTTTGGGCTCCGGCCGGCTCGCGGGGTGGCAGCTTCGACAGAAAACGCGATATCAACGACCCTGGAAGACAATCAGACAAGAAAGAAAACGGAATGACCGGCGGCATCCTCGTTACTGGCGGCTCTGGATTTATTGGATCGAACTTAATCTTGGACTGTTTCAAGCAAAATCTCGGTCCTATAGTGAATCTTGACAAGCTGACCTACGCGGGAAATCCCGCTAACCTTGCGTCCCTTGCGAGCCGGGATGATTATTGGTTCGTTCACGGCGACATCTGCGATGCAACGCTGGTCGAGAGTACCTTAGCGCAGTATCGCCCGCGAGCGGTCGTGCACTTTGCGGCGGAGACTCATGTGGATCGGTCAATTCTGGGACCTGAGTCCTTTCTCCGCACAAATATCGACGGGACTTTCACGCTGCTGCAGGCCGTGCGATCGTATCTCTCCACACTCGACGGGAACGATCGTGAGCGGTTCCGCTTCGTGCATGTTTCTACGGATGAAGTCTATGGGACCCTGGCTCCCGATGCGCCAGCTTTTCACGAGAAAACGCCTTATGCCCCGAATTCACCGTATGCGGCCAGCAAGGCGGCCAGCGATCATCTGGTGCGCTCCTGGGTCCATACTTACGACCTGCCGGCAATTATCACCAATTGTTCGAACAATTACGGTCCATTCCAGTTTCCGGAGAAGCTGATTCCCTTAATGATGAACCGCGCTCTACTTGGAAAGCCGCTGCCAGTCTATGGCGACGGCCAGCAGGTGCGGGATTGGCTGTATGTTGGCGATCATGCGAGCGCACTGCAGATGGTTCTCGAGCTTGGGAGGGTGGGTGAAACCTACAACATTGGTGGCGGCAGTCAAAGGAGCAATCTCGAGGTCGTCACAGCCATCTGTGAGCTTCTGGATAAGATGGTCCCGCAATCGAAGTTTCGACCTCATCGGCAGTTGATTCAATATGTGCAGGATCGTCCCGGACATGACAGGAGATACGCTATCAATGCACAAAAACTAGAGAGTGAGCTGGGCTGGAAACCGAAGGAGAGCTTCGACACGGGATTGAAACGGACAGTGGAGTGGTACCTGGATAATTCGGCGTGGACTGAGAATGTGACCAGCGGCTCCTATCAGCAGTGGATGGATGAAAACTACGGCGACCGCGGAGCGCACAGGCGGGATACGCTGCAGGCCGGGGAGGGATCACATTGAAGGGAATCATCCTCGCGGGGGGATCGGGCACGAGGCTCTATCCGGTCACCCAGGCAGTCAGCAAGCAACTGCTTCCGGTCTACGACAAGCCGATGATCTATTACCCGCTCTCGGCCCTGATGCTGGCAGGAATACGAGAGATCCTGGTCATCTCGACAGCGGATGATACGCCCCGGTTTGAGCATCTGCTGGGTACCGGCGAGCAGTGGGGGCTTCATCTGAAGTATGCCGTGCAGCCATCGCCCGATGGTCTGGCGCAGGCCTTTCTGATCGGGCGGGAATTTCTTGCAGGCGATAGCTGCTGCCTCGTACTCGGCGATAATATCTTCTACGGACACGACTTCCAGAAGACGTTGCGCGATGCATCGCAGGCTGGTCCGGGAGCAACCGTCTTCGCGTACCCCGTGCTCGATCCGGAGCGCTACGGCGTAGTGGAGTTCGATGGGCACCGGAGAGCCGTGTCCATTGAAGAAAAGCCGAAACATCCGAAGAGCCGGTACGCCGTGACCGGAATCTACTTTTACGATGAGCAGGTGGTGCGCGTAGCGGAAGGGCTTCGGCCTTCGTCGCGCGGTGAGCTCGAAATAACGGATGTGAACCGTTGGTACCTGGAGCGGAACCAGCTTCGAGTCGAGCTTCTCGGGCGCGGTATGGCCTGGCTCGACACAGGCACCCACGATTCCCTTCTGGACGCTTCCATGTTCATCCACACCATCGAGCAGAGACAAGGCTTGAAGGTGGCCTGTCCGGAAGAGATCGCGTACCGGATGGGTTACATATCCGACAACGATCTGCGCGCCTTGGCAGCCACGATTCACACCAGCAGCTACGGGCGATACCTGGAGCGATTGCTTGAGGAGACCGTCTATTGAGCTTCACAGGTTCAATCTTGCCGAGGGGCCAGTGCGTTCTTCTGACCGGGGCAACAGGCCAGGTGGGGTCTGAATTGTTGAACACCTTGTTGCCGCTCGGTAGAGTGGTTGCACCCTCGCGCACGGAGATGGATCTTGCGAATGCCGACTCGGTGCGGCAGATGGTGCGGCGCGTTCGGCCGCGATGGATCGTGAATGCTGGGGCGTATACGGCGGTGGATAAGGCCGAGACTGAGCCGGAGATCGCGCACGCTGTCAATGCCCGGGCGGTTGCCGCGATGGCTGAGGAGGCGCTTGCGGTGGGTGCCGGCATCCTCCACTTCTCTACCGATTACGTCTTCGATGGCACAAATCCCAATCCGTACACGGAGGCCGATCCGACATCGCCGATCAACGCGTATGGCCGGACCAAGCTGGCCGGGGAACAGGCGCTGCAGAGCAGCGGCGTTGGACACGCGGTCTTTCGGACCAGCTGGGTCTACGGAGTAACGGGTACAAATTTTCTGCTGACCATCTTGCGCCTGTCCCGAGAGCGGCATTCCCTGCCGGTTGTAGCAGATCAGCATGGATCGCCTACCTGGAGCCGGGATCTCGCGAAGCTCTCGGCACACTTCCTCTGCATGTGCGAAGCGAGGTCCGAGGGAGGGGATCTGGCAGGAGCTCTGCAGGAGTTCGGCGGTCTCTACCACGCATCCGGGTCGGGGGATACGACCTGGTACGGACTTGCGAGTGAGGCTGTGGCTCTCGCAAAAGGGCGCGAACCATCGACCAGCTTCGGCCATCTAAGACCCATCACCACAGAGGAGTTTCCGGCTTCGGCGAAACGCCCCGCAAACTCGCGCTTAAGCTGCGCCAGGTTGGCGGATCGCATAGGCTGGAAGATGATGGAATGGCGGAACTCGCTTGGTATGGTGATGGGGGAACTCTGATACCGGGCAGGCGAGCACGAATTCTCCCGGCATTGAGGTTCAATCGCGCGAACTCAATGGGTATAAAGCGCTCATGCGCGAAGCTTTGGGAGATTTGATTTGAGAGCAGGATGCAGCATCGTCTCGCCTAACTACCTCCCGTATGCAAGAACGCTTGCGACCTCTTACTTGGCCGCGCATCCCGGGCATCGCTTTTTCGTCCTAATCGTCGCTGATCTCGACGAGAAGACATTGCTGGAAGGAGAGCCGTTCGAACCGGTAATGCTCTCTGAAATAGGCGTCGGAGACATCCGGCACCTGGCGATGAAGTACGACATCCTGGAACTTAACACCAACGTAAAGCCAACATTGCTTGGATACCTGATCAGACATCATGAGATTGACCACTTGGTCTACCTCGACCCCGATATCTTTGTCTACAGCGAGCTGACCCCTGTCTTCGCGGCTCTTGATGCTGGCGCGGCCGCAGTGCTAACACCGCACCTGACAACTCCGATCGAGGATGACCGCCTTCCTTCGGAGCAGGACATGCTCTATAACGGCACCTTCAACCTCGGGTTCTTTGCCGTGCGTCGGTGCGCAGAGGGGGAGCAGATGCTGGCTTGGTGGGCGAAGCGATGCTTAGAACTCGGCTTCAGCGAGGGTCGGACAGGGCTCTTTGTCGATCAGAAATGGATGAACCTTGCGCCAGGTCTCTTTGACTCCATTACGATTTTGCGGGATCCGGGATGCAACATGGCGTACTGGAACCTGCACGAGCGGAGGTTGGACCGGACATTTGGCGGGTACAGTGTCCTGAGCGGCGTTCAAAAGGTGCAGCTATGCTTCTTTCACTTCAGCGGCGTCGTTCTGGATGAGGGAGAGGTGCTGTCGAAGAACACGAACCGTTTTACTCTGGCGAACCGGCCTGATCTCAAACCGCTGTTTGAAAACTATAAACAGCAAGTCCTGTCAAACAGCAAAGAGACTGTAGATGCGTTGCCGTATGGCTTTGACCGATTCTCGGATGGCGTCTTGGTGACGCGACTGGCGCGCCGTATCTACGCCCAGAACGCTCTGCGATGGACCGGGCAGGATCCATTCAATGCGGGCGGGAAATTCGCAGCGTTTGCGAAGAGATCGGGCCTGGTTGCCGGCAAAGCTGCGGCCCCGAAATCGACATGGAAGGAGTTTAGTCCCAAGGACCGGCGCGTGAAAATGGTGCACCGGCTGTTGAGGGCTGCGCTGAAACTGCTGGGCCCAAACCGTTACGAGCTTCTGATGCGCTACCTGGCCTTCATCAGCGTGCTGCGAAACCAGAGTGTCTTTCTAGACGATGAGCGCTACAAACACCTCCAAGGATGAGATGGTACGGCTGACCGATGTCGCCGGAAGCCCGCGATAGATCCAAACTGTTCAAGATGGAAATGCCACGTGAAAGGTGCCGTTCCACCGCATGCCGAAGATCTTGATCATCAAATTCGGAGCTATAGGGGATGTCGTGATGACGATCCCGGCAGCTTATGAGCTGCATCGCGCCGGCTTCGAGATTGAATGGGTGTGCGGTGCTCAGGTGCTTCCGCTCCTCGAGCTCTACTCCTGGATCCGGCCGATTGTCATGGACGACACGGCTCTATTCTCCGGAAATGCAGGAGAGAAGCTGCATGCGCTTGGGCGTGTGTGGCGAAGGATCGCTGGAAAAGACTATGAGATCTGCGCGACTCTCTACTACGACATCCGCTACAGGGTCGTCAGTCTACCCGTGCGAGCCAAGCGGAAGGTAATGTTGTCGCACAGCCATCGCCTCCGAAATCTGCTTCCCGGGCGGCATCACACGGATGAGTACCTGCGGGTGATGCTTGGCAGGGATGATGGTCCGGTTCCCGTCGGTTTGGCGCCCGTGCGTCCGGAGATTCTACCCCCGAGTCCATTGCCTCGAGAGATCGGAAGAGAGCGCGTTGTGCTGGTCCCAGGCGGTGCGCGTAACGCGCTGAGGAGTGATAGCCTTCGACGTTGGCCGATCGAAAATTACGTTGCCGTCGGGGAGAGCCTTGTCGAGCGTGGCATGGATGTGCTGCTGGTCGGCGGGCCCGACGACGGTTGGGCCGCAGCAGCGTTTGTCGGTAAGGGTGTCACCAATGTGATCGGTAAGCTAACAATTCCGAATACGCTTGCGCTGCTGGATGCGTGCGACGTCGTGGTCACACACGACACGGGGCCTCTGCACCTTGCGGGAGTCACGTCAGTCGGAATCGTAAGTCTCTTCGGACCCACCGACCCCAGGGGACGTCTTCCTCAAAGAGCAGGAACTGTGGCCCTGTGGGGCGGTGAAGGTTTCGCCTGCCGCCCATGCTACGACGGTAGGAATTATGCACCATGCCAAGAGAACAGGTGCATCCAGCAGGTAACGCCGGAGATGGTCATTCAAGAGGTGGAAACGCTTCTACTCGATCGGCGCCGCGGTGAACGGCTTCCTCCACGTGTGGTGACTCCGGCCAGTACTGTCACAGAGGGAGTGAGAATTCGGTGACCGATAACCAACTTTCAAAGGCGCTCTTTCTGGATCGGGATGGTGTGGTGAACGAGGAGATTGGGTACCTGTCGCGGGCGGAGGAGGTACGTTTCGTCCCGGGTATCTTTTCTTTGTGTCGCACGGCGGTTCGACTGGGTTATCGGATCGTTATCGTCACGAATCAGGCGGGAATCGCCCGGGGGCTCTACACCGTGACCGATTTCGAGCGGCTGATGGCCTGGATGCGATCTGCTTTCGCAAGACATCAGGTTGAACTCGCTGCGGTGTACTTTTGCCCCTATCACCCGGAGCATGGTCTCGGGGAGTACAGGCGGGAGCACGAGGATCGTAAGCCGGGTCCCGGAATGCTGTTGCGAGCGGCGCGGGATCTGGGAGTGGAGTTGACGGAGAGCGTGTTGGTCGGGGATCGATGCAGCGACGTGGGCGCGGCGAACGCTGCGGGATTACGCGAAGCGTTTCTGCTGAGCGGGACAGAGAGGGAGCGGTGCCTGGGTGCTTGCATCGAGGTGAAAACATTGGCTGCAGTTGAGGCCTGGCTGATCGAGAAAGACAGGTGAGCTCGGAACGGCGGCGGCCATCAAGTTGGCGGCAGATCAGCCTCGGCGAACAGGCTGCCCGCAGCGTCTTTTGCGCTGACTGAAGGGCCGACGTCGCCTAGATGCTGGACGGGCCAGTCGATCGCCAGCTCGGGGTCGTTCCAGAGAATGGAGCGCTCTCCTTCGGGGTGGTAAAAATTCGTAGTTTTATAGAGGACCTCGGCGGTGTCGGATAGCACAAGGAACCCGTGTGCGAAACCCTGTGGGATCCAGAGAAGCTCGAGATCACCGCTGTCGCATATCGGCTTGAGGTGAAAGCCCGCCCATCTTCCAAACTCGGAAGAGTCGCGGCGAAGATCGACAGCGACGTCCCAGATGTGTCCCGAGAGGACCCGAATGAGCTTTCCTTGAGGGAAGCCAAGCTGGTAGTGAAGGCCGCGAAGGACCCCTCTTCGGGAGAAGGATTGATTGTCCTGGACGAACTCGGTCGGAAGATCTGCGGTGGTGTAGGTTTTGCTGTTGAAGACCTCGGCAAACCACCCTCGGTCATCTCCGAATCGACGTTCGTGAATCAACTTAACGTCCCTTAACGAAGTTCCAAGAATCTCCATAAAGTTAGTCTAGCTTTCGCCGATAAGGATCATAGCACCTGTTGCAAGGGGGGCAACTGCAACGAAAGAGTTTTGTGCGGACTTCCGAGAACGCCTGTAGACTGGGATGACTTTGCAGCACTCCCCAGAGACGGCTCCCGTCTCCTTCATCCTGTGGTCGATTGAGTCTTACGGAAGTTCATCAAAAGACAAGCGTCGGAAATGAGATCACGACGCTGAACAATTGACGAAAGCAGGGCGCAATAGTGTACGACCAAGGCACGGGGCAGGCTTGCACAGGGCCCAGGCAAACGACAGGGCAAGATCTATCAACCCGTGCGATGTTCTGGCGTGGACTCGCGCAGATCCTGGACTGCTATGCAGGATGACTCCCAATCTTCCCAACCGCGGTCCGCGGCTGTCGATGATTCATTCGTCTATATCGATGTTGGTGGAAGGCGACGAGGCAGAACCTTCGAGCGCGAAGAAGAGGCGGCAAATAATCTGCGCTACCGTGTTCTGAAGCGCGGGCTCGATATCGGCTTGGTGCTGCTTTCGGGCCCGCTCTTTCTTCTGGTTCTTGCTGTAGTCGCGGCGATGATTCTAATGAGTTCGCCCGGTCCTATCTTCTACTCGCATCGAAGAATCCGACAGAATGGCGCCTTCTTCTCGATGTGGAAGTTTCGAACGATGTGTGTCAACTCGGCCGAGGTCCTCGAGGTCTACCTGGCGGCTCGCCCCGAGGCGCGGTCCGAATGGAATCGCACCCACAAGCTGAAGGACGATCCACGAGTCACCCCCTTAGGGCGATTTCTCAGGCGCTATAGCGTCGACGAGTTGCCGCAAGTCTGGAATGTCCTGCGGGGCCAAATGGCGCTAGTCGGGCCGCGGCCCATCGTTGCGGCAGAGGTTGAGAAATATGGAGACGACTTCTATCACTACTGCCGTGTGAAGCCCGGGTTAACGGGATTGTGGCAGGTATCGGGCCGGAGTGAACTGACCTACCCGCAGAGAGTAGCGCTGGATTGTGACTATGTGACGCGGTGGTCTCTACGCCAGGATCTCTGGATACTCCTGCGCACCTTCCTCGCCGTGACCAATCAGGATGGAGCCTATTAAAGTGCGAAACTGAAATCCTCCCACGGTCGCTAAGATGAAGCATGCGACGAGGCATCAAGAAGAACCGCTTGCTCGATTTCTGGGTTGGAATACCAGTATTGAACGTGCTGGCCGCGGCGCAAACAAAGCGGAAATGGCCGGAGCAGACGAATCGGATCGGTGTGATGTGTTCCCCCGCCTTAGGTGACACCCTGCTCTTCTCTGCCGTGGCTCGCGATTTGCGAAACGCCTTTCCCGACGCTGAGATCTTTCATCTCTGCATGCAGCAGAACTTGGCGGCTGCCGAGTTGATCGGAGGGATCGACCGCCACGTTCTGCTAGACCTCACGCACCCCCTCCAGACCATCCAGACAATACGGGCGCAACGCCTCGATGCGCTTCTCGACTTCACCTCGTGGCAGCGGCTTACGGCCCTGTACACCCTGCTTTCGGGAGCTCGCTTCACTGCGGGTTTCCAGACGAGCGGCCAGCATCGCGGCAAAGGGTACGACGTTGTGGCCGAGCATCGGGACGACCTGCACGAGGTCGATAATTTCCGAGCGTTGCTGCGCGTTCTGGGGATTCCAACCGGGGCCGAGCCCCTGGTTGTCGTGCCAGAAGTAGCGCAGCAGCCACTCGCCGGCGAGGTGGACATAGTGGTCTTCCACCCATGGGCTTCCGGCCATAGGAGCGCGCTTCGGGAGTGGCCCACGGATCGCTGGGTATGCCTGGCTCATGCGTTGGCCGAACGGGATACGGCCTTCGCGGTCACGGGTGCGCCCAGCGATGCCCTTCGAAGCCATGCCCTCGTTCAGCGGATGACGTCCGAGGGACTTCGCGCCGTGCCCTTTATCAGCCCGGATGGATTCGCCTCGCTTGCCAATCTGCTATTGCGGGCGAGAGTGGTAATCTGCGTCAACACGGGTGTGATGCACTTGGCAGCAGTCATCGGTGCGACGACGGTCTCAATCAACGGGCCAAATAGAAACGGTCGATGGGGGCCAATCGGAAATTTCGCCCGGGGGGTCGAGGCGCCCGGGGACGATTGTGGCTACCTCCATCTCGGCTTCAACTTCGATGGGCAGCCGACCGATTGCATGGAACGGATCAGTGTGGAGATGATTGCGGTCGCCGCCGAAGATGCGATGCGGCAGCGCCGGTCCGGCGCATAAAATAGGTTATCGGATCGTGCCTCTTGAGAGGTGACCCGCGAGGATTGCGTGTGGAGGGTATGAGGACGCTGTTACGAGGGTCGCTGAAGAAGAGCCTCGTCACTTTGAGGGAAGAGGATAGGCTCGCGGCGGCGTGGACCGTCGTATGCGGAAAAGCTCTCAGCGAACGCGGTTCGATCGCAGGGTACGCGGACGGTGTGGTTCAGGTAGAGGTCGTGGATAACGTGTGGCTGCGACAGATGACCGCTATCAGAAAGCAGCTGATACGAGAGCTGGGGGAGATCGCGAATGTTCCCGTCAGCGACGTGCGGTTTATGATCCGGGGCGCAGCACCGAGGCGCGATCAGAGGGAGAGTCGACTTTGAGTGAGAAGGAAGGTGTAACGATCGCCGACGTGCGATATGTGGCGCAGCTGGCGAATCTGGAGTTGACAGCCGGCGAAGAGCCGCGCATGCAGCGCGATCTTAACGCGATCTTGGAACACATTGCCCAGCTCAACGATGTCAATACAGCGGGGGTACCCCCCATGGCTCAGGTAAGCGAAATGCTGGACGGATCGTTAGACGATCGCGGTAGCGAGCTGCGAAAAGATGCAGTTGCGCCCTCGCTGGATCGGGTCGCAGTGACGGACGCAGCACCGGAGACGGATGGAAGATTCTTCAAGGTTCCGAAGGTGATTGAGCGCTAATCAAAGGTGCTGGCTGGAACGCGCACAAGGAGAAAAGTCTCAGTTTGTATGGCCCAACAACAAACGTGAGGTCCGGGCCACGGTGGGGAGGAGCATTTTTTGGACAGCATAGATCTGAGTACGTTGACGATCGTAGCGGCGAAAACAGCAGTGGCGGAGGGTCGCGTCTCAGCAGTGGATTTGGCGGAAAGGCACTATGCCCTCATCGCCGCGGAAGACGGGCCATCCGGTAAGGGCATCAACAGCTTTCTCGCGCTAAGCCGTGACCGTGCCATGTTGCAGGCACAGCGAATAGACGCGATGGTGAAGTCCGGTGCCGATCTGCCCCCACTGGCTGGAGTCCCTGTCGGCATCAAGGATGTTCTGGCAATGCGTGGTTCGCCCGCTACCGCTGGATCGAAAATTCTCGAGGGGTACCGGCCTCCCTTCGATGCCACGGTGGTATCGAAGTTGGAGGCTGCGGGCGCGGTCCTGCTCGGCAAATTGAACTGCGACGAGTTTGCGATGGGCTCGTCGAACGAGAACTCGGCATACGGCCCGGTGCGGAATCCCAGAGCCTTGGATCGGGTTCCAGGCGGATCGAGCGGTGGATCAGCCGCGGCCGTCGCGGCGGGCTTCTGCGTGGCTTCGCTGGGAACGGATACGGGTGGGTCGGTGCGGCAACCGGCGGCCTTCTGTGGGGCCGTGGGTGTGCTGCCGACCTACGGGCGGGTAAGCCGGTACGGGCTTATTGCTTTTGCCTCGTCGCTCGATCGAGTCGGGCCGTTCACCAAAACAGTCGCGGATGCGGCGTTGATGCTCGATGTGCTTGCCGGAAAGGACGCGTTCGATGCCACCAGCGCGGACCGCCCCGTCACCGGCTACTCGGCCGAGATGTTGAACCCCGTTGCGGGGCTTCGAGTGGGGGTGCCGGAAGAGTACTTCAGCGAGGGTCTGGATCCAGAGATTCGGGCCGCGATAGAGCAGGCGATCGATCATCTGAAGGATGCCGGATGTGTAGTGAAGCCCGTCAATCTGCCGCATACAAAGTACGCGATCCCGACGTACTACGTCATCGCTACCGCCGAGGCCTCTTCCAACCTTTCGCGGTTTGATGGCGTCCGATACGGCCTCCGGAAGATGGATGCCAAAACCCTTGGAAGCATGTACCGGGACACGCGTGAGGAGGGTTTTGGCGCTGAGGTGAAGCGGCGCATCCTTCTGGGCACCTATGCGCTGAGCGCGGGCTACTACGATGCCTACTACCGGAAGGCGCAGCAGGTGCGAACGCTTTTGACGCGCGACTTCATCTCCGCTTTCAACGAAGTCGATGTAATCGTTGGTCCAATGACGCCCACAGCCGCCTTCAAGTTAGGCGAGAAGACGAACGATCCTCTGGCAATGTACCTGGCAGACATCTACTCGGTTGCGGCAAGCCTCGCGGGAATCTGTGCCATGAGTGTGCCGTGTGGCAAGACCACAAATGGTTTGCCAATAGGAGTGCAGATCATGGCAGGTCACTTCAACGAAGCAGCCATGCTGCGAGTGGCAAAAGCCGTGGAAGGGCAGCAAAGCAAGGCTGCTCCATAGCCTGTCCATCTCTAGCTCTCGAGCTAAAGATGGTAAATGCGGTCTGCACCTAGGATGAGGCCCAGGGTGATGGCCGCGATCGCGATCTCTCCGAGCGCGCTGACGATGAAAGGGCGGGCACCCTGTCTGCCGAGGTCGCGCAGGTTGGTGCGCAGCCCCACGCCGGCAAAGGTCAGAAGAAAGGCCCATCGGCTAAGATTCCCGAGCACCGTCAACTGCGGTTTGGTAAACCCGATCTGGGCAATCGCGGGCGAATGGATCGAGCCCAGGGTGGCGAGCAACGAGATAAACAGGAAGCCAAGAACGAATTTGGGAAACTTGTTCCAGAGAAAGGCCGCCTTGTTGTTCAGCTGCGCCTCCGTCGTGGCATTGGCGAGTCCCTTTCGAGCCCACTGGATGGCATAGCCGAGCACAACAAACCCAATCATCGCGTTCCGGCAGGTCTTCGCAAGGACGGCAAACTTCCCGGCGGCGTCGGAGTAAAGCGCGCCCGCGGCCGTAGCCTCTGCCGTGTTGTCGACCGCGAGACCGGCCCACAGCCCGTAGGCGTGGTCCGACATGTGGAGCGCATGACCGATAAGCGGGAACGCAAAGAGGGAGATCGCCCCTAAGGCGAGAATCGCCGCGATGGCGGTCGAGGAGTCGTGTTCCTCGGCGTCGATGGTGCCCTGGGTCGCGATAATGGCAGAGACACCGCAGACAGAGGACCCCACCGCAAGGAGCGTTGTGAGCTGCGGTCCGAGATGGAACCGGCGACCAAGCCAGGTCATGAACGCCAGGGCCAGAATGAGCTCAACGAAGACCAGGCCCAGCGAGATGCCGCCCAACCTCGCAATATCGCCGAGGATGAAGCGCGCGCCCAGCAGGATAATCCCGGCCTTCAGCCAGAACTCGTACGTGGCCACACCTGCTTGAAAGATGCGCGGAAGCCCGACGGTGTTGGCGATAAGTACGCCGAAGAGGATCGCCCAGAGGACGTACTCAATGTTCGGAAATATAAGGTGATGGGCTTTGCCGTAATGCCCGATAAACTGCTCCATCCATTTTCCGGCATAGCCGACAATCGCTAGGAGCAGGATGCCCGGAATCAGATCGGGGAGGCTGGTGCGTGCCGGCAGGCCACTGGCGGCAGTGGTGGCGAGAATCTCGGTCGAGGTGGAGGACATAGGGTCTCCTGTGAGAGGTGACTAAAACTGTGCTCTACCGCTTATCGGTTCCTGACAGGACGACAGCGGTGCTTCGCTACCAGGGAACGGTTTTGATCAGGCCAAGGCGGACCACCAGCGCGAGCGAGAAGGACAGGAGGACGGCCCAGACGTCAAGAGAGATACGTGGTCTTGTTGCATTGGGAGCAGACATGAAGAACTCCTGAGGAAGCAGCTTCCATGCGCAACTGCACACATGGAAAATAGATAGAAATTGCCGGACGGGAGGAAGATCGGAGCTCGGAGGTTCTAGCGACAACAACAGAGCTGCGGCATGAGGTACAAGGTCGCGAGTTGGCGGAAGACCGTCATGCTGGCGCTAGTTTACACGATCTGGAGGCGGTATCTGCCGTACACAGGCAGCAGATCGACGCGTCCGGCTCAGCGTCCGAGGGTGGCTGCGAGTAGACCGACAACAACACCGTAAAGGCTGCACTCGATCCTGAGCGACGCGAGAATGCGATCGGCGTGCAAGGGAAGGTGAAGCAGTGTAGCCGAGCTCCCTCCCACGGCGCGGCCCTGGCCTTTGAAGGTGGCCAGATCGAGAATACGGGTTCTTCCTGTGCGGAGATCAATGCGAGGAGGAAGGGTTCCGGAAGCGCGGAAGAGGTAGTCATCGAAAAAATAGTCCTGCTCGATCGGCCACCAGGTGTCGGGGTTCCGAAGCGTCAGGTTTGAGGTAGAGCCATCCGCATATAGAACAGTGACCACTCCATGGACGGTCCGGCTGGCTTGGGGAAAGGTGGTGCCCGTCATCAGAAGGTAGAGGGTATGGGCTCGGCCGGTCAGTGAAATCTCAATGCGTTGCTGGTCCGGCTGCCAGAAGGAGAGCAGGCGAGAGTTCGGCTTAGCGGGATCAGCGGGTGTGGCGAAGGGGATCGCGAAGGCGGTGTGGAGCACGCCGCCGGCAGAGCGCAGACCGGTGTCGTCGATCTTGGCAGCGATGTCGAAGTTCGTCCAGCCCCCAAGCAGGTGATCGGGGAGGGAGAGCGAGCAGAAGGGGGAGCGTGGGGCGGTGTACTCGCGCGAAAGGATGTCCGTGACGTGACTGTCGAGCAACGCCGATAAGTCGAGAGTGTCGAAAGTCTCCCCTGTCGTATCGGAGGGAGACAAAGAGATAGGGCGCGGCAGAATCTCCAGCGGAATGGGAAGCCAGTAGCGGCAGCTGCGCTCTTGGATCGGAAGAAACACGGCGTGCTGTCCAGGCAGGGTGGCGACTCCGGATTGCAGGCATGCTTGCGGGTCGTCGATGAGAGAGACGGCAGCATTCAGCGGAAGGACGACCGTGTCGCCCACGTGATACGTCACGCGGGCTGGGGGTTCGAGTGGTGGGCGGCCATGCCAGCGAATGTCGATCTTCCACGAGGTGGCCGCGGGAAAGTTGGTAAGCAGAATGCGTGGGGCACCGGTGGCGTCCGGATCGAACGCAAAAGGGAAGGCCAGGCCGTTCGAAAGCACGACGGGATCGCTGGTCGTTCGGGCGGGAAGAACAAGCGTGAGGGCGACGGGATGGGGAAGGCGGCTGGTAATCTCGATCCTCTCGGAGAGACCGTCGCGATGCCATGTGAAGTCGATATCCGGATGGTGAAGCTGAGCCTCGTTCCAGCTTGAAGGGAAGCCAGGGCGGATCGTGAGGGTAGCTCGAAGCAGATCGGGGAGGACGCCGAAAAGACCTTCAATCAGGGCACGTGAGGTAATGCCGATCGGGTCCGCAAAGTCCCGCTGCGACTCTTGCCAGTGGGGGTCAAGCGCCGAGGTCATGTGGAAGTTGCCCGGGCAGAGGCCCTGGTACATCGAGTCCAGCAGGTTGCCTTTCAACAGCGCGTAGGCCTCGTCGGCGAGGCCGGCCTGCCACAGCGCCAAAGCGAAGTGCATGTTCTCTGCGAGCGCGATTAGGTTCAGCGACGAAACGTAAGGCAGCCAGTCAGTCGAGGAGAGCAGGTACCACCCGCCGTCAGGCACGCCCTCACCGTGCACCGGAATGCGGCGCAGCGCGGTGAGCCGATCCGTAGCAATCTGCCAGGCCTGGCGAGACGAAGGGAACTCGGCGTCGATGGTGCCGTACGCGGTCCAGAGCCCAGGACTGACGCAAACGGTCTGCGGGTTCAGCAGGTCGCGGGACTCGGCGAACGCGCCCTGCTCCGGCATCCAGAGGAGCTGATGCAGGCCTGACTGAATGAGATCGGCCTCCTCTTCATAGGGCGCGGGATCTTCCCCGACCAATCGCGCAATCGTCGCCGTGGAGCGGTTCAGGAAGTAGTTGTAGGTGGTGCTGGAGGCTGCTCCGCCACCGTTACCTTGTAAGTTGTCACTGGCCCAGATGCAGGCAAGGCCTCATAAAGCGGCAGGGCCTGCAGGTTAGCGGGCGCCCTGGCGTCAGGATTGGAGTAGACGCGGCGAAAGAGCCGGTACTCGCGGTCCATGTGCCGGACCAGGGCGGGCCAGACTTCGCGGGCCAGATCGAGGTCTCCAGTCCAGCGCAGGTGGCGGACCAGGGCGTCGAAGAAGACCAGGTTCATGTTGTAGCTGTCGCCCGAGAGATCGCCATTGGAGTGCAGGAGAGACTCTTTGCGGGTCAGGTGAGTGCCTGCATCCGCCGGCCCGGTAACCGGCGCATCGGGATCCTGCGAGGCCGGCAGCGGTGTCTGGTTCTGGCGCTTGATCCAGTACCGCAGATGCTCGCGCATGCGATCGTGACTGCCGATCGCGTCAAACGCGTAGGGGCCGCGCCATCCCGGAAGGGGAGTTCGCGAGGCCACGGCTCCTTGCATCAAGCACTTTTGCGAGTCGTCCCAGAGCGCACCGGCGGCGTGCACCAGCGCGCCCACCGAGGCGTCGATGAAGGGATCAGGCGTAGTGATCTTCACACTCTCGGACATAGCTGCGAGTTGACGTGTGCGCGCTCCGAAGGAAACAGCGGGATCGATCTGGGGCGAAGCTTCAGCAGAGGACGTCTGGCGGATCAGCAGGTGCACCGCCGGGCCGTCGGCAGCCGCAGACGCGTCCAGGGGGACGGAGCCTACCAGGATGGGCTGAGGGGCGTCGTCGGAACTCCGCTGCAGCGCCTGCCAGCCTCCATTCCACAACGCCGCCTCCGCCAGATGCAGTCTGGCGCCGGGTGGAAATGCGAGGTGGAGATCCGCGGCCTCACTCTTCAGGTCGGCGGCAGCAGCCCGCAGAATGTAACTATTCTTGGTGCATTCTCCAGGCTCAAGCTGGAAAAAGCGGCTGACAGGCTCGATCTCGCAGCCAATATCACCGCCGCGACGCCCGCGTCGGCCGCTGACACCGCCGAAGGCCCACGCCAAAAAAAGATCAGGGGGCGTGTTGTGAGCGTGGGCGGTGAGATGGAGGCCCACGCCCTCGGCCTCCGTGACCAGATGAAGGTCGATGTCCCCGCCTCCAAGCAGCGGGTCACGCACCGTGTAGAGCATCTGGCCTGAGACGTAGCGGGCGATGATTTCGTCTGCTTCAAAGAGCCACTTGGAGCCAGATGGGCGGCTGATGCCGATGCGGAGATTGCCTCCATGACCGGGGAGGTAGAGAGCGAACTCGGGGAGGTCCCCGGCATCGATCCGGAAGCCGTTATTCGGTCCGTAGATTGGTCGGTTGAAGAACTCGCGCCCGTTGCGGATGCGGAAGGCCCGATCTTCGGGAGTGTAGCGGAGGGGCCGCGCGGTATTGCCTTCTAGCAGCGGTCGAAGGTTGCCCTGGGCGCTGTCAGAGATGTCGGGCGCCAGGCCAGAAGCCTTCGCCCGGGCTAAAGCAAACGCTCGCGGCCAGGAGCAGGCGGAGAGGGCGGCGAAGGCTGCGGAGGACGCGAGAAACTGCCGGCGCGTCCAGTCTCGGGAGGCAATCATCAGGGGAGGTCCGCACTCAGAAAAGCTCTTGCTCGATGGTACGGCAGATCGGCTCTGTTGCATTAACTAGCTGGAGCGCAGTCCGCCTGCATCCGTGCGAGAGTTCAGGCGGCAACTTGGAAGAGTTGGTTCACAAAGCGGATCTCATTGCGTACGCCTGGCTTGCAGGTGAGGCAG
>JAABVA010001130.1_pt1 | contig 29351 bp, 26 predicted proteins | sample 5560331 | NCBI WGS metagenome assembly JAABVA01 (sample SAMN12812661, study PRJNA571458) | rock metagenome | isolation source: Antarctica rocks | place: Antarctica: Victoria Land, Mt New Zealand sud | collected 2016-01-07 | reverse complement strand
CCACCCGGTCCAGCGTGCTACGCAGCACGCGTTCGGTGCGCGTGGTGCCTTCCTGGATGACGCTGACCGGGGTGTCGGCCGGTCGGCCGTTGCTGATCAGGCAGCTTGCGATGGCGTCCAGGCGCTTCACCGCCATCATCACCACCAGCGTTCCGCGCAGCCGGCCGAGCGCAGGCCAGTCCACCAGGCAGCTGGGATCGTCCGGGGCGACGTGGCCGGACACCACCACGACCTCGTGCGCCACCCCGCGGTGCGTGACCGGCACGTCCGCGGCAGCCGGCACGGCGAACGCGCTGGTAATGCCGGGGACCACGGTCACCGCCACTCCCGCCTCGGTGCATGCCAGCACTTCCTCGTAGCCCCGTCCGAACAGGTAGGGATCACCGCCCTTGAGGCGCACGACGAACTTGCCCGCTTTGGCGTTGCTGATCAGCGCCGCGTTGATGTCCTCCTGTGCCATCGCCCGGCCGTAGGGGATCTTCGAGGCGTCGATCACCTCGACGTGCGGTGCCAGTTCGTCGAGCAACGCAGTCGCCCCGAGCCGGTCGGTGACCACGACGTCGGCCTGGCTCAGCAGCCGACGCCCGCGCACGGTGATCAGCTCGGGGTCACCCGGTCCGCTGCCCACCAGGGCCACGCCGGCGGCGGCCGGGGCTGCGGCGTCGTCGACGATCCCGCTCTGCAGGGCCTCGCGCAGCGCCCGGCGTACCGCGGCGGAGCGCCGGTGGTCCCCGCCGGAGAGCACCCCGACCGTCAGTCCGTCGTGCTCGGTGGTGGCAGCGGTCACGGCAGTACCGTGCCTACTGTCGTCCACCCGCACGCAGAACACCCGGCTCCGGCTGGCCTCCGCGACGACCGCGGCGTTGACCGAAGCCTGTGCCGTGCAGGCGAGCACGTACCAGGCCTGTGCCAGGTCGCCTTCGGCGTAGGGCCGGGACAGCCAGGTGAGCTGGCCCTGTTCGGCCATGGCCTGCACGGCGGGGGTGGCTTGCGGCGCGATCACCACGATGTCCGCCTCGGCGCCCAGCAGCCGCCCCAGGCGTCGCTGCGCGACCGTGCCAGCGCCGACCACGACGACCCGCTTGCCGGCCAGACCCAGGCCGGCGAGGTAGGGGGTGGGGTCGACGTCAGCCATACGCCACCGCGGCGTCTACCGGAAAACAGCTCACAGTCGACTCCTCCGTAGCGGGAGCACGCCTCCCACTTTCGCTGCCGTCAGATGACGGGTCTCGGGTGACCGTGCCAGTACCGGCCATCATCGCGGCTGCCGTGGGTGCACGTCAAAGCAGCGCGCTCAGGTGTGCAGCACCTCACGCGGCTCGGCGAAGTGGCAGGCGCTGGGGTGTCCCCGCCGCTCGATGAGCTCCGGATCCTCTTCCGCGCAAAGGTCCTGCGCCTTCCAGCACCGGGTCCGAAAGCGGCAGCCCGAGGGTGGGTTCACCGGGCTGGGCGGGTCGCCGACGAGCCGGATCACTGCCTTGCGTTCCCGCGCGCTCGGGTCGGGCACCGGGACCGCCGAGAGCAGGGCCTGGGTGTAGGGATGGGAGGCCTGCTCGTAGATCTCGGTCTCGGTGCCGACCTCGGCGAGCCTGCCCAGATACATCACCGCGACCCGGTCAGATAGGTGCCGCACCACCGAGAGGTCGTGCGCGATGAAGATGTAGGACAAGCCGAACTCGGCCTTGAGGTCGCCGAGCAGGTTCATCACCTGCGCCTGGATGGACACGTCGAGCGCGGACACCGGCTCGTCGCAGATGATCAGATCGGGCTTCAGCGCCAGCGAGCGGGCGATGCCGATGCGCTGCCGCTGGCCGCCGGAGAACTGGTGCGGATAGCGGTTGATGTACTCGGGGTTAAGGCCGACCACGTCGAGCAGGTCCTGCACCGCCCCGCGGCGCGACTTCTTCGGCGCCACCTCAGAGTGGATCTCGTAGGGCTCACCGACGACGTCGCCGACGGTCATCCGCGGGTTGAGCGAGGTGTAGGGGTCCTGAAACACCATCTGCACCTTGCGCCGCATCCGGCGGAGCGCCGCGCCCTTGAGGCCGAGGATGTCCTCCCCTTCGAACAGCACCCGGCCCGAGGTCGCGGGCTCCAGGCGCATCAGCACCTTGGCCAGGGTCGACTTGCCGCAACCGGACTCCCCGACAACGCCGAGCGTCTCCCCCGACGCGAGGTCGAAGCTGACGCCGTCCACGGCCCGCACCTGGCCGATGGTCCGGCGGAACACCACACCCTGGGTCACCGGGTAGTGCTTGACCAGATCGCGGACTTCGAGCAGCACCTGGCCGGACTTCGACAGATCAGCCATGGCTCGGCACGTCCTCACGTTGGTAGAGGTCCTCGGCGAACAGGCAGGCGCTGGTCCGCCCGCCGCTGAGCCGTAGCAGGGGCGGCACCTTCTGGGTACAGACGTCCTGGGCCATCGGGCAGCGGGGGTGGAAGGCGCAGCCGGGAGGAATACGCATCAGGTTGGGCGGCAACCCGGAGATGCTGATCAGCTTCTGGCCCTTGAGGTCGACCCGGGGGATCGACTCCAGCAGCGCCATGGTGTACGGATGGCAGGGCTTGGCGTAGAGGTCGTGCACCTCGGCATGTTCCATGATGCGGCCGGCGTACATCACGGCAATCTTGTCGGCCACATCGGCCACCACACCCAGGTCGTGGGTGATCAGGATCAGGCCCATCTGGCGCTCGGCCTGGACCTCCTTGAGCAGGTCCATGATCTGCGCCTGCACGGTGACATCCAGCGCCGTGGTGGGCTCGTCGGCGATGAGCAACTCAGGGTCCAGGGCCAGCGACATGGCGATCATCACCCGCTGGCGCATCCCGCCGGAGAACTGGTGCGGGTACTCCTTAACCCGGCCCTTCGCGTTGGGTATCTGGACCTGGTCCAGCAGCTCGACGGCCCGCTTCATCGCGTCCTTGCGGCTCATCCCGCGGCGGACCCGGAACTGCTCGGCGATCTGGAAGCCGACGCTGAACACCGGGTTGAGCGCCGACAACGCGTCCTGGAACACCATGGCGATACCGTCACCGCGGATCAGCCGGCGCCGCTCGGCGGTCATCGCCAGCATGTCCTGCCCGCGAAAGCGCACCTGGCCACCGGTGACGACGCCGGGCGGGGTGTCCAGGATCCCCATCACGGTCTGCGCGGTGACGCTCTTGCCGGAACCAGACTCGCCAAGCACGGCGAGCGTCTCGCCCGCACTGACGTCGTAGGAGACCCCGTTGAGCACCTTGGCCACCCCGTCGCGGGTGCGGAACTCGACGTACAGGTCCTGCACGTCGAGCAGCGGCTCGGTCTTCGTGCGCTTGTCGAACACAGGTGCTCCTAACGCAGCTTCGGATCGAGGGCCTGGCGCACCGCGTCACCGAGCATCACGAACGCGAGCACGGTGATCGACAGGAACATGGCCGGGAAGAGCAGCGCGAAGGGAGCGTCCCGCAGGTAGGTCTGCGAGTCGCTGATCATCACACCCCAGGAGACCACCGGCGCGTGAAGTCCGATGCCGAGGTAGGACAGGGTCGCCTCCGCGCCGATGAAGGCCCCCAGGGAGATGGTCGCGTAGACCAGCGTGGGCGCCAGGCAGTTCGGCAGCAGGTGCCGCAGGATGATCCGCGGCGTGCTCGCCCCCATGGACCGTGCCGCGGCGACGTAGTCGGCCTGTTTCGCCTGGAGCATCGACGAGCGCATCACCCGCGTGGGCACCGGCCAGCCGAGTACCACCAGCGAGGCGACCACCAGCGCGACGATGCCGAGGGTGCTGTTCACCGAGAAGGTCGTCAGGATGACGATGGCCCCCAGGACGAAGGGGATGCCGAGGAAGACGTCCGCAATGCGGGACAGCAGCCCGTCCAGCCAGCCGCCGTAGTAGGCCGCGAAGATCCCGATGGTGACACCTACCAGGGTGGTCCCCAGCGTGGCGAGCACACCGACGGCGAGGGAGTACCTGGTTCCGTAGATGCACCGGGCGAGGACGTCATGTCCCTGCAGGTCATAGCCGAACCACGCCTGGGTCGAGGGACCCTGGTTGCTCTTCGCGAGGTCCGAGGCCAGCGGGTCGGTGTCGGTGAACAACCCGGGAAACAGCGACATCAGCACCGCCAGGATGATGATGGCGCCCGAGACGAGGAACAGGGGCCGACGCCGAAGGTCGCGCCAGGCGTCGGAGGCAAGGCTGCCGATCCGCTCCGGCGCTGCGTCCGGGCCTCCGACGGTGTTCGGTCCGCTCGGGGAATCCGTAGCCAGGGTGGGCTCAGTCATAGCGGATCCTTGGGTCGAGTACGGCGTAGAGGATGTCCACCAAAAGATTCATCAGCAGGTAGACCAGCACCAGCACCACCACGAGTCCGGTGACGGTGGCGCCCTCCTTGACCTGGATGGCGCGGTACACCTGCCGACCGATGCCGTTGATGTTGAAGATTCCCTCGGTGACGATCGCACCACCCATCAGGGCTCCGAAGTCGGTGCCGAGGAAGGTCACCACCGGGATCAGCGAGTTGCGCAGCAGGTGCACCCCGATCACCCGGCGCTGCGGCAGACCCTTGGCGATCGCGGTGCGCACGTAATCCGATCGGCGGTTCTCCACGATCGAGGTGCGGGTGATCCGGGTCGCGTAGGCCAGCGACAGGCTGGCGAGGACGAAGGCGGGCACCAGCAGCTCGCTGAACGGCGCCTTGGGCGACACCGTGGGGGTGATGACGCCCCACTTCACCCCCAGCGCGTACTGCAGGACGAAACCGGTGACGAACACCGGCAGCGAGATCAGCAGCAGGGTGGCAATCAGCACCAGGTTGTCCAGGAAGCTCTTGCGACCCAGGCCGGTGAGGACGCCGGCCGCAATGCCCACGATGATCTCGATGAGCAGCGCGAGCAACGCCAATCGAATGGTCACCGGGTACGAGCTGAGAATGATGTCACTGATCGGGCGTCCGGAGAACGTGCTGCCGAAGTCGCCGTGCAGCAGATTGCCCAGGTACTTGACGTACTGGAGAAACACGTTGTCGTTCAGGTTGTACTTGGCCGTGATCTGGTCGATGTAGGACTGGGGGCACGCGCGCTGCCCGCACTTGCCGGCGAAGGGATCCCCGGGCACCGAGTAGACCAGGTAATAGATGAGAAACGTCGTGCCCAGGAAGACCGGGATCATCTGGAGCAGACGCCGCAGTAGGTAGCGGCCCACGAGAACTCCCTCACTGACGGTGCTGCAGCGGCACCAAGGTCAAGATAGCTGTAGCCGGGCGTCGACGGACACCCCAAACGGCCGGTTCGCCCTGGTCGAGGGCGAACCGGTCCGGGGGGATGTCAGCTGTTGACGGTGACCTGGCTGAGGTCGAGTTCCAGCGTGTAGGAAAGCTTTGCGTTGCTCAGCCTCTCCGAGTAGCCCGCCTTCTGCTTCACACTCCACAGGGGAATCGCCGGCAGATCGTTGACGAGCATCTTCTCGGCCTCGATGAAGCCCTGGTTGGCCTTGTCCGGGTCAGTGTTGGCTGCGGCCTTGACCAGCGCCGCGTCGAACGCCTTGTTGGAGTACTTGGAGTCGTTAGCGGACCCGCCAGTGCTGTAGAGCGGGCTGAGGCCGTTTTCCAGGTTGGGGAAGTCGTAACTCCAACCCTGCCGGAACAGACCGGACATCTGCTTGGCATTGATGCTCTGGCGCAGCACCTGGAAGGTGGGCACCGGGGTGGCGACGCAGTCGATGCCGATGGCCTCCTTGATGCTGTTGCACACCGCCTCGGTCCAGGCCTTGTGCCCGCCGTCGGCGTTGTAGGTGAAGGTCAGCTGTCCGGTGAAGCCACCGGCCTTGGCCAGCAGTGCCTTTGCCTTCGCAGGGTCGTAGCTGCACGCCTCGCCGCAGGTGCCGGCCTGGTAGCCGTCGATGGCGGGTGCGGAGTAGGCGCTCGACGGGATGTCTGCCCCGTTGAAGATGACTTTGCCGATCTGTTCGCGGTTGATGGCCATCGAGATCGCCTTGCGCAGATCCGCGTTCTGGAAGCGCGGGTCGTAGGTCGGGAACGCGGCGGTAACCAGTCGCGGGGCGTTCTTGTCCACCGTGCGGTCACGGAGGTCGGTCTTGTACTTGTCACCGGCCAGGGCCGAGGGCGGCAGCAGCTGGACGAAGTCCAGGTTGCCGGAGGCGAGGTCGGCGTAGGCCGATTCCAGGCTCTGGTAGATCTTGACCGTCACGTCCTTGATGTGCGGCTTCTGGCCCTTGTAGTCGTCGTTGCGGGTCAGCTTGATGTCTTGCTGGTCGATCCACTCCACGAATTTGAACGGCCCGTTACCCACCGGCTTGCGCCCGAATGCGGTGGGGTCGGCGAAGAAGCTCGCCGGCATCGGAGCGAACGCGTGGTAGCCCAGCTTGGCCTTGAACGGGCTGTAGGGGGCGGAGAGTTCCACCTTGAACTCGGTGGGGCTGACGACGCTGAGGCCGCTCATGGTCTTGGCCGTCGGGGCCGGGGGCTTGGTGCCCTTGGGGCTGCCGGACGGGGGCTGTGGGTTGACGTCGTCGTAGCCCTTGATCTGCTCGAAGAAGCTCGCGTTGAGCGCAGCGTTGGGTCCGTATGCACCCCAGTTCCAGGCGTCGACAAAGCTCTTGGCGTCGACGGAAGTGCCGTCGTGGAAGGTGTATCCCGGCTTGAGCTTGATGTCGTAGTGCACGGCGTCGGTGGTGTCGATGGACTCCGCGATCGCCAGCTCGGCCTTGGAGGTGTCGGTGTTGTACTTCACCAAACCGGTGAACAGCTCATCGACGGGGATGGAGCCACCCTCCTCGTTGGTGTTCGCCGGGATGAGCGGGTTCTCGGGTTGAGTTCCGTTGATGGTGACCGAACCGCCGTCGCTTCCGCCGCCCCCACTGCCGCCGCTGCTACTGCTGCTGCATCCGGCCAGCAACATCACTGCCGCCACCGGGAGCGCAAGCACCGCCGCGCACCGCTTTGTCCGCATCACTGGATTCCTCTCGACGAGAACGGATGGCCCGGAACACCGGTCGCGCGTCGCGGGCCTGGGACCTCAACCGTCTACGGCGGAGGTTGCTGGGAACGATAGACCCGCGGCTACCTCCGGAAGGTGTGCAACGGTAACGATGTTGTGTCGATCATGTGTGTCTGCTGTGTGGTCAGACGGACCGGCGGGCAGGGGCTCAGCGGGTGCCCGCGAGCAGCACAACGGAGTCGCCCGCCGCGGCTTCGGTGGTGTCGTCGACGCTGATCTCGGCGACCGTGATGCGGCGGGCGGTGACCCCAAATCCGTTGTCCCGCAATATTGCTCGCGCTTCCGGGAGTCGCCCGCCGGGTTGCAGCAGCACGACGCTGCTCGGCGCCGCGCGCAGGCAAGCGGACAGCAGCGTCACGGCACCGGGGCCGCCGAGGAACACCGCATCCGGATTCGGCAAGGCCTGCGCATCCACTTCCTGCACTGCCAGGATCGCTGCGCCCCGGCGCGCGCACGCCGCCGCCACCGCGGATGCCTGCGCCCCGCCCACCCAGACCAGCTGCCCGGCAGCGGGGTCCAGATAGGACAGCACACTGGCCAGCACCTCGGGCCCGACGTCCTGCCCGGTCTCCCGCACCGGCGTGACGGCAGCCCGCGGGCCGCCCGCGATCCAGCCCATCGGCGGCAAATGCTCCAGGCTGCGCAGACACAGCACGACGTTGGGCTCGGTCCAGCTGCCCGCGGCCGCCTCGGCCAGGGTCACCGTGCTGATCCGTTCGGCGGTCCCGCCCAGGTCTTCGGCCACCACCAAGGTGCGATCCCACCCGCGCAGGCCCGTGGCGAGCTCAGCCGGCCCGGCTCCCGGTGCGGTGAGCACGGCCACCGCGTCTCTGGCGCGACACACGTTGAGGGCCGGACGCAGTGCCCGGCCGTGGGCGCTGACCACCACCACGTCGTCCCACGGGCGCCCGATGGCGGCGAACGCCCGCTGCACACTGGACAGCGCCGGCAGCACCCGGGGCACGATCCCGTGCTCCCGCAGCGCGCGGACGATGCCGAAGAAGCCGGGATCTCCGGAGGCGAGCACCACCGCGGGCTCCTCGGCGGCGCCCAGCGCGGTCAGCGCCGGCTCCAGCGGTCCCAGTTCGATGCGGGTGCAGCCGGGCGGCAACGACACCGCCGCCAGGTTGCGGCGCCCACCCACCGCGATCCGCGCTTGCGCGAGCGCCGTCGCGGCCTCCGCGGACAACTCCGCACCGTCCAGCCCGATGACCGTGATCCTCATGCCGCGCACGCCGCCACGAAGCGCGCGATCGCCTCCGGCGCGCTCGCCGGGTGGGTGTGCAGATAGGACGCGTGCACGCCCCGCTGCACGAAGCCCTCCCGGGCCCCCGCCCAGCCCCAGGCCGGGCGGGCCCCGGCTGCCGGGCTCACCACGGTGCGGTGGAACTCGTGACCGCTGAGCCGTTCACCGGCGTGGTGCAGGACCGACCCGCTCACCGCGACCGCCTCCCGGTAGCCCAGCGTCAACCGAGGGCTGAACTCCGCCGTCACATCCAGCACTCCCGCCAACCGATGACCCTGCAGCTCGCGGGCCAGGTACAACAGGCCACCGCACTCGGCGTGGATCGGCGCTCCGGTGGCGGCGAGCTCCCGGACGCACCCGAGCAGGGCGGCATTGGCGGCGAGGTCGGCCACGTGCTCCTCGGGAAAGCCGCCCGGCAGCACCAGCCCGCGGGTGCCCTCCGGTAACCCGGCGTCGTGCAGCGGATCAACGGTCACCACCTGCGCGCCGGCGGCGGCCAGCAGCTCGGCGTGCTCGGCGTAGCCGAAGGTGAACGCGCCACCCCCAGCCACCGCCACCACCGGTTTGCCTGCTCCCGGCGCACCGACTTCCTGGGCCGGATCCCACGGCGGAGCGCACACCGTGGTGCTCGCCAGTACGGCGACGGCGGCGAGATCGACATGCTCGGCCACCAGCGCGGCCATGGCGGCGACGGCGTGCCGGGCCGCCGGGCCGTGCTCGGCCGCGGTGACCAGCCCCAAGTGGCGCGCGGGCACCGCGAGTTCGGCATCGCGGGGCAGCGCCCCGAGCACGGGCAATCCCGCGTCGGCACATGCCTCCCGCAGAATCTCCTCGTGTCGCGCGGATCCGACGCGGTTGAGCACGACGCCGGCCAACCGGACCGAGGGATCGAAGGTGGCGAAGCCGTGCAGCAGCGCGGCCAGGCTCCGCGCCTGCCCCCGCGCGTCCACCACCAGCACGACCGGGGCGCCGAGCAGGGCGGCAACGTGGGCGGTGGAGCCGTGTCCAGGCCCGGAGGGCCCGCCGCCGCTCCTGCCGTCGAACAGGCCCATCACGCCCTCGACGACGGCGATGTCACACCCCGCGCTGCCGTGGGCGTACAGCGGGCCGATACGCCGTTCCCCGACGAGCACCGGGTCGAGGTTGCGTCCGGGCAGGCCCGCGGCAACCGCGTGGTAGCCGGGATCGACGTAGTCCGGACCGACCTTGAACGGGGCCACCCGGTGTCCCGCTGCGCGCAGCGCACCGATGAGCCCGGTCCCCACCGTCGTCTTGCCGCTGCCCGAGGCGGGCGCGGCGATGACCACCGCGGGTGCTACCACTCGATCCCTCGTTGGCCCTTACGGCCGGCGTCCATCGGGTGCTTGATCTTGGTCATCTCCACGACGAGGTCGGCGGCTTCCACCAGCGCGGCCGGGGCGTGCCGGCCGGTGACGATGACGTGCTGGTGGCCGGGACGCGCCCGCAGGGTCTGCACCACCTCCGCGGTGTCGATCCACCCCCAGTGCAGCGGGTAGGTGAACTCGTCGAGCACATAGAGGCCGTGCTTCTGCGCCGCCAGGCACCGGGCGATCTCCGCCCAACCCTCCCGCGCCGCGTCGGCGTGGTCCGCCTCGGTGCCGTGCTTGCGGCTCCACGACCAGCCCTCCCCCATCTTGTGCCACTCCACCGGCGCCCCCACGCCGGTGTCTGCGTGCACCTGCCCGAGCGCTCGGAAGGCCTGCTCCTCGCCGACCTTCCACTTGGCGCTCTTGACGAACTGGAAGACCCCGATCGCCATGCCCTGGTTCCAGGCGCGCAATGCAGTGCCGAAGGCGGCCGTGGACTTGCCCTTCATCTCACCGGTGTGCACCGCCAGCAGCGGACCGTTGCGGCGCTGCCTGGTGGTCAGCCCGTCGGCGGGTACGACGCTGGGAACTCCTTGCGGCATGGCTCATGCTCCTCTGACTCAGGCGGCGCGCATGGCGCGGACGGTGCCCGCGACATGTTCGGCCGAAAGTTGGTCCAGGCGCACGCATGCAGCCTGGAGTGCCTCGGCGAGCTGCGCGGCCAGGCCGAGCCGCACCATGCCGGTCTCGCAGTCGATGACCACCGCGGCCGTGCCCTCGGCGGCGAGCAGCGCCGCGGCCGCCAGGGAACGCGGCACCGGGTCGGCTCCCCCGGTGGCGCGACCGTCGGTGAGCAGCACCAGCAGCGGGCGACGTCGGGGGTCGCGAACCCGTTCCGCATGCAGCACCGCACGCGCCCGCAGCAGACCGGCCGCCAGGGGTGTCCGCCCTCCGGTGCGCATGCTCTGCAGCCGACGGGCGGCAATGTCCACGGAGGTGGTGGGTGGAAGCACGAGCTCGGCCGACCTGCCCCGGACCACCACGACGCCCACCTTGTCGCGGCGCTGGTAGGCGTCGCGCAGCAGGGACATCACCGCGCCGGTGACGGCGGCCAGCCGATCGCGGGCGGCCATCGACCCCGAGGCGTCCACAACGAACAGGACCAGGTTCCCCTCCCGGCCCTCACGGATCGCGCGACGCAGATCCTGTGGCGCGAGCGTGAGCGCACCACCACCGCGCCGGCCCCGCGCCACCTGGTGCGGCGCGGCGGCAAGGAGGGTGTCCAGCAGGTGCAGACCGCGACCGGTGGCCGTGGCGGAACGCACGGTGCGCCCGGTGTCCGACCGGGACCGGGAACGCCGCCCTGGCGCTCCCTCCCCGAGCCCGGGGATCTCCAGCAGCCGCGTGCGGTACTGGGCTCCGGCGGCCCCGGACTGGCGTTCCGGCGACGGCCGGTCGGGCTCGACCTGCTGCTGCTCGTCGCTGTGCGGCGCGGGACCGTCGGCGTTTTCGGGTTCGGCCTCCGGCTCGCCGCCGCCCGGGGGTTCGTCCTCGGGGGGCTCGGGCGGCTCCGGAGGCTCGGCATGCTGGGCGGCGTCGCGCATCGCCTCGTCCAACTGCTCCGAGTCCAGTCCCGGCTCGTCGAAGGGGTCCCGTCTGCGCCGGTGCGGCAGGGCCAGCTCGGCGGCGATGCGGACATCGTCTTCGGCCACCGCGTCCGCGCCACGCCAGGCCGCGTGCGCGATCGCCGTGCGAGCCAGCACCAGGTCCGCCCGCATCCCGTCGACCCCGAAGGACGCGCACAGTGCCGCAATCCGCCGGAGCTCTGTGTCGGGCAGTGCCACACCGGCCAATCGTCGGCGCGCGGCGAGGATCTGCTCGGCCAAGGCCGCGTCCGCCGCATCGAAACGCTCGCCGAATGCCGCCGCATCCTGCTCGTAGGACAAGCGTCGCCGGACCACCTCGACGCGGGTGTCGACCTCCCTGGAGGCCGCGACCTCCACCGCCAGGCCGAAGCGGTCGAGGAGCTGGGGCCGCAGCTCTCCCTCCTCCGGGTTCATGGTGCCGACCAGCACGAACTTCGCCGGGTGCGAGTGCGAGATGCCGTCGCGCTCGATGTGCGCGCGTCCCATCGCCGCCGCATCGAGCAGCACGTCCACCAGGTGGTCGTGCAGCAGGTTCACCTCGTCGACGTAAAGCACGCCCCGGTGGGCAGCGGCGAGCAGCCCGGGCTGGAAGGCGCGCTCACCGTTGCGCAGGACCTTCTCCAGGTCCAGCGAACCGACGACCCGGTCCTCGGTGGCTCCGACGGGCAGCTCCACCAGCCGCCCGGCCCGCCCGCCCTCGGCGGGCAGCAGCGCGGCGAGGGCACGGACCATCGTCGACTTGGCTGTGCCCTTCTCCCCGCGGACCAGAACGCCACCGATGCCAGGGTGCACAGCGCAGAGCAGCAGGGCCAGCCGCAACTGCTCCTGGCCCACGATGGCCGAAAAGGGGTAGCCCGGCGGCTCATCGGAGGCTGCCTTGGCGGTTGCTGATCCTTGCGCGGCGGCTGACACGGCCCACCTGTCACTTCCTCGGGTGTCCACGCCCGGGTCGGTTCCTACGAGGTGCAGCAGTGGCCTGGCTTGGGGCAATGCCCCTCACAGTGGCGGGACCGCGCCGGATTCGCACCGGCTTCCCTGCTCACACCTCGATCGTGGTGCTGATCCTCGCACGCCCGGCCAAGCGGCCCGCGCGCAGCATCGGCGTGTGGGCGATGCCGTCCTCGACGAACTCCGCGCCGTCCGGCACGAACCCGTGCCTGGTGTACCAGTCGGTCAGGGGGGTCTGGGCGTTGAGCCGGCACGGCGCCGAGCCCACCTCGGCGAGCGCAGCCTGCACCAGGCGCCGTGCGTGGCCCTGACCGCGCGCGCCGCTGAGCACGCACAGGCGTCCGATGTGGAACTCCGGACCATTGGCCCCGTCGGTCTCGACGAGTCGGACCGTTCCCTGGATCGCGTTGTCGTGCTCCAGCCAGAAGTGCCGAGTGTTGTGCTGGAGGTCCGCGCCGTCCAGGTCCTGGTAGGCGCAGTTCTGTTCGACCACGAAGATCTCACTCCGCAGTGCGATCAAGGCGTACAAGGTGGCGGTGTCGAGGTCGGCCGACCACGAGCGGCGCAGTGCAGGGTTCACCCCACGATGCGTACCACACCGCACCCTAGGATTGCCTCTCATGAGCGCCTGGCTGCCTGACGTCCTCGGTGGCGACTACGAACAACGCGTCCTTCCGCTGGGCCCCGACCCCGACGGTGAGGGCGACGTCGTGGCCACCCTCGTGCGGCACACCCGGCGCGGCTCGCGCGGTGCCTACCTGCATGTGCACGGGTACACCGACTACTTCTTCCAGACCGGGCTCGCCGAGCACATGGTGGCGCAGGGGTACTCCTTCTACGCCCTCGACCTGCGTAAATGCGGCCGCTCGATCAGGGACGGGCACACCCCGCACTTCGTCAGTGCCCTGGAGCTATACGACACCGAGCTCGACGAGGCACTGCGGATCATCCAACACGAGGAGGGCCACGAGCACGTCCTACTCGGCGCACACTCCACCGGCGGACTCATCGTTCCCTTGTGGCTGAATCGTCGGCGCGCCGGCTCGCCGGCGGTGGACGGCCTGGTACTCAACAGCCCGTGGTTCGACCTGCAGGGACCCGCCTACTACCGCAGTCCGCTGGGCACCGCGGCCATCGACGTGCTCGGCCGGCTCGCCCCGCGCCGCATCATCCCGCTACCCAGCGCCGACGCCTACGGCACGAGCCTGCACAGCAGTCAGGGCGGGGAATGGGACTACGACCTGGTGTGGAAGCCGCTCCTGGGCTTTCCGGCCCGCTTCGGCTGGCTGCGCGCCGTGCGGCGCGGGCACGCACAACTGCACCGCGGCCTCGACGTCGGCTGCCCCGCACTCGTGCTGCGCTCCGCCCGTAGCCATTTCGCCACGACCCACGAGCCGGAGGTCGACGAGGCCGACGGGGTGTTGGACGTCCGCCAAATCGCCCGGTGGGCCGGGTGCCTGGGCAACCGCACCGTCGTCGTTCCCGTCGCAGGTGCCCGTCATGACGTGTTCCTGTCCAACTCCCAAGCCCGCAGCACGGCCTATCGCGAACTGGACGCCTGGCTGCTCGGTTCGATCCTAACCTGACCGGCGGCCCGGGACGGTAGCGTGGGTTGCCGTGAAGCACTTCGACGTCGCCGTTATCGGTAGTGGCTCCGGCAACACCCTGCTCGATCACCGTTTCGACGAGTTGGACGTCGCCATCCTGGAGCACGGGGTGTTCGGCGGCACCTGTCTGAACGTCGGGTGCATCCCCACCAAGATGTACGTCTACGCGGCCGACATCGCCCGCGCTGTGCAGCACGCCGAGCGCTACGGGGTGGACGCCCACATCGACAAGGTCCGCTGGACCGACATCGTCGACCGGGTCTTTGGCCGGGTCGACCCGATTTCGGCTGGTGGTAAGCGCTACCGCGAGCAGGGCACGCCCAACACCAGCCTGTACTGCGGGCACGCCACGTTCGTCGGCCCCAAGACCATCGATACCGGCACCGGCCAGACCATCACCGCCGAGCGGGTGGTCATCGCGGCCGGCTCCCGGCCGATCATCCCTGAGCAGGTGCTGACCAGCGGCGTCACCTTCCACACCAACGACGACGTGATGCGGCTGCCCGGGCTGCCCGAGCATTTGGTGATCATCGGGGGCGGCTACATCGCCGCGGAGTTCGCGCACGTCTTTTCGGCGCTGGGCACCCGGGTGTCGGTGATCGGACGAAGTCCGCTGCTGTTGCGCCACCTCGACGGTGGCATCGCCGAGCGCTTCACCGCCCTGGCACAACAGAAATGGGACGTGCATCTGGGTCACGGCATCACCGCGGTGCGCGGCGGCGTCGGCGAGATCGAAGTAGAGCTCACCAACGGCACCGTGGTGCACGGCGATGCGCTGTTGGTCGCCGCCGGTCGCCGGCCCAACGGGGACCTGCTCCAGGTTGCCGCGGCCGGGGTGGGGATGCACGCCGACGGACGGGTGATGGTCGACGAGCAGCAGCGCGCACTGTCCTCGGCCGGGGATGTGCTCGACGGCGTCTTTGCCCTCGGCGACGTCAGCTCCCCCTTCCAGCTCAAGCACGTGGCCAACCACGAGGCCCGCGTCGTGCAGCACAACCTGCTCGATCCGCAGACGCCGCGCAGCACCGACCACCGCTTCGTTCCCGCGGCGGTGTTCACCGACCCGCAGATCGCCACCGTGGGGGTGACCGAGCAGCAGGCCAGGGAAGCGGGCTTGGACATTGCGGTGAAGGTGCAGGCCTACGGCGACGTGGCCTACGGCTGGGCGATGGAAGACGTGGAGGGCCTGTGCAAGGTGATCGCCGAGCGCGGTACCGGACGCCTGCTCGGTGCACACGTGATGGGCGCGCAGGCCTCCACCGTCATCCAACCGCTGATCCAGGCCATGAGCTTCGGGCTGTCCGCACCGGACATGGCCAGCGGCCAGTACTGGATCCACCCCGGCCTTCCCGAGGTGGTGGAGAACGCGCTACTCGGCCTGGACATCTGAGCGCCGCCGCTCACCCCCGGGGCTGGGCATCCTTCGCCCGCGCCTCGGCGTGCTTCGTGCGCTCCGCAACAAGCCACTCCGGCGGATCGGCGAGCAGCTCGTCGATCTCCGCGGTGGTTAATGCGCCGGTGACACCACCGCGGGACAGCCCGGAATTCGACACACCGAGCTTGCGGGCCACCACCGCACGCGGGTGCGGACCGTCGCGGCGAAGCTGCGCCAGCCACTCCGGTGGACTCCCCTGCAGCTCGTCGAGCTCGGCGCGGGAAACCGGCCCCGTCCGGAAGGCTTCCGGGGCAGCGGGCAGGTAGATCTCGAGCTTGTTCGCCGCAGTCAAGGGCTTCATCGTCTGTTGCTTCTTCGCGGCGGCCACGGCCGTAGCGTAGCCACCATCGCCTACCGCAAGCATCGGTGCCATACCGTCCGGGTGGCCCGGTGCCGGCCACGACGAAGGGAACTCGGTGGACGTCGAACCGCGCGCCGACGCAGCAGCAACGGCCGAGAGCTTCACCATCGCCTACGTCCCCGGCGTGACCCTGAGCAAGTGGGCACGCATCTGGGCGGAGCGCGTGCCCGAGGTGCCGCTGCGGCTGCTCGGCGTCACCGAGCCGGAGCAGACGGCGGTGTTGCACGAGGGCCGGGCGCAGATGAGCTTCGTGCGGCTGCCGGTCGACCGCGGGGGGCTGAGCGTCATCCCGCTGTACACCGAGCTCCCGGTCGTCGTGGCGCCGAAGGAGCACGCCGTCGCCCTTTTCGAAGAAGTGGCGATGAACGATCTCGCCGGCGAGCAGCTGCATGAGGCGGCGACGGAGTCGGTGCAGGAAACTCTGGAACTGGTGGCTGCGGGAGTGGGGCTCGTCATCGTCCCGCAATCGTTGGCCCGGCTGCACAGCCGGCGCGACCTCGTCTACCGGCCCGTCACCGACCATGACCCGACGCAGATCGGCCTGGCCTGGCTGGCCGAGCGCAGCACCGAACACATCGAGGAGTTCATCGGAATCGTCCGCGGCCGGACGGTGAACAGCTCCCGATCGGCCACCGAGACCCAGCCGGCGAAGACACCGCGAGCCGACCGGCGCAAGTCGGCGACCCGAAACACCCGCGCCCGTCGACGCAAGCGCTGACCTACCAGGGGCTGGAGCGCAGCACGATCTCCATGGCCAACTCGGCGGCGGCCTGCTCCGGAATCCAGTGCGTAACGTCGGCCAGTTCGACAAAGCGGTAGTCGCCCCGAACGAACTGCGCGGTGGCTTGCGCCTGGGTTCGGCCGAGCGCGACATCGCCGGTGCTCCACAGGAAAGTGGTGGCGACCTCCACCGGTGGGCAGTCCTGGTAGTCCTCCGCTCCCATGGCGCGGTACCAGTTGAGCGCGGCCGTGAGGGCATCGCGCTTCAGCAGCGGATCGGTGCAGGCGCGCACCTGGGCCTCGGTCTGACCGCCGGTGGCCACCATTGCGCGCAAGCGTTTCCCGCCGTCTTCCAAAAGCAGATCCTCTGCCTTGCCCGGCTGGGCGAAAACCCGCATGTAGCCTGACGACTCACGCTGCTTGGGGTCCGAGCGCAGCGCCTCGGAGAAGGCGGTGGGATGCCCGACGCTGGCGGCCACCAGGCTGCTGACCCGACTGGGATGGCGAGCGGCAACCTGCCACGCGACGGCCGCTCCCCAGTCGTGGCCCACCAGGTGGACCCAACCGACGTTCAGGACATCAAGCAGACCGATGACGTCCGCCACCAGGTGCTGCATGCCGTAGGCACGCACCTCACGCGGGCGGGCGCCCGGGGAGTAGCCGCGCTGCGCGGGGACGATGGTGCGCAGACCAGCCGCGTGCAGCCGGGGCACCACAGCGTCGTAGCAGTGCGGGCTCTGCGGAAATCCGTGCAGCAGCAGCACTGCGGCATCGCCCTGCTGTCCCTCCAGGTGGACGTCGAAGGTGTAGTCGCCGACGGTGACCTGCTGAACCGGCATGCAGGTGACGGTACCCGGCGGCCTTCGGCCTTGGGCGAAAGCCGCATTCACGCGCCGAAGTTGTGCGCAAGCCGCATTCAAAAGCGGCGGTGGGCGCCTCAGGTGGGTGGGGGCACGAATCGCAGGTTGCGGGCCCGCGGCGCGGACGCCATGAGACCGTGTCCGCGTGCGAGCACGGCCAGCGAGACCGGTGCCGGGGAAACCGGCCACGATGCCTCGCCCGCCGCGCCGAACACCACGGCACTGTTCGGCCGGGACTGGGTGGTGAATCGGGACTCGTAGCGCACCCCGGCGAATCCGTCCGCGTGGAAGGCCGCCGCCCACTGGTGCGGGACGTCGTAGGGGGTGATGGTGCACAGCTCGCGGGTGAGCCCGAACAACGCGGCTGAGCGATGGCAGCTTTCGGCGAGCCATCGTCCGGTGGGCAACCGCAGCGCCGAGACGCACCGCTCGGTGGCGAAGGCGACGTCGATGGTGCCCAGGGCCGTGAGTCTGCTGCCCGCGGCCTCGCGCAGCGCCGTCAACGCGTCCGTCGCCAGATAACACGTGCCGTGCGGCGGTGGGAGGTCGAACCGGCCCGCGCCTGACGAGGAGAACCACCACGGCCCAACGGCTGCACGGTGGGCGCGGTAGAACACCCGGTCGGTGCGGGCACGCCACCGCGGAAACTCCCCCAAGGGCCCCTGGGGTGCCCGTACCGCAGGAGTGCTGCGGCTCAATGAGCCCACCGTTCGGCGTCCGCGCGGGCCTGGGCGACGACCGGTTCGACGGGCCTGCCTGCGGTCAGCCACTGCACTGCGGTAGCGCCGTCGAGCTCCTCAGCGGGCGCGCACATCCACAGCGCACACGTCCACGGATCGGCGTGCGCCCGCAGAATCTGCCACACCTCCAGCAGACCGGGCACCGGCGTCGCTTCGTCGGTGAACTGCCAGGCGGGGAACGCGAGGATGCCATCGGCGGTGCTCGCCGCGATCACGGTCAGCGCCTTGACCCGCTTGTGCAACGCCTGCCGGGAGATTCCCAGCCACCGCGACAGGGTGCTCGAGTCGTAGAAGGGGCCGATGACCTGGTCGTAGGCGTGCGCCCGGGGCAGCACCGCGGTCATCGCGTCGGCGATCGCGGCGACGTCGGTGAGCATCTCCGGGGGTGCGTCGGAGGCCTCGGCGTCGCGGAAGGTGCGTCGGATCCGCTCGGTCACCAGTTGGACGAGCTGCTGTTCCTGGGTCTTGAGATTGCTCATCCCACCCCTTCCGTCAACCTGGTCAACCAATTGTAGGCCGAAGGTGGTCAACCGTGTCAACCGCTCCGAGGTGCGCCCGGGCCAATGACGGGAAGGCCAACGGGCGCCCCGCCTTCGATCAGCCGGCACAGTTGCCCGGTGTCGAGATGCTGTTCGACGAGATCGCCCAGCAAGTCCAGCTGGGCCTCGCGTGCCCGGGCGAAGTCCGTGTCCGGCGCCACGGTGAAGCCGGTGCGACCTGCCTGCGCGGCCACCTCGGTCAGCCAGGCGCGGCGGAACCCGTCGTTGCCGAGCAGGCCGTGCCAGTGGGTCCCGTGCACGGTCCCAGCCCGGCTGCCCTCGGCCTGGCCGGTATTCGTCTGCAGCAGTTCGGCGTCCCCGTTGTGCGTCACCCGACCGTGATGGATCTCGTAGCCCGTCACGGCCTCACCCAGTGCGGTACCCGTCGGACGGTCCAGCACTTTCTCGGCGGCGAACTGCACCTCGAGATCGAGCAAGCCGAGTCCGGCGACGTCCGCGGCGCCGGACTCGACGCCATCCACGATCCGCCTGCCGAGCATCTGGTAGCCCCCGCACACCCCGAGCACCGGTTTGCCTGTCTGCGCGTGGGCGCAGACCGCGTCCGCCAAGCCTTTGCTGCGCAGCCAGGCGAGGTCGTCGACGGTGGACTTGCTCCCGGGGACGACGATCAGGTCGGCGTCGAGCAGCCGGGACGGCTCACTTACCCAGCGCACCGCTACGCCCGGTTCGCAGGCCAGCGCCTCGACGTCGGTGGCGTTGGACACCCGGGGTAGCCGGATCGCGGCCACCCGCAGCCATTGCGAGCCATGTGCGGGCTGGGGTCGGCCAACGGCGGCGTCGGCGACGGTGCTCAGCGAGTCCTCCGCGTCCAGCCACAGGTCCGTACTGAATGGGAGTACTCCCAGGGTGGGACGCCCGGTCAGCTCGCGCAGCTGCACCAGACCCGGAGCCAACAACGCCGGGTCGCCGCGGAACTTGTTGATCACGAACCCGGCGATCAACGCCTGATCGGCCGGCTCCAACAGCGCGACGGTGCCGAACAGGTGCGCGAGCACTCCGCCGCGGTCGATGTCGCCGACCACGATTGTGGGCAGCGAGCCGGCCCGGGCCAGACTCATGTTCGCGAGGTCACCCGCGCGCAGATTGATCTCCGCCGGCGAGCCGGCCCCCTCGCAGATCACCACGTCGTAGTCCGCGCGCAGTCGGCTGAGGCTGTCGCCGACCACCTGGCGCAGCGCGGCCCGGTGCTCGCGGTAGCTCACGGCGTTGACCTGCCCCCGCGCCTGACCGAGCACGACCAGCTGGGAGTGACGATCGCTGCCCGGCTTGAGCAGCACCGGGTTGAAGGCCACGCTCGGTTCCAATCCGCATGCGGCGGCCTGCAGGGCCTGCGCCCGGCCGATCTCGCCGCCGTCCATGGTGACCGCAGAGTTGTTGGACATGTTCTGCGCCTTGAACGGAGCCACCCGCACCCCGCGGCGGGCCAGCCATCGGCAGATCCCGGCGACCAGCACGCTCTTGCCCGCGTCCGAGGTGGTGCCGGCGACGAGCAGGGCGCCCTTCACGCAGGGGTCACGGCAGGGTGCGGATCACGGCAGGGTGAGGACTTCGGCGCCGGTCGCGGTGACCAGCACGGTGTGTTCGAACTGCGCGGTCCAACTGTGGTCCTTCGTGGTGACCGTCCAGCCGTCGTCCCACATGTCGTAGTCGATCCCGCCCAGGGTGATCATCGGCTCGATAGTGAAGGTCATGCCTTCCTCGATGACCGTGTCAACGCTGGGCTCGTCGTAGTGCAGCACCACCAGTCCACTGTGGAAGGCGCGGCCGATGCCGTGCCCGGTGAAGTCGCGGACCACGCCGTAGCCGAAGCGGCTGGCGTAGGCCTCGATCACCCGGCCGACGACGTTGAGCTGACGACCGGGTTTGACGGCCTTGATCGCCCGCATGGTGGCCTCGCGGGTGCGCTCGACGAGCAGCCGGACGTTCTCGTCCACCTCGCCGGCGAGAAAGGTTCCGTTGGTATCGCCGTGCACGTCGCCGATGTAACCGGTGACGTCGATGTTCACGATGTCGCCGTCGGCGATCACCGTCGAGTCGGGGATGCCGTGGCAGATCACCTCGTTCAGGGAGGTGCAGCAGCTCTTCTGAAAGCCGCGGTAGCCCAGGGTCGACGGGTAGGCACCGTGGTCGCACAGGAACTCGTGCACCACCGCATCCACCTCGTCGGTGGTGACTCCCGGCACCACCGTCTTGCCGCCCTCGATCAGGGCCTGCGCGGCGATACGTCCCGCGACCCGCATCGCCTCGATGACATCCGGGGGCTGGACCCACGGATCGGTGCTCGGCGTTGGCGCCGGCTTGCCGACGTATTCCGGGCGGACGATGTCCTTGGGGACGCTGCGCATCGGCGAGAGCTGGCCGGGGGTGAGGGGCGGTCGGGGGCCAGTGCGGACAGACATGCGGTCCAGGATAGTCAGTAGCCCGGAGGCAGTGCGCCGAGGAACTGGCCGGACATGCCCACGGCGTAACCGGAGCTGCCGCCACCCACGATCAGCGTGGCGAAGGCCACGTCGCCGCGGTAGCCGACGAACCAGGAGTGCGAGTTGGTGCCGTCTCCGAACTGGGCCTCCCCCGTCTTACCGAAGACCGCGCCGTGGCTGTCGACGCCGATCGCCGAGCCTCCCGTCACCACCTGGCGCATCATCAACCGGAGCTGATCGAGCACCGGCTGGGGAAGCGGCGGCGCCTGGCCCCGCACGGTGGTCGTGGAGTCCTGCACCAGCACCGGAAGCGGGGTGCTGCCCCTGGCCACCGACGCCGCGACCAGGGCCATCCCGAACGGGCTCACCTGGACGTCGCCTTGCCCGATGGCGTCCTCGGCCCGTTTGACCAGGTCGGGGGCGGCCGGCACCTTCCCGGTGACCGTCGTGATGCTCCGCAGGTTGTAGTCCAGCCCGATGCCGAGCTGGGCCGCGGCGTTGCTCAGGGCGTCGGCGGGCAAGGTGGCCGACAGCTGGGCAAACGTGGTGTTGCAGGAGGCGGCGAACGCCGAGCGCAGGGGCACTGGACCCAAAGCGAACATGTTGTAGTTGGGGATGGTGCGGACGCCACCGATCACGGTGCTGCTCGGGCACTGACTGGGCGAATCGGCAGTGGCGATGCCCGCCTGCATCACCGCGGCCGCGGTGATGATCTTGAACGTCGAGCCCGCCGGATACAGCCCGGTCAGGGCAATCGCCCCGGTGCTGTCCGCCTGCGGGTTCTGGGCCACGGCCAGTAGCTGCCCGGTGGATGCCTGCATGGCCACCGTCACCGCGGGAAGCTGCTGCCGGTTCACGGCGTTCTGGGCCGCGGCCTGCACTCCGCGGTCCAACGACAGTCGCACCGCGGGCGCGGGTTCGGCCGGGGTGGAGCTGAGGTTGTCGATCTGGGCGCCGTTGGGGCTGACGGTGACGACGCGCCACCCCGCCTTGCCTGCGAGGTCCTCGTCCACGGTTCGCTGCACCTGGCTGACCACGGTGGGGGCGAACGATCGGTCGGTGGACAGCAACCGAGCCTCGGTGGGGAAACTCACGCCGGGCAGCGCGTAAATGGTCCCCTTGACCGACTGGTAGTCCCCTTCTCGCAGGGGGAGGACCAGATACGGATTGGCGGCGTTCGCTCGCGCGGCGCCGTCGACGATGGACTGCGCGGTGATCGAGGGGTCGAAGCGCGACAAGGCGGCGGCCAGACTGGTCGCCACGGCGGGCACGTTTCCGGCGGCCGCTGGGTCGAGCACCACCTTCACCACCACCCCGGGGCTGAGGACCGCCTCGCCGTTGCGGTCGAGCACCGAGGCGGTGGGCGCATCGTCGACCCGCAGCGCCAGGGTCTGGTTGGCCGCCAGTTTGGGATGCAGATCGGTATTGCTCCACCGCACCGACCACGCGTTCTTCGTCCGGCCCAGCGCAAGCTGCCCGGGGTAGGTCCAGGTTCGTGCGTGCGGGAGTTTCCAGGTGGCGGTGAACGTGGCCGTCGCGGTGTCTCCGGTGGTCTGCACCTGCTCCAGCCGGGTCTCGACCGCGTCCGGCTTCAGCGCAGTGCGGCCCGCCTCGATCGCGGCCGTGGCCTCTGGCGGGCGGTCGGTGGCGGCGCCCGCGGCGCGCACGTCTCCAGAGGCCAACGCGCGCAAAAAGGTATCCGCCGCGGCGTCGGGCCCCGGTGGATCACTCGTGCAGGCCGCCAGGGACGCGGCCGCCAACGCCACGGTGAGCAGGGCGAGCAGGCGGCGCAGCGGTGGTCGTGGTGAGTGCATCGCGCACCAGCATAGGTACCGGCCGCAGTGAGTCAGTGCAGGAGCACGGTGTCCGATCAGTGCAGGAGCACGGTGTCCGATCAGTGCAGGAGCACGGTGTCCGATCAGTGCAGTAGCACGGTCGCGAAGTTGGCCACCTGAGTGAAGCCCACCCGGTCGTAGACCCGTCGTGCGACGGTGTTGTAGTCGTTGACGTAGAGGGTCGGAATCCGGCCGTCGGCCCGGATGCTGGCCGCGACCGCTGCGGTTCCGGCGGAAGCGAGTCCGGTTCCGCGTCGATCCGGATGCACCCATACGCCCTGGATCTGTCCGACCCGGGTGGAGCTGGCGCCTACTTCGGCCTTGAACACCACCTCACCGTCCTCGAAGCGAGCGAAGGCACGGCCCTCGGCGATCACCTCCTGCACCCGGCGCCGGTAGTTGCGTCCGCCGTCGGGATGACTCGGGTCGACGCCCACCTCTTCGGTGAACATCGCGACCGCCGCGGGCAGGTAGCGATCCAGCTCCATGGGCCGGACGCGGCTCACCAGCTGGTCGGGGGCGATGTGCGGAGCATCCGCCAGCAGCAGCAGCGGCTGGCACGGCCGGACATCCCGGGCCGGGCCCCAGCATTCTTCGAGCAGCTCCCACATTGGCAGCACCAGCTCCGCCATCCCCACCAACGAGGAGCACATCCGGGGCTCCCGGCCGGCGCGTTCAGCGAACGCAGCCAAGGCTCGGCGGCTGCCGTGGACGGGAATCAGGTTCGCGCCGGAATAGCACAGCGACAGCTGAGGTTCGTCGTGCGTCCACAGCTCGGCACCCAGCCGGCTGCCCGTTCCTAGTGACTCCACCCGCGCGAGCACCGTGCAGTTGGCGACCGGGTCCTGGTCGAGGGCGCGCAACACCGCCGCGGTGTCCCGCTCGGTGAGCTGCCGCGTAGCGGCCACCTTCAGCACGGGTGTCAGCCTGCCACGTCAACGCGCAGTTTCGGTTGATAGTTCGCCGGCAGCAAGCATCAGCCGACCTCGCCGGACGCCAGCATCAACTCACGGTGACCGCAGGCGCGCCGGAGCCGGCACCACTGTCCTGCATCGTTTCCGCGATTTTCATGGCCTCCTCGATCAGGGTCTCCACGATCATCGCCTCGGGCACGGTCTTGATCACCTCGCCCTTGACGAAGATCTGGCCCTTCCCGTTGCCCGAGGCGACGCCCAGGTCGGCCTCCCGCGCCTCCCCCGGCCCGTTCACCACACACCCCATGACGGCCACCCGCAGCGGCACCTCCATGCCCTCCAGCCCGGCGGTGACCTCGTCGGCGAGCGTGTAGACGTCCACCTGGGCGCGGCCACAGGAAGGGCAGGAGACGATCTCCAGCTTGCGGGGGCGCAGGCCCAGCGACTGCAGAATCTGGTTACCGACCTTGACCTCCTCGACGGGCGGGGCCGACAAGGAGACTCGGATGGTGTCACCGATGCCGCGCGAGAGCAGCGCACCGAAAGCCACCGCTGACTTGATGGTTCCCTGGAACGCCGGCCCCGCTTCGGTCACGCCGAGGTGCAGTGGGTAGTCGCACTGCTCCGCCAGCAACTCGTAGGCGCGGACCATGGTCACCGGGTCGTTGTGCTTCACCGAGATCTTGATGTCGCCGAATCCGTGCTCGGCGAACAGGCCGGCCTCCCACAGTGCCGATTCCACCAGCGCCTCCGGAGTGGCCTTGCCGTACTTGCGCAAGATGCGCGGATCCAGCGAGCCGGCGTTGACGCCGATGCGGATCGGGATGCCGGCGTCCTTCGCGGCGAGGGCGACCTCCTTTACCCGGCCGTCGAACTCCTTGATGTTGCCCGGGTTGACCCGCACCGCGGCACAACCGGCCTCGATGGCAGAGAAGATGTAGCGGGGCTGGAAGTGAATGTCGGCGATCACCGGGATCTGGCTCTTGGCCGCGATCGTCTTCAGTGCCTCCGCGTCTTCGGTGCGGGGACAAGCCACCCGGACGATGTCGCAGCCCGAGGCGGTCAACTCGGCGATCTGTTGCAGGGTGGCGTTGACGTCGTGGGTCTTGGTGGTGGTCATCGACTGCACTGACACCGGGAAGTCGCTGCCCACCCCCACCTCGCCGACGTGCAGCTGGCGCGTGACGCGGCGCGGCGCGAGCACCGGTTGCGGAGCATCCGGCATCCCAAGCGTCACCGGGGTCGGCGCGGCTGGTGTGGACGCAGCTGGTGTCGATGCAGAGGGCTGAGACACGGCCGTCCTTCCTCAGATCTAGGTGCGCAACTCAGGGAAACAACTGGATCGGGTTGACAACGTCGGCGACGACGGTGAGCAGCGTGACGCCACCCCCGATGAGTAAGACGAGGTAGGTCAGCGGCAAGAGTTTGGTGTAATCCACCGGTGCGCCCTGGGCCTTGCCCATCGATCGACGCACCACATCGCGCACCTTCTCGTACAGCGTGACCGCCATGTGACCGCCGTCCAAGGGCAGCAGGGGCAGCAGGTTGAACATACCGATGAACAGGTTGAGGCTGGCCAGCAGCAGGAGGAAAACCTCCCACAACCCGCGTTCGGCGACCTGGCCGCCGATGACGCTGGCTCCGACCACACTGATCGGGGTGTCCGCGCCGCGCGGCTCACCGCCGATGGCCCTGACCACCGCGGGCACCTTCTCCGGGAAGCGCAGCAGACTCTCCCACGTCTTCTCCACCATGGTGCCGGTGAAGGCAACGGAGCCCGGGATGGCGGACAGTGCGTTGTACTGCACGGGCGCGTTGCTTGTCGGTGCCACGCCGATCGCCCCAACTTGGGCTTCGCGGGGCGTGGGGTTGCCCGGCTCCACGAGGTAGCGCTGGACCGGCTGCACCTGAATGGTCTTGTGTAGCTCCTGACCATCCCTGGTGATGGTGAAGTCCGTTGCCCCGCGCGCGGCCTGAGTCTCCCGCACCACATCGACGAATGTGGGGGTTGCCTTGCCGTTGACGTGGGTGATCACGTCGCCGGGCTGCAGACCGGCCTGCTCGGCGGGGCCCGGTCCGGCGCAGTCGGCGTATTTGCCCTGCTGGTCCTGGGTGGGTGCCGCACAGCTCACTTTGCCGACGGTTGCCGTGGTCGTTGGGTTGAGGTTGGGCAGGCCGTAGCTCACGGCGAGGATGTAGATGAGCAGGATGCCGATGATGAAATGCGAGATCGGTCCGCCGAGCATGACGGCGATGCGCTTCCAGGCGCTCTGCCGGTACATGGCGCGATCGAGTTCGTCGGGCTCCAGCTCGTCCAGCGCGGTCATCCCCGCGATGTCGCAGAAACCACCGGCCGGCACCGCCTTAAGGCCGTACTCGGTTTCCCCGCGCCGGAAGGAGAAGATCCTCGGCCCGAAGCCGATGAAGTAGCGCCGGACCTTCATCCCGAAGGCCTTGGCGATGAGCAGGTGGCCGAACTCGTGCAGGGCGATGGAAACGGCAATGCCCAGCGCGAAAAGCACCACGCCTACGGCAAATACCATGTCCGCTCTCCCAGGGTCAGCACCACGATGTTGTCGGGTTCAACGGTACCGGCCCGCGCTGCGGGTGGCGCTCACCCGTGCTGCCACCCGACCAGCTCCCGCGCCCGGGCCCGCGCCCACTGCTCCGCGTCGAGCACCGCATCGACGGTGGTGGGGTCTGCCCGGTAAGCATCGGCCTCCTCCAGCACCGCCGCCACGGTCGCCACGATGCGCGGAAAACGAATGCCGCCGGCGAGGAACGCCTTGGCGGCCTCCTCGTTGGCTGCGTTGAACACCGCGGGCAGGCAGCCCCCCGCGGTGCCGGCGCTGCGGGCCACCTCGACCGCGGGAAACACCTGGTTGTCCAGCGGCTCGAACTCCCAGGTGGATGCGGTGCTGAAGTCGCAGGCCGCCGCCGCCCCGGTGATGCGGTCGGGCCAGCCGAGCGCGAGTGCGATAGGCAGCTTCATGTCCGGCGGGCTGGCCTGCGCCAGGGTGGAGCCGTCGGTGAAGGTGACCATCGAGTGCACGATCGACTGCGGGTGCACGGTGACGTCGATCCGGTCGTAGGGCACCCCGAACAGCAGGTGCGTCTCGATGAGCTCCAAACCCTTGTTGACCATGGTGGCGGAGTTGAGGGTGTTCATCGGGCCCATGTCCCAGGTGGGGTGCGCGCCGGCCTGCGCCGGGGTGACGGCCTCCAGCTCTCCTGCACTGCGCCCACGAAAGGGTCCACCGGAGGCGGTGAGCACCAGCCGGGCGACCTCCGCGGTGCTGCCGCCGCGGAGGCACTGGGCCAGCGCCGAGTGCTCGGAGTCCACCGGCACGATCTGTCCCGGCGCGGCCGCCGCCGTCACCAGGGGGCCGCCGGCGACCAATGACTCCTTGTTGGCCAAAGCCAAGCGGGCCCCGGTCGCGAGCGCAGCCAGGGTGGGCCGTAGGCCGAGTGATCCGACCAGGCCGTTGAGCACCACGTCGGCCGGGGTGGTTTGCACCAACTGCGTCGCGGCGTCCTTCCCGTCGAGGACTTCCACGCCGGCGAGTTGCTCGCGCAGCCGTTGGGCAGCGGCCCGGTCCGCGATGGCCACCCGGCTCACCCCGGTCGAGCGCACTTGGGCCGCCACGGCGTCGACATCGGCGCCTCCGGCAGCGAGACCGACCACCCGGAAGCGGTGGGGGTGCGCGGCGATGACCTCCAGCGCCTGGGTACCGATGGACCCGGTGCTGCCGAGCAGCAGGATCCGGCTGGCGGTGCGCTCCACGGTGCTCATCCGAGCATTGTGCCTGCGGCCTGTGCGTGAAAAGTGTCGGCCGGCGGACGGTATTCGCTCACACGTCCGTTATTCTTTGCCCGATACGCACCGCTCGCGGAGCGCGCGAGACCGAGCAGGAGGACCCGACCGTGGCTGGCAAGCAGCTTGAGAAGACCGCGAAGAACACCGCCGTGTCCGCGGTGGACTCGGCGGACGAGCCGTCCGCGGAATGGGGCTGGCACGGTGAGTTCCCCAAGGTCACCCGGGCGGCCGGCTGGATCTCCGTCGCGGTGCTCCTGGTGTTCCTCATCGGCAACCACCGCGGGCGCGTCGAGGACCTTTGGCTCGTCGGGATGGCGCTGGTGCTCGTGGTGATCCTGCTGCGCGACGCCGCACGGCGCCGCACCTCCTGGCGCCAGTAACTAGCCCTCTGCCGCCAATTGGCCGCACGCCGCCGCGATCTCCTGACCGCGGGTATCCCGCACCGTGCACGACACTCCCCCGGCCCGGACCCGCCGGACGAACTCCCGTTCGACGGGCTTCGGACTGGCGTCCCACTTGCTGCCCGGCGTCGGGTTCAGCGGAATCAGGTTGACGTGCACCAGGGCACCCAGCGCCGCCTTGAGCTTTTTGGCCAGCAGATCGGCCCGCCACGGCTGGTCGTTCACATCTCGGATCAGCGCGTATTCGATGGACACCCGACGTCCTGAGGTATCGGCGTAGTAACGCGCGGCCTGCAGGACCTCGGACACCGACCAGCGGTTGTTCACTGGCACCAGGGTGTCGCGCAGCTCGTCGTCGGGGGTGTGCAGCGACACCGCGAGGGTGACCGTCAGACCCTCGTCGGCCAGCTTGCGGATCGCCGGAGCCAGGCCGACCGTGGAGACGGTGACCGAGCGTTGGGAGATCCCCAGGCCCTCGGGTGCGCGATCGGTGATCCGCCGCACGGCAGCCACCACCCGCTTGTAGTTGGCCAGCGGCTCGCCCATTCCCATGAACACCACATTGGACAGCCGCCCGGCGCCGCCGCCGACCTCGCCGTCGCGGATGGCTGCCGCGGCCGCCCGCACCTGGTCGACGATCTCCGCCGTGGACAGATTCCGGTCCAGGCCGCCTTGGCCGGTCGCGCAGAAGGGGCAGGCCATCCCGCAGCCGGCTTGGCTGGAGATGCACAGCGTCGCGCGGTCCGGGTAACGCATCAGCACACTCTCGATGAGGGTCCCGTCGTGGGCGCGCCACAGCGTCTTGCGAGTGGTGCCCTCGTCACAGGAGAGGTGCCGCACCGCGGTGAACAGGGTGGGCAGCAGCGTGTCGGCCACCGCCTCCCGCACGGCAGCAGGCAGGTCGGTCATGTCCGCGGCGTTCGATTCCAGCCGTCCGTAGTACTGCCTGGCCAGCTGATCGGCCCGGAACGCAGGCAGGCCAAGCTCGGCAACGGCGGCCTTGCGCCCGGCCGAGTCGAGATCGGCAAGGTGGCGTGGGGGCAAGCCCCGACGAGGGGCTTCGAACACGAGCGGCAAAGAGACCATGATGCAACCATTGTCGCACCCGATGCGCGCGCCTAACGTGCACGCGGGTGCGCCATCGGTCATGATCTGCCTATGTCGACCGATCCGAGCACGCCGCAGGACGCCCCGCCGCCCGGTAAACAGCAGCCGACGGCGCCCAGCCCAGGCTCTGCCGCAGGCGCACCCACGGGCGCTGCCACCGCATCCGCTGGAGTGCCGGCGCAACGACCATCCCGCGGAGTCGCTCGCACCCGCACGGCCCAGACCTGGATCGGACTGGTCCTCGGGGCACTGATCCTCATCGTGCTGCTCGTCTTCGTCCTGCAGAACAACGTGAGCACCGAGTTCAGTATCTTGTTTTGGGACTTCCACCTTCCGCTGGGCGTGAGCATGTTGTTCGCCGCCATCGCCGGGGCGCTGATCATGGCACTGGTGGGTGGGGCGCGAA